>Ga0123328_1000627_pt1 | contig 37079 bp, 30 predicted proteins | sample BioC12SIPDNA_2_FD_89702 | JGI IMG/M metagenome (GOLD analysis project Ga0123328, IMG submission 89702) | Anaerobic biogas reactor microbial communites from Washington, USA - Biogas_R1_A C12 SIP DNA | ecosystem: Engineered > Bioreactor > Anaerobic > Unclassified | place: Washington, USA...
AGACTGAAATCCCGGATCTGGAATACCTGGGATTGCCTCAGACCGTTGGTTCACTAGCCCGTTATCCAAGTGGGCTTATACTGGTAACCGGTCCGACCGGAAGCGGTAAATCCACTACCCTGGCCAGTATGATAAATATTATTAATAATGAACGTGCCTGTCATATTGTCACACTGGAGGACCCAATTGAATACATACATCAGCATAAGAAAAGCTATATCACCCAGCGAGAAATCGGCATAGACAGTCAGGATTTTACGCTGGCACTGCGCGCTTCGCTGCGGCAGGACCCTGATGTAATTATGATTGGTGAATTAAGAGACCTGGAGACTATATCCACCGCCATTACTGCAGCGGAAACCGGGCATCTGGTTTTAGCTACATTACATACCATCAATGCTGCCCAGACTGTGGAACGTATGGTAGATGTTTTTCCTTCTTATCAGCAACAGCAGATACGGATCCAGTTAGCTAACTGCTTGAGGGCGGTTATTTCACAGCGTCTGCTTCCCAACAAAACCAACGAGCGTATGGTAGTTGCCACAGAATTGATGATATGCACCAATGCTATTCGTAATCTTATTAGAGATGGAAAATACCATCAGATACCCAACGCAATTTTTACCGGTACCAAGTTTGGCATGCTGACGATGGAAATGTCCATGCAGTATTTAATTGACCAGGACTTGATCGAATCCAGTTTCCTCAGTTATGAAAAAGGTGATGATGTGCCAATACTGGAGACATTGGCTTATGGTTCAGTTCCCAGTGTTAAAGCCGCCAAGTCAGGAAGATCCCGCAAATAATCATATTATAATTAATTTTACTAGAAACGCTAAGAGGGGAGGCTAAAAGCCTCCCCTGCGATTTTTCTGATATATCATATCCAAATTTTGCCCATTAGATCCTTCGCTATCGCTCAGGATGACGATTTACCACTTATCCCTGACCTTCAAGGCTTCAGGATTGGTGCCCACATAACGGTCATCTTTCCAATAGCCCCATTGCTGCACACCATTGGGCCATACATAATAACCTTCACCATTCAAGCGGTCCTGTTTAAATTCCCCTACATAGTACGATCCATTAGGCCAGTGATAAACTCCTACCCCACTGAACACCAGGTTACTGAATTCTCCCTGATACCATTCCCCGGTGGGGAAATAATATTTACCCTGTCCGGTTGCGTTACCACCAGTCATCTGCCCTTCATAGCGTTCACCGTTAGGCCAGCGAATAACCCCTTGCCCTTCGGCTTTGTCTTTTACAAAACTGCCTTCATATACTACTCCGCCCGGCCAGGTAAATACTCCATCACCATCCCGCATATTCATCTTGAAATCTCCCCGGTAGGTTTCGCCGCTGGGCCACTTGAATTCTCCCGGTCCATTCATCAAATGCTCTTTAAATTCTCCCTCATAATATTCCCCGCTTGGGAATCTCAGATAGCCATAACCATAAAACATATTATTTTTCCAGATACCCTTATACCAAACGCCATTAGGGAATAGCAGGGTACCCTCTCCATCTGCCTTTCCAATTAGCAGATTACCCAGATAATAACTGGTATCCGGCCAATCAATTTCCCCTTTTCCGCTGCCAACTGCAGTTAGTGGAACATAGGGCTGTTGACTTAGCAGGTCTTTTATTTCCTTGCTTATATCCCGCATGGCCTCATATTTTAAGGTTTGTTTTTCCCAATGAATTTTTTCAAAATTACTTTCCAACTGATCATTTTTGGGAATAACTTTATCCTGTTCCAGCGCACCTTCCAAAGATATTTTCAAAGTATGAACTTCCATGTCTTCCCCCGGTTTATCAGGATAATTCAAGCTGTAAGCCAGATCCTGGTTTGTATTAGACCCTTTGATCAGGGTTCTGAGAATCAGATTCTCTCCCGGTATGGGCAGGTTTTTTTCCCATAAGACCCGTCCATACTCATTTATTCTAATTACCAGTACACTCTTGTCTTGTAAGGAATAACCTACTAAAACACCCCCACCCTGTCCTTCAATACTTTCACCGCGTGACTTGCGACTATCCCTGAATCCGTCCGGAACTGGCACAAATGCCATGGAAACCTGATCGTATTCTCCGCCGAATTGTCTTTCTTTTTCTCCGTCAATTATTCGCTGATATCCCGGCCAAGCTTGTAAATAGCCAAATTTATCTACATAAATCAGATAGATATTTTTATCGCCTTTGCGGCTTACTGTATTACCGGCAACTAAATATCCTATAACTTCATTATTGCTATCTTCTGCTATTGTAATGGCAATTCCCTCATCATCTTCCTTGCCGCCGTAGTTTTTGCTCCATTTCACCTCTCCATAGGCATTCAGGCGCATCATATACAAATCCCGTTTGCCATTGGTATTGCCATCGGTATAACCGGTCAGAATATAGCCGTCATTGTATCCTTCTTTATCTAATAATTGAATAATTTCGCTGGCCTGCTGATTACCTGAATTTACATAGGTTTTTTCCCATTTAGCCGCACTCCTGTCGCCACTATGCCATTCACCGGATTTATCCATTTTTATTATCCGAATATCCTGGTCTTCTTCTCCGGTAGTACCGGCTATTACCAATCCATTATCATTGGTATTGGCGACCGAATTAACGGTTCTTAATGGTAAATCCTTTTGCCAGTCTATTTCTCCATTGATGGCAACTTGCAGCAGGCGAATGGTATCCTTTCCCATTTCCCGGCTGTTCACTGCCATTACAAAACCACTCCCTTGCATATGCATCATCAGCAGTGTATCCTGGCCTTTCAGGGTGTAAACTTTTTTCCATAATTCTTTACCATCTGTATCCAGCATTTGAGCCCTTATATCCCGATCACCGGTTATAATATCATGCTGATAGGATATAAATATATAATTACTACCGGTCGGATATATATAGCGTTCAGAGGCCGCAGCATCAAAATTTACTGATTGGCTATTATTAAACGGCAGAAATGTAGATGCAGGTAAGTCCCTTGCCATAGCAACCGTTGCTGAACCGGCAATTATAGCAATAACAAAAACGATAACTGCCGTAATTCGAAACTTGTATTTCAATTGCTTTTTCAGCATTCCCACTATCTATACCTCCCCTTTGGCATCGTTTGCCGGTTTATTCTCAGTATCAGCAGGTTGCTGAGCAGTTTCCTGTTTAGCTGCATAGTAGGCATTAATGGTAATCTTCATATCAAAGGTATCCGGCATATAACTTTCTGCCACCGGTCTGTCTGATTGGGTAACAGTTTCTTTTTCTTCGGTAATGATTTCAAATTTTATTCTCTGTAGTTTGGCCTCGGGAATTCCCGGCGGGGCTATATAATAAGCAGGAGGACCTGCCTCCACCTCTTCGCTCTTATTAGAAGTTTCAGCCTTAACCGCAGTAAAAGCTACATCTTCTACACTGATTAAGCGCTCGGCATTCTCCAACTCGGCTAATAATTTGAATAATTTATCTACTTTACCTTTGGTACTGATAGTAAACACCAAGGTTTGGGCGCCGGTTTCGTCTGGTTTTTCAGCCCCCTTGTAATCAATTGAAGACAATGGTAACTGGTTCTGTTTGGTTGTCTCATCCAATAGCCTTAATAAAGGTACCAATTCATCTTCGGTGGGTAAACGTTTATTCAAATTAGCAAACCGCTCTTCCATTTCTTTATCTTTGACAGGAGTTTTTTTAACTTCCTTCTGCAGGTTCTGCTTCTCCAACTGCAATTGCTCATTACTGGAGGTTAAAGTTTGTATTTCCTCACTGGTGGGTAAATAAGCCAGGCGGAAAAAAGCAAATCCGATTAAGAATACGAGAAGCAACGCTAATAAAGCCTGATCGCGCCTTGATAAACTCATTTACTTCACCCCCCATATCAAGTTGAAATTAAAACTAACTTCACCAGTTTTATCATTTAGTTTGGAGGATAAGACTTTAACATCCTTGATATACTCTAATTCTCTAAGCTGTTCCAGAAATGTTATGCACTTAGCCTGACTATTACAGTAAGCTGACATGGTAAAACTATTATTGGACTTGACATCAATTTTAGCTATGGTTACACCCGGAATAGTTAATTGATATATTTCCTCCAATTGTTTAGATTTAACTTTCTGCCGGGATTCCAGGGCATTAAGCATGGCTTCCCGGCTATTTAACCCTTCAGGAGTATTTTTATTGGCCGATACAGCTTTGGTAAGCTGTTCAATATCCTTCTGCAGTTGCTGATTTTCGTTTTTTATTGCCTGCAGCTTCTGACCCTGCATCCACCAGGTTCCAGCCATTATACCGGTAAACAGCAGGACGGCCAGGCCCAGTATCAGTATAAACCTGAGATCGCTTTTCTTCTCAACTTTCCCCTCCTGCATATAGCGCAGCAGGTTAATCCTGGGTTCCTTATTATTCATTGCTTATGCTCCTCCCCTCAAAGCTAATCCCAGTGCTATCGGATAATCAAAACGCAGATCATCTTTCTGTTCTTCGGTTATGTTTGGGGGAAGCTTTATTCGCTCAACTATACTTCCCAATTGGACTGATATATTTAATTCACGGCTCAGGTATTCCTCAATACCACCCAGACGGGCACATCCGCCGCATAAAAGTATGTTGGTTACGCTGTCCTCCTTATTTTGTAAACGGAAATAATCCAGTGACCTGACCAGTTCATCGATAAGATTTCGCAATAAACGCTGACAATCCGGGTCTTCAGCATTTAAATCTTCCAGGCGGCATTCGTTTTCTACAATTTGGGGAATTTGTTGGAAAAATGCCGTACAGCCAAAACCAATTGAACGAATAAAAACCGGCGTACTGCTCTGAAACACTGATAAATAACTACGCTGGGCACCAATATTTATAACAGCGGAAACTTTATCTTTCTGAAGGTGGGGCTGATAGAGGGTTTTCAAAGCCAGCGGTTCAATCTCCAGTCGGGTCAGCTTGAGTCCGGCTATCTCACAGGCTTTAACCATATTTTCCGCTTGCGTCTTACGTGCAGCTACAAAAAATACTTCCGCCATCTTACCCTGAGGATCATCAAACTGGCGTACCGGGTAAATGTCAGCCGTAATATCATCTACACTAATAGGCAGAAAACTGGTTGACTGATAGAGGGCGGCAGTTCTCATTTCAGAAGGTCGCATAGCCGGCAGAGTCATGAGACGGGTATAAACCTGTTGCCCTGACAGAGCCGATACTACCTTGCTGCCCTTTAGCTTCAGCTGCTCAACCAGTTTCCCCAGTTCATTTCCTACTTCCTCAGGATTATTAATCAGACCGTTTTCCACCGTTCCCGGCGGCACAGCAACCTGACCAAATAATTTCAGATTACCTGTATCCCGCTGCTTTTGCATTCCAACCAGCTTTATCGACTGACTGCCAACATCCAAACCTACCGACATACTGCTGGTAAACAAATAACATCCCTCCCCAAAAATAATCCGTTTTTAATAATACGACTATTATTATTATTAATTTGTCTATAGTACTTTGAATGCTAAAACGCACAGCTCCCTTTCCCGGTAATTTATTACAGAGAAAGCCAGCTTTGCGTCCCGGGAAGCAGTCTAGAGAAATCCCAGGTACCAAAATATTATGCTGTCAGCAAATAAATAAGCTATATAAGCTGACAAGGCCAAAAAAGGGCCAAATTTAATGGGAGTCTTGCGCCCGGTTTTATTAACTGCCATAACCCCCAGGCCAAATATAGCTCCCAGCAGTGATGCCATCAACAGTGTAACTGCAGCGCCTTTTATTCCGGTAAAAGCACCAATAGCTGCTGCCATTTTAATATCCCCGCCGCCCATACCGCCGTTGGAAATCAGAGCGATAGCCAGCATCAATCCGCCAAAGGCCAAAGTTCCGTATAATGCGGGCAGGAATCCTAATGTCCAAAAACTTATTAGCAGACCAATCGCCATGCCCGGATAAGTTAACCGGTCCGGGATAATCCAATGGTCAATATCAATAAAAGCTGCTGCCAGCAGTATTACTGAAAAAATAAATCCGGACAAGGTGGTCACGGAAAGCCCCCAGCGCAGGTAAACCCCGATAAAAAGTAATGCACACAGGATCTCCACCAGCGGGTAACGTAGGCTGATCGAATCCTGACAATAACGGCAGCGTCCCCGTAAAAACAGCCAACTGAGTACCGGCACCAAATCAGCTGCCCTCAACCTTTTATGGCAGGACGGGCAGTGACTGGGGGGGAAAATAATCGACTCCTCCACCGGCATACGGGCAATTATTACATTAGTAAAAGAACCGAACAGGAGGCCTACCGTAAAAACGATAATGTATGCTGCTGTATCCAACGGTAAACCTCCTTAATCAGTCTATTGTAAGGGGTGAGGAGTCAGGGGCAAGGGATCTCATTTAGTTTCCTTTTACCCATCCTGCTTTACTTCCTGACCCCTTAGGCTAAAGTCATTAAAAGAACCACGTGTACCCCCTCAATTACTGCAGGAGGTCAGCAAACCAGGAGAACCGTCCCCTTGGTTTTCCCTTTGGTTTTCCCCTTGGTTTTTATGGCCAAGTAACAGCCGTACCACCGCCAATCGCTGCTTCTGTAGCAGCTTTAGTCGGATTTGCTGTAAGAACACCGTCTGCCATTGAGTAGGTCCCGGGTTTAGTCGGCCAACTAATGTAGGTGGGACTTAGAGCATTATCGTCTATTCCAGTATTGCTTGTTACATCGTTATCTGCTTTGTAGACTTCAACAGCACCCTCTATAGCACGAATATTAGCCAAATGGGCATTGAGTCTAGCCTTCTCCGAAACATTATTATACACCGGCACGGCTATAGCTACCAGAACACCAATGATAACGACTACGACCATAAGTTCTACCAGGGTGAAACCCTTTTGATTGTTGGTTCTTTGCATTTTACTGCGCATTTTCATTAACATCTGTTCACTCTCCTTTGTTGATATAATTTCTTAGCTGTGTTTCTCCCACCACATAAAATACTTTCAGGTTGTGCATCCCCTCCTTCAAGAAATGTCTGGTAACAGAGCAACAGCTTACATTTATCTACAGCACGCTGTGCGTTACTGTCCTTTAATTGATAGTAGTGATGACATTAAATACCGGCAGATAGGTCGCAATTATAATTGAGCCGATAATCCCCGCTACAAAGATAATCATGATCGGTTCCAGGGACTTTAACAGGGCATCTATGGCAAAGGTTACTTCATTATCGTAAAAAGCTGCCATTCTCTCCAGCATATCATCCAGGGCACCGGTTTCTTCTCCCACGGCAATCATCTGCGTAACCATCGGCTCAAATACTCCGGTAGCTGCTATGGGGGCCGCTATGGACTGCCCTTCGCGGATACTGTCTTTGGCTTCTCCTATGGCATCGCTGATTACGCGGTTGCCAACTACTCCTTTTAATACCTCCAGAGCTTCCAGGATGGGAACCCCGGATTTTATCAGCGTACCCAGAATGCGTGTGAAACGGGATACAGCCACCCGGTTGACCACTTTGCCTATAATGGGAAGATGAAGATAAAGGCGGTCAAAGAATAATCTGCCGTTTGGTCTGGTCCCCACCCAATTCAACCCGGTTACGAGCAAAATAATACCCACAATCAGCCATAAACCATTGTTGCGGATAAAGTAACTGATATTCATAAAAAACTGTGTAAAGGCCGGCAGTTCCGCCCCTGAAGCAGAAAACTGCTCAACAAATACCGGCATGACAAAGGTGAGAATAAAGATTACTACCAGTATCGCCAGACAAAGTATCATAATGGGATAAATGGAGGCTGATTTGATTTTGGAGTTTATCTCCCGGTCCCGTTCCAGAGTATCCGCCAGCCGGTTTAGTATGGTATCCAATGCCCCTCCGGTTTCCCCGGCTTTGACCATGCTGACATACATGGGGGAGAAAATTTTGGGATGCTGTGCCATACTGTCATTTAAAGTCAACCCGCCTTCCAGGTTGGTGCGAATATCCGCTACCGCCCGGCGCAGCATGGGATTCTTCGTCTGTTCCTCCAGAATCTGAAAACTCCTGACTATCGGCAATCCGGCCCCAATCATGGTAGATAACTGACGCGTAAACAGGGACAGGTCATTAATCTTGACACTTTCAAACAAGGTTATGTTTACTGATGCTTTTTTGGCGGCTTCCTTGTTCTTGTCTTCTTTTAATTCCATAATGGTATAGTTCTGACCCAGCAACGACTCGATAACCAGATTACGGTTATCGGCTTCAAGAATACCTTTTACGATTTTGCCGGAAGCATCCAGAGCCCGGTAGGAAAATATCATGCCCTCTCCTCCAATACTTATTGACTGGGATTAACGGTACGCTTCTTTACTTCTTCGGCACTTATCAAGCCCCGATCCAAAAATGATTTCATGGATTTTTCCATGGTTATCATACCCAGATTGCCGCCGGTCTGCATTACGGTATTAAGCTGAAAGGCTTTGTTGTCGCGGATCAGGTTGCGTACTGCCGAATTGGCCATCAGTACTTCGCAGGCCAATACACGACCTTGCCCGTCCGCCCTTGGTATAAGTTGCTGGGAAATAATCCCCAGCAGAGTATTGGCCAGCTGAATTCTGATCTGGTCCTGCTGATGCGGAGGAAATACATCAATTACGCGCTCCACAGTTTGTATAGCCGTAGCCGCATGCAGCGTAGCCATGACCAGATGACCGGTTTCCGCGGCAGTCATGGCAATGGAAATAGTATCCAGGTCGCGCATTTCTCCTACCAGAATTACATCCGGATCCTGGCGCAGGGCCGCCCGCAGTCCCTGGGAAAAGCTGGGGCAGTCGGTGCCTATTTCCCGCTGGTTTATAATACAGGTTCCATGCCGGTGCATGTATTCAATCGGGTCTTCCAGCGTAATGATATTGCCTTTTACCGACTGATTAATCAGGTTTATCATGGCTGCCAGGGAAGTTGATTTGCCGCTGCCGGTGGGTCCGGTAACCAGAATCAGTCCGCTGCCCTTCAGCGGCAGTTCCTTGCATACATCCGGCAGTCCCAGTGAATCAATCTCGGGAACTATCATCGGGATGATACGAATAGCTATGGCATAAGAGCCCCTTTGTAAGTATATATTTACCCTTACCCGTCCTACTTCGGGCAAAGACAGAGAAAAATCAGCATGTCCCTGTTCATCAATTTGATGCAGGGCTTTCTCGTCCGGCATTAATTCCCGGGCAAATTTATAGGTATCATCAGGGGTAAGGGCGGGATAATCTTCCAAACCGACCAGGGTACCGTCTATTCGAAAATTAGGCGGCCGGGCTACGGTCAGGTGAATATCGGAAGCCCTCATCTCCACTCCTATCCGGGCCAGTTCCACCACCTTTAATACCTGATCAAACTTAGCCACCTAACAATACCCCCTTCATTACTTCCTGCAGTGAGGTTATACCTTCGCGTGCTTTATAAATACCATCTCTGCTCATCGTTATCATGCCCTCACTAATGGCTATTTCCTCCAGTTCATCTTCAGACTGGATGTTATTGGTAATGGCTTTGCGCATTTCCGGACCTATTACCATAACCTCATGCAAAGCCAGACGACCTATATAACCTGACTGGCGGCACATATTACATCCCACCGGACTATAAAACTGTTTCCCGATAAAATCAGTCAAGTTCAGCTGAACCGCAGTTTCCTCATCCAGTTCATAAGGCTGACAGCAATTCTTGCACAAGCGGCGAATTAAACGCTGTGACACTACCCCGGCCAGTGAGGATGATAACAGATAATTCTCAATCCCCATGTTGACCATACGGGCAACTGTGCCGGCTGCACTATTGGTATGCAGCGTAGAAAAGAAAAGGTGTCCGGTCAGGGCGGCTCTGACTCCCAGTCCGGCAGTTTCTCCATCACGCATTTCCCCTACCATGATAATATCCGGGTCCTGTCGCAGGATAGAACGCAGACCAGCCGGGAAAGTGAGTCCGGCCTTGTTGTTTATCTGCACCTGGGTAATACCTATAAGGCTGTATTCCACCGGGTCTTCCAGCGTAATAATATTGCGATTGGGATCATTTAACTCGGTTAATACACTATAAAGGGTAGTAGTTTTACCGGAACCGGTAGGTCCGGTAACTATAACCATACCATGCGGTCTTCTGATCAGGGTGTGTATCTTATTTTCATTATCGGGACTAAAGCCCAGTTTCTTCAGAGACATAATTGCATTGGTACGGTCCAGTATACGTAAAACTATTTTTTCTCCGTGAATGGAGGGTAGAGTGGATATGCGAAAATCTATTTCCCGGCCGTTTATGACTAAACGGGTACGGCCGTCCTGTGGGATTCTCTTTTCGGAAATATCAAGGTTTCCCATGATTTTAATCCGCGATACGGTAGCCGGAAAAGATTTTTTTGGTAAGGCGAGAACTTCCCACAGTTCACCGTCAATACGGAAGCGAACCCTGACATCATGCTCCAGCGGTTCAATATGTATATCAGAAGCGCCTCCCTGCACCGCCTGTTTCAGCAAGGAATTAACCATCCTGATAACCGGTGCATCATCAGCCAATTCCACTCCCGGGGTTTCGGTTTCAACCACCACCCCATAATTGTACTGGCTAAGTTCACCCAGCAGTTTTTCCATCTTGCTGTCTACCTGCAGCGCAGTATACTGCTGAATAGCTGACTCAATTTCTCTTTCCGAGGCCATAACCGGTACTACATCCATTCCGGTTACGATACGCACTTCATCGATGGCCTGAAAATTAAGCGGGTCCGCCATAATCAGCGTCATACGCCCCTGATTTACAGTCAATGGCAAAATATGATGCCTGCTGATCATATTGGTTGGCAGTAACTTAACCGTTTCCGGATCAATCTCCATCCGGCTGATTTGTACCCGCGGGATTCCCAGCGTAAATTCCAGTACTTCCATTAGTTGATCATCAGTAAGATGTCCCCGTCTGACTAAAATCTTGCCCAGTTTTTCTTTGCTGATTTTCTGGTCATCCAGTGCCTGAGCCAATTGTTCTTCATTAATCAGACCATTCTCTATCAGAATATTGCCAATCATTTTACGCTGAGTTGCCAAATTAATTCTCCTTGCAAAACCTGAAACATTTACAGACTACAAACATTATCAGGGCTATGATCCTAAGCATTAGACTATGTCCTGGCCAATGTCCTACTATAGTCCCAACTTATTATACAGTTTGTTATTAAATGGATTATCAGAAATATTTTATCACATTTTAGTGGTTCGTACTAGAAAAATTTTGCAATAGTTTGACAAATAATATATTTATTTATCAAATTATCTTTTAAAAAATACTCTTAATAGACTTATTATTTTTTAAGGTCCTGGATTCAGGTATATTATTTTATGACTTAAAACTCATATATATGAGTTTTATACTTATATAGTTAATATCGTAAATATTTCCTAGTAGTTTAGTTTAATGTAAAATTTACGAAAATATTTGTGATATGCTTACTAAGCTATATTCAACATAAATTAATAATTCTCCTGCCATTTTTATCTATGTAAACCTCTTTTTCCCCCAGTGTAGACAATGACACGGGGACGGTCCTTTTAAACACCCGATGACACGGGGACAGATTGACGCCGGGACGTTCCCGAGACTGCCGAAGAAGTCCTCCTTTGCGTGTCATTCTGAGCGCTAGCGAAGAATCTCGTTGGCTTAACCCCAATATTATGGTATTTAAAAGAGATTCTTCGTCGCCTCCAGCTCCTCAGGATGACATTTAGGGTGCTTTTTCAGAATGACGACGCGGGACGGGTGAAGAATGATTAAACTCAACCTGCCAGTAATTAATAGACATTATAAATGCAGTCTGTTATCTTCTAGTTATAGTTTTTGATAATACTTAACTCCCGGAGGGATACGATATGGCGGATAAATGGGTTTTATCATGCATAGCTTATCTGGAAGATGACGATAACGATGTTAATAACTTATGCCGTTTATTAGAAACTGAGGGATGGTTAAAACAAAACACTTTTGTTTTCGAAAATTCCGGAGTTGGCTCATCGCCTTATTATTACAATTTACAGACTGCCAATATTATGATCCTCATGCTGCATCAATCGGTTGATGACTGGCAGGCGGGGATGGATAAAATTAAGAGTTATATGCAGACTGCCGGACTAAGTGCTGATGATTTGTTGGCTGCATCCAATATACTGCTAGCCGTTGGCCAGGACTGGGAGAACACTATAAATGAGTGTCAACAGATAGTACCTGCCAGCCAGCCGCTTGATTTAGGTTTACGCGAGGGTGGTTTAACTCGTTTTATGGGCAATGCCCGTGTCTGTCTGGCAGCTATGCCCCATTATAATCCCCGTTATGCCAAATTTCTGGCCCTGAAACTGCCCGTTATAGAAGCCGGTCTGGTTAGATTGCAAATGATTTCATCACTTATGCGGGACCGTAATGTTACCGTTACCAGGGAACGCATGGAAATTGACCGTCGTCTCTCCGATGTCCTGCATTCCAATCTGGTTATGGAACAGGGAAAATTTAAAGCGGCAGAAGATCTGGAAATGCAAATCCATTCCTTATCAAGCGCTTATGGTATTTTAAACGGTGATTACAGTCTGCTGGCAGATGGGCGTAACCGTCTGGACACTGCCTTGCAGAATTTACATAATATGCTGTTAAATGAACCGGCGCTGGATATTAAGCCGGAGGTGTTGCAGGAACTGCTGATGCCTTATGAACAGCGCCTGCAGGAGATACGGGTATCACTTGACGAACTGCGTCTGTCACGGGAAAATCATCAGGCGGCTATAGATGTGGTGCGTTCCAGGATTGATATAATGATGAGCAAGACTAATATTGAAACCCAGGAGCAGATTAAGGACTTAATGGTATTGAATACCTCTATGCAGAAACAAAGCCTGACTTTCCAATTTGCTGCCGGACTGATTGAGTTTATTGTACTGGCTTATTACGGTCATTCCCTGTGGAAAAACCTGGCCCATGCTGCCTACGAAAATATCCCCGGAGTAATTCAATTGGTTTTTATACTGTTGTTTGCCGGCGGAACTGTTTATTGTACTCATCTATGGGCAGAATTCCTGCAGGGTGAACACCACATAAAAAATAAAGTAGTAGCTTCAACGCTCATACTATTAATATTCTTAACTATTATATTTGTTGCCAGCATCCTATATTCAGGTGCCCATTAACCAGAGGTAACCAGAGGGACGGTTCTCCTGGTTTGACCGCTCCTATATACTATCCATTAATTTAACTGCTTTAAGCCTTTCAGCCAGCCTTTTTTCATGCGATTCTTCTTCGCGGGCCAGTTGTTCAAACAACAGGCGGCTTTCCGGGTCTCCCGCCTCAGCAGCCATATCCAGATAACGCTGACGGGCATTTGCCTCAGCCTTAATAGCCATTTCCAAAGCCTCACGAATGGTCATGCATTTTCCTCCTGTTCATACAATTTGTTTGTACACTAATTATAGAACTATCCTGCCAATAATCCATTTGAAATTTCAGTCTCGGTCCGTTACCTTGACCCTGAATGATCCCGGCCGGTGTAATAATTGTACCAGGCGGAGGTTTGATATAAGTCCCAGTTAACCGGGGGGATATATGATTTTTCCAGCTGTTCTTCTTCATTATATTTCTTCAGATTTGCATAGGCTTTGACCCAGATACATTTCTTTTCATCCGGAAACACTTCACACCAGCCGTTATAACTCCCTCCACAAGGGCCATTACGCTGATTTTTGGGGCATTGGGACATGGGACATAGATAAGCAATATCCAACAATGCACAATCTCCACAATCTCTGCATTCATTCCCCATAACTTTGAGAAAATGTTCAAGTCTGTATTTCCGCGGGTTTTTCATCCCGTGGTAATAGCGGGACATTAAGGGGAAAAGATTTTTATCCGGGGTAAAAAACAGCTGGTGAAATAAGCGCATGAGTCGATAATTTATCCCTACCGGTTGTTCAGGCGGCAGGTTGGTACGATTAACCGGCTTATTGGTATTCAACCCGGTATTAAGGTCTTTTTCAAAATAATAAAAGCCATCCGGCTGTGGATAATCAAATTCAGGTATGAGTTTCATCCAATCCGCACTGAGCTCTTCACCTTTATCAATAATCCATTCAACCTGTTCATATTTAATATTATGGCCGCCCAGGTGTACTCCATCAAAACCCATGCCTTTCATAAACGCATACATTTTGGCAGCACGAAGCAGTCGTGCACTTACACCTTTATCTTCTGCAGTCCTTTCCTGATCAAGTTCCGCCAGAAGTTTATCAGTAACCACACTGCCGGGTAATTGGTTGGAGTTCATCATTTTAGCAGCTCCAAACGGAAGGATATAGATATTGCCGATTACCGGTATATCAGGATTGAGGTTCCTGATAAATTGTAAAACTTCATGGAATTTACGGGCATCGAAACCCAGCTGGGTTACAATATAGCCGGCTCCATTATTAATTTTTTTGCCCAGTTTGTAATATTGCAGCAATAATTCAGCTTCGGTGGCTTTAAAAGGTGAAACCACCGCACCCGCATAAAAATCTCCCGGTTGATGATTGGTTATTCCTTTAGATTCAACAATTTCCAGGCCTTTATTCATTTTACCTATCAGGTCCAAAACATGAACCGGGTCCAGGTCAAAAACTGGTTTAGGCCGACCCATAAAGCCACTGGTGGGGTAATCACCAGTCATAACCAGGAGGTTTCTTATACCGGCCCGATCCATCGCGTACAGTTCAGATTCAATCTGGTTGCGATTCTTGTCTTTACAGGTAAAATGAACCAGCGGTTCCATGCTTAGCTTTAGTATTTCCAACCCCAGATAGGTTGCGGACATGGCAGGTTTACCCCCCGGGTTATCAGTAATGGTCAGGGCATGAATTCTACCATCCCGGGCGGCCTGTTCTGCTGCCAGAAGAACATTTTCCTGAGCTTTTTCATGAGCCCCCCTGCCGGGTACCAATTCCCAGGTTACAGAAAATATGTTTTTATCCAGTAATGATTGCTTGAACTTATTAATTTTACTTCTCCTCCCTGGTTACCCTTCAGTCCTTAATCCATATTCTTAATCAATTGATCAGCAAATTGTGAGCATTTTACTTCGGTTGCGCCCTCCATAAGACGGGCAAAATCATAAGTTACCACTTTGCTCTTAATACTTTTTTCCATGGCGGAAATAATAAGATCGGCTGCTTCATGCCAGTTCATATGGCGCAGCATCATCTCCGCCGAAAGGATTACCGAGGAAGGATTAACTTTATCCAACCCGGCGTACTTGGGAGCAGTTCCATGGGTAGCTTCAAATATGGCATGTCCGGTTACATAGTTGATATTGGCTCCCGGAGCTATGCCAATACCTCCAATTTGTGCAGCCAGAGCATCAGAAATATAGTCACCGTTCAGATTCAACGTAGCTACTACATCAAATTCAGCCGGTCGGGTAAGTACCTGCTGCAGGAATATATCAGCTATGGCATCCTTGATAATTATTTTGCCTTCAGCTTCGGCAGCCTTTTGAGCCGCATCTGCTGCTGCTGAGCCTTCTTTTTCCTTAATCCGGTCATATTGATCCCAGGTAAATACTTTATCACCGTATTCTGTTTCTGCCAATTCATAGCCCCATTGTTTAAAAGCACCCTCAGTATATTTCATGATGTTGCCCTTATGCACCAGGGTAACACTTTTGCGGGATTCGTTAATAGCATATTCTATGGCTGCTCTGACTAATCTTTTCGTGCCTTCTTCGGATACCGGTTTAATTCCCAGACCGGAGCTTTCCGGAAACCGGATTTTGGTTACTCCCAGCTCTTCCTGCAGAAATTTAATCAATTTTTCCGCTTCCGGAGAATCTTTGGCATATTCGATACCAGCATATATATCCTCGGTGTTTTCACGGAAAATTACCATCTCAACCAACTCCGGACGTTTCACCGGTGAAGGTACTCCTTCAAAATAGTGAATGGGACGCAAACAGGTATACAGATCAAGTTCCTGACGCAGCGCCACATTTAATGACCTGATACCTCCCCCAATAGGAGTTGTCAGGGGTCCCTTAACAGCAATGAGGTATTCTCTGATAGTATCCAGGGTTTCAGCTGGTAACCACTCTCCGGTTTGGTTAAAGGCTTTTTCTCCAGCCAGTACTTCTTTCCAGATAATCGCGCGTTGACCCTGATAGGCTTTTTCGACTGCGGCATCTATTACCCGCGAAGCTGCTGCCCAAATATCTGGTCCGGTTCCGTCTCCTTCAATAAAAGGAATAACAGGATGATCGGGGACCTGTAACTTACCATTTTGAATAGTTATCCTGCCCTGCATTCATAAATCCTCCTAAATTAATTTAATATTTCTTAAGCTTTTCTTTTTGATATTCTTCATATATATACATGAGTTCCTTGTCAAACAGGCTGCGTTTGGCCTTAATAGACATTTCCCTTACGCGGGCCAGAATATCTCTGGCTTCTTCTTCATTAAGTTCAATGCCATACTCTTTGGTAAATTTTGATTTTACAGCCGCGGTACCGGAATGTTTACCAATAACAATCTGCCTTTCCAGACCAACTTCTTCCGGTGAAAAAACTTCATAGGTAAGAGGATTCTTTAAAACCCCGTCCCCGTGTATGCCTGACTCATGAGCAAAGATATTTGACCCTACTATCGGTTTACATACCGGTAAATCTCTTCCCGATGCCTGGGCTACATATTGGGCAACTTCCCTGAATAAAGTAGTATCATAGGTTGAATTTACCTGCATTAAATATTTAAGCCCCATAATAACTTCCTGCAAGCAGGCATTACCGGCCCTTTCTCCCAAACCGTTAACGGTAACCCCTACATAATTAGCTCCGGCATAAATGCCGGCCAGCGCATTGGCAGTAGCCATGCCAAAATCGTTATGGGTATGCATTTCAATATTAAGCCCTACCGCTCCAATTAAAGTTTTTATATAACGATAGGCGGTAAGCGGATTCAGAGTTCCTACCGTATCACAAAATCTTAATCGGTCGGCACCGTTATGTTTGGCTACCAAAGCAAATTCAGTTAAAAAATCAAGCTCTGAACGGGAAGCATCTTCAGCGTTAACTGATATATAAAGGTTATTATCTTTGGCAAACTTGACTGCGTCTGCCATACGGTTTAATACATCCTCACGGGTAGTCTGCAGCTTATGCTGAATGTGAATATCTGAAGTTGAAATGGAGATAGCCACCGCATCAACTCCGCAATCCAAAGACTCTTTAATATCTGCTATTACAGCCCGGTTCCAGGCCATAATGCTGGCATTCAGCCCCATATTGACAATTTGTTTTATGCATTCTTTTTCAGAACCGCCCATTACCGGGATACCGGCTTCAATCTGGTCAATGCCTATACGGTCCAAATACCTGGCTATCTGTAATTTTTCTTCATTGGTAAATACCACCCCGGCAGTTTGTTCTCCATCCCTCAGAGTAGTATCTACAATATTAACCTTGGCGCCCTCTTCCAAAAACCAGTCCCGATTCATTGGTGTCCACGTCATTTTTTCTCCTCACTCCCTGCTTAATCGTTCCTGTAACAACTTATTTACGATGGCAGGATTTGCCTGTCCTCGAGTTGCCTTCATCAATTGACCTACGAAAAAGCCAAAGGCCTTTTCTTTACCGTTTTTATAATCTTCCACTACCTTGGGATTAGCCGCTACAATTTCGTCAATCATGGCTTTTAAAGTATCTTCATCGGAAATTTGCACCAGGCCTTTTTCCCTGATAATCTCCTCAGCTTCTTTGCCGGTAGAAAACATTTCTTCAAAAACCGTTTTGGCAATTTTACCACTGATGGTCCCCGAGTCAATTAATTTAAGTAGTTTTACCAGATCCTCCGGGAGCAGACGGCTATCCTCTATTTCCAGATTGTTAACATTAAGCAATCGGTTAAGTTCACCCATAATCCAGTTGGACACAATTTTGGGCTGGTCATACCCGGCAACTGCTTCATCAAAGAATTTTAAGGTGGCCGGAGTCAAAGTTAATATTGAAGCATCATAATCCGGCAAACCGCAGTCATTAACCAGTCTTTGCCGGGCCTGATCAGGCAATTCAGGCATACTGGCTGAAACTTCCGCAATCCATTCCTGACTGACATATACCGGTGCCAAATCGGGGTCTGGAAAATATCTGTAATCCTCTGCATCCTCTTTGGTACGCATGGAACGGGTAACCTGTTTTTCCTCATCCCAGGTCCGGGTTTCCTGAATTAATTCTTCGCCATCTTCGATAGCATCTATTTGTCGCCTGGCTTCATATTCAATGGATTTCTCCAGTGCCCGGAAAGAGTTCAGATTCTTTATTTCAACCCTGGTACCCAGCTCTTTTTGCCCTCGGGGACGCACTGATACATTGGCATCACATCGTAACGAGCCTTCCTGCATCTTACAGTCGGATACCCCGGCAAAAAGTAAAATAGCCCGCAAATTTTCCAAATAGGCTCTGGCTTCCTGAGCACTGCGCATATCCGGCTCAGAAACTATTTCCAGCAAACCCATCCCGCCGCGATTCAGGTCTACCAATGAATTTTCGGTACTGGTAATAGTACCCTGATGAACCAGTTTTCCGGCATCCTCCTCCAGATGTGCCCGGGTTATACCGATGCGTTTTTTAGCTCCATCAACCTCGATATCCAAATATCCGTTTTTACAGATGGGCATATAGAACTGTGAAATTTGATATGCCTTGGGTAAATCGGGATAAAAATAATTCTTTCGGTCAAATTTACTCACCTCAGCAATTTCACAGTTAAGTGCCAATCCGGTTTTGATACCATATTCAACTACTTTACGGTTCAGTACCGGCAACATACCCGGAAATCCGGCACAACCGGGACAAACCTGGGTATTGGGTTCCGCCCCAAATTCAGTGGAACAGGAACAAAAAATCTTGGTTTTGGTTTTTAATTCTACATGAACCTCTAACCCGACAACAGTTTCATATTCCCGGCTCATTACTTGTCACCTCCCAGGATTGGTCTGGCTTTATAATAATCATGCACCTGCTCATATGCCAGTGCGGTGTTTAACAGCATTTTTTCATGAAATGGCTTGCCGATAAGCTGCATGCCTGCCGGTAATCCATCAATAAAACCGCAGGGCACTGACATACCCGGTAATCCGGCCATATTTACCGGCACGGTTAAAATATCATTCCTGTACAAGCTTAACAAATCACCCCGGAATTCATCCCGGTGAAAAGCTGTCGTTGGTGTGGTTGGGGTTATGATAATATCAAAGTTTTCAAATACCCTGGTAAAATCATCATGAATTAAACGGCGAACTTTCATGGCTTTAAGGTAATAATTTTCATAGCTATCGGCACTTAAAACATACGAACCAAACAGTATTCTTAACTTTACCTCATTACCAAATCCCACTGCCCGACTGTTGGCATACAAATCGGCGATATTATCTGCCTGCAAATCCCGCAGACCAAATTGCACCCCGTCATACCTGGCCAGATTAGTACTGGCCTCCGCCCGGGAAATTATATAATAAGCCGGCAAAGCATACTCGCTATAGGGTAAAGATACTTCTTCCACAATGGCGCCCAGTTGTTCATATTCGTGCAAAGCCCGTTTTACCTGCTCAACCATTGCCGTGTCGGTATTATCACGGAAATACTCCCGTGGGTAAGCAATTCTTAAACCTTTTATGTCTCCTGATAAATCTGCAGTATAATCAGGTACATCAATATTTGCCGAAGTACCATCCTGAGGGTCATATCCGGCAATAGCGTTAAGTACCAAAGCGCAATCCCGTACATCTCTGGTAATAACCCCAACCTGATCAAGTGAAGAAGTATTAGCTATGGCGCCAAAGCGGGAAACCAACCCATACGTAGGTTTCAGGCCTGTCAGACCACAATAGGCAGCCGGTTGCCGTATAGAGCCACCGGTATCGGTTCCCAGGGCATAAGCCACTTCTCCGGCTGCTACCGCTGCTGCAGAACCACCTGATGACCCGCCTGCTACCCGCTGCAAATCCCACGGATTAGAGGTGGTTTGAAAAGCTGAGCTTTCCGTAGAGCAACCCATGGCAAATTCGTCCATATTCAACTTGCCGAGCAATATCCCCTGCTGAGCCTGCAGACAGGCAGCTACCCGGGCATTATAAGTGGGTACAAAATCAGCCAGCATTTTTGATGCACAGGTAGTACGAACCCCACGCGTACAAATATTATCCTTTAAACCGTAGGGAATTCCGGCCAGAGGTTTATCAACCGGATTATTATCAAAGTCACCGGCCTGTTGCAGGGCCAACTCATCGGTGCGGGTTATAAAGGCTCCAACCTGCTTCTCTACCTCATCTATCCGCTGCAGATATGCCCGGGTCAATTCCTGGGCAGATACCTTCCGCTCTTTTATCAGAGTTGATAATTCACTTATCGTCATATCATATAGTTGCATAACTTATTACCCCCTAAAGAATTTTGGGCACTTTGAAATACCCATCTTCTGCAACGGACGCATTAGCCAGCAACTCTTCCCGAGGTGGAGCTGGTATGACTTCATCCTCTCGGAATACATTTAAAGCAGGTAAAATATAAACCATAGGCTCAATATTATCAGTATTCAACTGATTTAGTTTATCAGCATATTTCAATATGTCACTCATCTGTCCGGCGAATAATTCTTTTTCTTCATCAGTTAAAGCTATTCGTGACAATATGGCCAGATGTTCAACTTCTTTAATGGTCAGTGCCATTCATGCTACCCCCTTTGCCAGTTTCAAACATTTATGCTCAATATTATAGCAAAAAACGCCGGACATAACGAATGAAAATTACTGTATGCAGTATTTCCGTACCGAGACAAGGGGACGGTTGACAACAACCCCGTCCCCCTGTCAACCCCCTGTCAACCCTGGTTAAATAGAAAGAAAGGAAAACAATATCATAATGAGGGGCAGTATAATTAGTCCGGGTAAGAGATTGGCTACCCGGATACGGGTTAATCCTATAAGATTCAGGCCTAATCCGGCAATAATAATTCCTCCGCAGGAAGTAATATTATTTAACATCGGATCAGTCATAAGCGGTTTTAAAAAGCCGGCGCCCAGTGAAATGGTGCCCTGATAAATAAGAACTGGAAAGGCTGAAAACAATACTCCTAAACCCATGCTGGCAGCAAACAACATGGAAAATATTCCGTCTAAGATTGATTTAACCAGCAAAATTTGATAATTCCCGGTAAGGCCATCTTCCAGGGACCCTATGACTGCCATAGCTCCCACACAGAATAACAGTGTTGCAGTGACAAAACCTTTGGCAAACTGCCCTCCGTTGTTATTACCAAAACTATTCTGCAGATAAAGTCCCCATTGCTCCAGACGGGCTTCCCATTGCCGCCATTCACCTATAATAGCTCCTGTTGCCAGACTTAAAGCAACAATTGCCAGATTATCAGCTTTACAACCATATTGAATACCAATTGCCAGTACCAGTAACCCCAGACCATCCTGCATGGTTCGACTCATGTTTTCCGGTATACCTTTGCGCAGCATTAATCCAATTAATCCAGCAACAAATATTGCACTGGCGTTAATAATTGTCCCCGTCAGATTATTCCTCTCCCTCCAGCAGTTCTGAAAATCCCATGCCTGCGCTTGACAATTCCCCGGCCTCGATCAGTTTCAGAAATTCTTTTTCATTCAGTACAGTTATTCCTAACTGTACTGCTTTATCATATTTGCTGCCCGGTTCTTCACCAACTACTAAATAATCAGTTTTTTTACTTACACTGCTGCTTACTTTACCCCCCAGAGATTCAATTTTCTCACCGGCTTCCTGACGGGTAAGTGTCGATAATGTTCCAGTCAAAACCAGGGTTTTTCCGGTCAATGGCTTTTCCCCTTCAACTTTCCGCTCTTCATTAGTGTTCACTCCGGCAGCTATCAGTCCGTCAATCGTTTCGTGATTGCGCGGCTGAGCAAAAAAACTGACAATGCTTTCTGCCATTTTAGCTCCAACTTCAGGAATAGTGATCAGATAATCCTCCTGAACCGTTAAGAATTCTTCTATGCTGGATAAGCGGGCAGTCAGTATCCGGGCAGTTTTAGCTCCCACATGACGAATTCCCAGAGCCGTAATCAATCGCGACAGCGGACGCTTTTTACTGTCCTCAATAGCGTTTATAAGATTGGCAGCTGATTTTTCTCCGGAACGCTCCAGATTCTGCACTTGTTCAACCGTTAACCGATACAGGTCTTCAATTTTTGTCACCAGGCCTTTTTCTACTAATTGATCAATAATAGCCGGTCCCAGACCATCAATATCCATAGCTGTGCGGGAAGCAAAGAATACCAGACTTTCTTTTAAGCGAGCCGGGCAGTTGATGTTTTCACAGCGGTAAGCTACCTCCCCATCAGGTCGGATTACCGGACTGTTACAGGATGGACAATTTACCGGTGGCGTAATTATTTGTTCATCACCAGTGCGTTTTTCGGGGATAGATTTAATTACTTCCGGAATTATATCTCCGGCTTTGTGCATGAGCACTGTATCTCCTATGCGGATATCCTTGTCCCTGACCAAATCAAAATTATGCAGGCTGGCCCGGCTTACCGTGGTGCCTGCCAGCGATACCGATTCCAATATCGCGGTAGGGGCAATAATTCCGGTTCTGCCCACATTTATGGCTACATCCAGCAGCCGGGTTTCTTTTTCTTCCGCGGGAAATTTATAGGCAATGGCCCAGCGGGGGCTTTTAGCTGTATACCCCAATTTTTCACGGTCTACAAACTGATTAAGTTTAATTACCACCCCATCAATTTCATAAGGCAGCTGATGACGCAATTCATTATATTCGTGACAATAGGCCAGTATCTCATCTATTCCTGCACAAAAGCGGGCTTCCCGGTTAACCGGAAATCCCTGTTCACGCAGAAACTCCAGAGCTTCCTGCTGGGTGTTAATAATGGCACCTTCAATATATAAAATATCATATATAAAAGCTGACAAAGCCCGGCTGGCCGTTATAGCCGCATTGAGCTGACGCAGCGAACCAGCCGCAGCGTTGCGGGGATTGGCAAATATTCGTTCTCCCTTTTCTTCTTTTTCCTGATTAAGGCGAACAAATTCAGACTTGGGCATGTATACTTCTCCCCGTACTTCCAGACGGGGAATGGGTTGACGCAGTCTTAACGGCACGGTTTTGACGGTACGAATATTGGCGGTAATATCTTCACCGGTGATTCCATCGCCTCTGGTGGCAGCATTAATTAAGACCCCGTTTTCATAAACCAGGGCTACTGACACCCCATCAATTTTCAATTCAGTTATATAGTTTGCTGAGTCTACTATACGACCAACCCGGCGCTGGAACTCCTGTAAATCGCCTTCATTAAATGCATTTTCCAGGCTTAATAATGGCTGGCGGTGTTGGATGGAATTAAATTTGGGCAGCGGTTTTCCCCCTACTCTCCGGGTAGGAGAATCAGCGGTGATAAGTTGGGGATATTGTTTCTCCAGATGGATTAATTCCTGCATTAAATGGTCATATTCACTATCGGATATCAGCGGTTCATCCAGCACATAGTAGTAATAATCATAATTTTGTATGTCCTGACGCAACCTGCTGATCTGAACTTCCGGACTACTCACTGGTTGTCCCCCTTGATTTGCTTTATTCCAATTTCTCAAGTGGCGCAATATCCAACCGTAACATTTTAGTACCGGCGTAATCAAAGGTAACAGTAGCTATTTCGTAACCGGCATCAATATGATCTACAATTCCCCGTCCAAACTTGGCATGAAATACTGAATCGCCTTCCCTTACAACATCTATAACCCGCCTTTGCTGTACCGGCGCGGTTAACAGTTCCTGGGGAATCTCCTGTAAAAACCTGGAGGGTGGATTATTACGCTCATATCCATATAATAATCTGGTTACTGAATTTGTTAAAAATAACCTCTCACAAGCCCGGGTTATACCTACATAACACAGGCGGCGCTCTTCTTCCATTTCCTCCGGGGTATCACTACGATAGGAAGGAAAAACCCCTTCCTCCAAACCAGTTAAAAATACAATTGAGAACTCCAACCCTTTAGCTCCATGCAGAGTCATTAGCGAAACTGAGTCAGCCAGGTCCAGATCATCGGTATCCTGAACCAAAGCCATTTCTGCCAGAAAATCTTCCAGACCCTCACCGCCCTGCTCTTCGAACTCTACCGCCAGAGAGCGCAATTCATATAAATTCTCAATCCGACTCTCGGCATCAGTAAAATTAGCCTGCAAGTCCTGAATATAACCGGTCATATCCAGAACCTGTTCCAAAATTACTCCCGGGGAACCTCCGGATTTGGCCAGGTCACCAAAGTAGGTAATCATACCGAAAAATTCCTGCAGAGCATTGAATACTTTACGGTTTATGCCCGGTATCTTATTTGGTTCGGCCAAAACTTCCAGCAGGGTTGTCTGGTTTTCATTCGCCAGGGCTTCAATTTTTTCCAGAGTTTTATCTCCAATTCCCCTTCGGGGTACATTAATAATTCTTTCAAAGCTTAAGCGGTCCCCATTATTACAAGCCAACCGCAGATAGGCAATTATATCCTTAATTTCTTTGCGTTCGTAAAACTTATGCGCTCCGATAATTTTGTAAGGAATATAATGTCTGAGCAACGCTTCTTCCAATGCCCGCGATTGGGCATGAGTACGGTAAAATACCGCAAATTCCCGGTAGGAACGTTCCTCTCTGGCTACAATTTCAGCAATAGTGTCAGCAATATATCTGGCTTCCTGAAAACTGTCGCCGGCACAAAAATGCATAATATTTTCCCCGGGAACATTATCCGTATACAGGTTTTTTTCTTCCCGATCTTCGTTATTGCGTATAACTGCATTAGCTGCTTTTAAAATAGCCTGAGTAGAACGATAATTCTTTTCCAGTTTTATAATACGGGTTCCCGGATAATCGCTTAAAAATCTCTTTATGTTATAGGGTTCGGCTCCCCGCCAACTGTAAATTGACTGATCGGGGTCCCCGACTACAAATATATTGGGTTCCCGTGATGCCAGTAATTTAGCCCATAAATATTGTGCGTAATTAGTATCCTGATATTCATCTATCATGATGTAGTCAAAACGATTCTGATAGGCCTCCAGAACCTGGGGATAATGCCGGAATAAATTAATTGACAGTAGAATCAAATCTTCAAAATCAAGACAATTTAATTCCTTGAGTCGATGATTATATAAAGAGAACACCCGTCTGTATTTTTCCAGAGTCTGATAAGAAAGATTCAAACCTCCAAAGGATTCCTCGGGAGACTTTAAGCTATTTTTGGCTTGCTTGATTAAATAAGTTAGTTCATCGGCTTTAGTTTCATAGTCGCCTTCGTCTCTTAATATGGACTTTACCAATGACTTGCTGTCCAGGTCATCAGCTATAGTAAAATTCCTGTCATAACCCAGATGATGAATATCCATACGCAGCATACGATAACAGGCCGAATGAAATGTCTGCACCCATTGTCCTGCAAAATCCGGTAATAAATTTGTTACCCGGCCTCTCATTTCCTGAGCTGCCTTGTTAGTAAAGGTAATGGCTAAAATTGCCTGCTGGGAAACCCCCTGCTGCATTAGATGGGCTATTCGGTGGGTCAGGACCCTGGTTTTACCGCTTCCTGCTCCGGCCAGAACCATACAGGGTCCTTGCGTATGCAATACGGCTTCCCGCTGCTGTTCGTTCATTCCATCCAAAATGTTTATTGCCATGAGTACAACCACCTTAGAAAAATAATGCTGTTTATAGCTTTCTAAGTATAATCATATCACAAACCGGCATTGTAATCAGAGCAACCTTAACTTGCCAAATTAAATAGCACGATTTTTACTGATATTCAAGCATCTTGTAAGCTTGTAAACATCACCTTACAATAGAATATATAGATACTATTAAAAACGCGGCAAATAATTATCTCTGGACTAAAAATATGCTTATGAGGAAGTAGATTAAATGAAAAAGTCCCTGCTGGTCGTAGTTTTATTAATTCTTGCCGTTGCTTTTCTATCAGGAATTCAATATTGGCATTCAGGATTTTTTCCTCCCATATTTGATAAGATAAGTCGGCAACCATCGGTAACACCTTCGCCGGTGGAAATGATTCCACCGGAAAAACGCACAGTAAAAGATTTAATACTGCTCGGTGCCCGTCAGGAAGTTTATAACGGCACCATATATGACGCCTCTTATCAGGTTATTGCTTATCCACAGGGTGATGTTTCCCCGGAACGGGGGGCATGTACTGATGTGATAATCAGAGCATATCGAAATGCCGGCATTGATCTGCAACAGTTAATTCATGAAGATATTAAACAGCATTTCAGCCTTTACCCGGATAATTGGGGATTATCTGCTCCTGATCCTAATATTGATCATCGACGGGTGCCCAACCAGATGACTTATATGCAAAGACATTCCCTGGAATTGACCACAGAAGTCGCAGACATTGACGAATGGCAATGGGGGGATGCAGTGTACTGGCGTTTTGCCAATGGTGATCAACATTGCGGAATAATCAGTGATCGCACTAATCGGCGGGGAATACCCCTGGTAATACATAATGCTGGTTTAGCCCGGGAAGAAGATTGTTTGCAACGCTGGCAGATTATTGGTCATTTTCGCTATCAGGAAAATCATTAATGAATATTTGCTGTAATTTAACGGGATTACTGCCTGAGCTTTCCGAGACTTTATTATTATCAGGGCCGCTCAATTGCGGCGGCCTTTTACTTAGTTTATTCAGATACATGTTATTATCTGCATTTCTAAATACTGTTGGCATACTTACAGTCAAATCATTTCTTAATGCATAACCAACCGAAACACTAATCGGGAAATTCTGATTTTTAAAATTATAATCATTAATCGCTTTTCTAATTAGCGCTACGGCATTTTCCATACGCTGCTGGTTGCCACGCGGAACAATAACAGCAAATTCATCTCCGCCTACCCGGGCAACAATATCTTCTTCGCGAAAACAGCTCTTAATAACCCGGGCCACCACTTGAAGCAGGTGGTCACCCTGTTTATGTCCAAAGTTATCATTGGTCGATTTTAAACCATCTACATCACACATAATCAATCCTACCGTTTCGCTATTTGTTTCCCACTTTTGCATGGCCTGTTCAAAGTAAAGGCGATTATACAGACCGGTAAGCACATCATGCTGGCTTAGGAAGGTAAGCTTTTCCTCAGCCAGTTTGCTCTCATTAATATCCCGTCCCACCGATTGATAGTCAATTATTTCACCGTTTTGATTATAGATAGCCCGATGGGTCCATTGATGCCAGCGCAAACTGCCATCTGGCATTACTACACGATATTCTACAGAACATGCCGGGTTATCTTCAGTGAGATTCTGTAAGCAACTGTTCACCATATCACGGTCTTCACAATACACTTCCGGACGCAAATCCTTTTCCAGGATATCCTCTCTGCATATACCAAAATATCTGCAATAAGCTGCATTTACAAAAGTCAGGGTGTTATCGGCCAGGGAACGATAAATCATTTCCGTCTGATCTTCAACTATAGCCCGATATTGGGCTTCACTTATAGCCAGAGCCCGTTCGGCACGAATACGCTCAGTAACATCCTCTGCCAGCACCATTCCACCGACTATTCTATTCTGAGTATCGCGAATCGGTGAGGCATTCAGTTTAATAATACGTTCGGAGCCATCCTTATGGATAATAGGCAGGTTATAACTGCCATCAATCCCCTGACCCAGTCTTTCTGAAATACCTGCACGAACTTTATTGCGAAACTCAGCCGGGACATAATCGGTTATGTTATTTCCCAGCATCTCCTCCGGAGAATATCCGACTACATCATAAGAGCGCTTATTAACGAAGGCAATCTTTCCTTCCAAATCATAGGTGAAAAACATTTCATTCAGATTATGAATTAAGGTATTTAAATAATTGACCTGCTGGGTAAGGTTTTTTTCACTCCTCTGTAAAGCCTCTTCAGCTTTTTTTCGGTCGCTGATATCACGAACCAGCCCACGAAAGCCGGTAATTCCGCCTTCTTCATAAATAGGCAGAACCGTGCTTTCCACATACATTTCCCGACTATTTCTGCCCTTTACCAGCCATTCAAAATCGCGTACCGGTTTACCGGTCAGATAAACCCGGTTAAATGCAGCTTTTACTATTTTCTGGTTTCGTTCATCCATCACATCACGATAATTCAAATTCAGGAATTCTTCCGCCTGATAACCAAGCTTCTCATTTAAAAACTTATTGGAAAAAACGAAACCTCCGGATAAATCAACTTCAAAGTAACCGTCTTCGATTCTTTCAATGATGGTACGGTAGCGTTTTTCACTTTCAAACAGAGCATTTTCAGCTTCCTTTCTGGCTGAAATATCTCTGAGGGTTTCTATATAGCCCAGCAACTCTCCATGCTGATTATAAAGAGATGAACTCTTACTGGCTAAATAAGTACCTTTTTTACCCAGTTGGGCAGAATAAAACTCCGCAAAAAAGGTATTCTGGCCTTGTTTTTGCTTTACAGTAAAATGTTCATTTTTCTGATTGCCGGGCCGCGCCTGATCAATCAGCATGGGTTTACGACATCCAAAGAAAGGGATGGCATACTCGTAGTTGCCTTTGCCCAAAATATCTCTGGCGCTAATTCCGGTTAGCTTTTCCATGGCCCGGTTCCACATTACTACCTGACCTTCCGGATTAATAACATAAGTTGATTCAGGTAAAAAATTAAATATTCTTTCCAACTGTTGATGAGCATTAGCCAACGCGTCTTTATTCTTTTCCGATTCATCCAGCTGGTAACGCAGTTCCTCTTCGGTAGCCAGTAACTGCTGATTGGCAGCCATCAGTTCCTGGCTCAGACGATTCAATTTCTTATTACTTTCCCGCAACTCCTTGTTTATTCGGCGTGATTCGGTAACATCTTCTGCCAGAGCCATTTCCCCCACAACACTCCCCTGTTTGACGATAGGAGAAACTTTCAGATTAAATACTCTTTCGGAACCATCCCGATGAATAACGGTTGCCAGATAGGAACCCGGTTTACTACAGGCAAAACGTTTATTAATTTCATTTATAAAACTATCTCGATAGCGCTGCGGTACAAACTCCCACAGAGGAATACCAATAGCTTCATCAGGATTAAAACCTAAAATGTCAACCGCTTTCTTATTGGCATAGGTTATTCGTCCCTCCAGGTCATAGGTATAAAATATCTGATTAATATTATCCAGCAGATATGCGTAATCTATGGGCTGTACCTCTCCAATTTCTTTTATCGGCATATCAGAATTACTTTTAGTATTATTGATGAAAAAAGCAATTATCTTAGGCTCAAAACTCGGTTCCGTCAGGCAATAAACATTAACCTGTACCTCAAAAACAACTCCATTTTTTTTCACCAGAAATTTGTTATACTGTTGGTCTTCTCTGGTCTGGATTAACTCTTTAATACTGGCTTCTTCATCCTGATTTGAAGACATTAAAGTAATATCATTGTCCCAGGACAATTCATCAATTAATTCAGCAGAATAGCCCAGCATATCAATAAATGCCTGATTAGCATATATAATTTTACCGTCAGGCAATCCCATAAAAAAAGGTTGCTCTGATTGCTTTAAAGCCCTTTGCATAACGACTATGGATTGGGGCAGCGGTTGACCGATACTCGGGTTCAATGGTCTGAGCATCATTTATTCACCTCAATAATAGTCCTGATTTATTAAATATTATACTGTTATTCGCCCAATTTCGTCCACATTCCTCTTTTACAGATATATTTTTACAGGACAATTTCCCCACGGGAATAATATTTTAAGCACAATTTTTACGGGACTATTGGGCTACCGGGAAGATATTATTAATAACATATGTTAAAATTCATTCTATAGTGCAATGAGGAGAAATGTTTTGAAAATAGAACAGTTAAATTTACATGGACATAATTTGCAGGAAGCAATCTTAAAGCTGGAAAAAAGTATAACCTGGTGTATTCAACACCAGGTAGATATATTGGATATTAATCATGGTAAGGGCCATCATAGTGAGCGGGGATTTTCGGTAATAAAAAGTGAAGTAAGAAAATCCCTGAAGACTTGCCCGTTGATAAAAGCATCTTCATATTCAGTTGTTTTTGGTGAGTCCAATCTGCCGGCAGCACTACCATTTGATGAAGGACATACTCTGGTAGTAAAAAAAGGGCTGGAAAATACTTTTCCGGGAGGTTCCCGTCAACAGGAAAAACATCAGGCGGTGTTTTCCCAGGAAGGCCGCCATCAAAGAAAACAGGATAAACGCATGCGTGCTGAACAACGCAAGCGTAATAAATCCCGCTGATTTTATTAATTTGCCATCCGATCAACCGGAACATTTATCCCCTGCAAAGAACTTACCAGCAAGGAAAACTGGCCTGGATTCAAAGACTGACTCCCGTCAGACCAGGCTTCGTCAGGTCGTTGGTGAACCTCCACCATTATTCCATCTGCTCCCGCTGCTTTAGCTGCTAAGGCTACCGGGGCCACCAGGGACCTTCTTCCCGTAGCATGACTGGGGTCGACCAATACAGGTAAATGAGACATCTCTTTTAATAAAGCTACCGCATTAATATCCAATGTGTTACGGGTCAGGGGTTCAAAAGTACGAATTCCCCGTTCGCATAAAACCACCTGCTGATTACCTTCATTCAAAATATATTCAGCTGCCAGCAACCACTCCTCAATAGTTGCTGCCATTCCTCTCTTTAACACTACCGGATGGCCACAACGGCCTGCTTCTCTTAATAAGGGAAAGTTTTGCATATTACGGCTTCCAATCTGGACCATATCACAGGATTGAATAACCAGATCCATATCTCTAATATCAATAACCTCAGTTACTACCGGTAACCCGGTTAACTGACGCGCTTCCTCCAATATTTTTAATCCAGTTTCCCCAAGGCCTGCAAATGCATAAGGTGATGTCCGGGGTTTATAAGCTCCGCCTCTCAAAATCTGTACACCCAATTCCTTTAGCAATAAAGCAATTTCTATATATCCCTCTTGTGATTCTACGGAGCACGGCCCGGCAATTACTGTACAACTGCCATCACCAATAGAAACTATTCCAGAGGCAGTATTTATATTTACTTTTGTAGTGGGATTACCGTTGCGTAATGCCAGTTTAATATCATTCATGTTCTCCCCTCCCCTGTATCAATCTGCCTAAATCCCGATCTGTTTCCCGTACTTTAGCCATAAATGCGGCTATTTTATCCGCATCCTTATTACCCTGAAAATCCTCCACACCGCTTGATACATCGACGCCTCCCGGTAAAACCCGGTGTATGGCACTACCTACATTTTGCGCAGTCAGTCCTCCCGCCAAAAATATATCCTGACGACCCTTAATTGGCTCCAGCCATTCCCAGGGGAAGGTTACTCCGTTTCCTCCATTGGCTTTAGCTCCTGCCGGGCGGGGAGCATCAAAAATAAATCCCCATACCTGCCAAGGCTCTAACATATTCATCGTAAGCGGGCCCTTTACGGCCAAACTTTTTAACACCGGTCTTTTTATCTGCTTAATATAATCAGGGGTTTCATCACCATGCAATTGCACCATATCCAGTCTGCATCTGTCGGCAATGCGATTAACCTCTTCCACCTTCTCATCAACAAACACGCCAATCTTCAGCACACTGTTATTTAAGCGGCGATTAATCTGCACGGCTTCTTCAACTGAAATCCTGCGCGGGGACGGTGCAAAAACCTCACCTATTGCCCATACCCCATGATCACATGCCAATTTGGCTTCCTGTAAATTTTTAATTCCGCATATCTTTACTCTGGTCATGGATTACCTCCCGGGACTTTAAAAGCTCCCGTAACTTATTGCCCGGATTGGAGCTGGTCACCAATCCTTCCCCAATTAATAGTGCATCAAATCCAGCCCGGGACAACAAACTGATCTGTTCAGCATTACTAATCCCGCTTTCACTGATTTTTACATAGCTATCCGGTAAGTGCTCCACCAATTTCAAACTGGTCTGCAAATCTACCGAGAAATCTTTAAGATTACGATTATTTATTCCTACCATTTGAATCGGCAAATCCCTGAGCAGGCCCAACTCATTTCTATCGTGAATTTCCAGCAGGGGATGTAACCCCAACAGATTACAGGTTTCGACCAACTGCAGTAATCTCTCATAATTATGCAGAGCCGCAATTAAAAGCACTGCATCTGCTCCCAGTTCACTGGTCTGATATAACTGGCAGCTATGCAGAATAAAATCCTTGCGCAACACTGGTATGGATACTGCTGCCTTTACTTCAGCAAGCGTCTGGGGACTGCCGTTAAAAAACTTTTCATCAGTAATAACTGAAACCAAAGCAGCTCCATTTTGCTCATAACTGATGGCCAGGTTTACCGGATTAAAATCCTCACACAAAACCCCTCTTGAGGGGGAGGCTTTTTTAACCTCAGCAATAATGGATACCGGTTCGCCTTTTAGACTAAAAGGGTTAAATGCAGATGAACCTTTTAAAGGCAGGGTGGAAAACTTATCCATGAGTGTTGCTATTTCCTTATGCTTTTGCGCTACGATACTATCTAACATACCTTCACCCCGTCCCGACTAAAATCAATCATCTGATGCAACTTTTTCAAAGCCCGGCCTGAGTCTATGGCTTCCCCGGCCAGTAACATCCCGGTATTAAAATCATGAGCTTTTCCACTGGCCAGCAGAGCGGCGGCGGTGTTTATAACTACTGCATCCCGATGCGGACCCTGCCTTCCGGATAATACATTTTTAATAATAGTAGCATTGGTATCAGCATCACCGCCGTTAATCAAATTCAGCGGGAAAGGGCTTATACCCACACTGGAAGGGTTAAAGCTATATTCGCTGGTCTCTCTGGTATTAGCGTCATGTATGCGGGTCGGACCCACCGGACTTATTTCATCCATGCCGTTATCGGCATGCACTACCAATACCCGTTCCCTGCCCGTAGTAATTGAAGTTTGGGCTACTGATTGCAACAGGTCCGGGTCGGCAATTCCCATCACCTGAAACGCGGGTTTAAAAGGGTTAAGCAGCGGTCCCAGAAAGTTAAATATGGTCATTACACCCATTTCCCGCCTCAGGCCGCCTACCTGCTTTAAAATCGGATGATAGTTGGGGGCAAATAAAAAGGTGATCCCTACTTTATCCAGCATATGCCGGGACTCATCCGGAGAAAGTTGAATATTAACCCCCATGGCCTCCAAAACATCAGCACTGCCAACTTTACCTGTTACAGCGCGGTTTCCATGTTTGGCAACCGGTACCCCGCAGGCAGCGGCTACCAGAGAAGCAGCGGTAGAAATATTAAAGGTACCCATACCATCTCCACCGGTTCCGCAGGTATCCAGCACTTCAAGGCCGGTGTCCACCATGATGGCTTCCTGATATAAAGCCTGCACAAATCCGGATAATTCTGTACCAGTTTCCTTTCGAGCCCGTAATACTGCCAGGAATGCTGCTGCCTGAGCGGTGGGAACCTCACCATGCAACAACAGACAGGCCGATTCATAAGCTTCATTTAAGGTTAAACTTTCTCCCCTAACAACTTTTTTTAACATCGATACAAACATTAAATCCTCTCTCCTCTCATCTCTGCTCATCTCTGCTCCATAAATTTATACTGCTGCCTTTTTATAATCGGAATCATTTTCCGGCTGTACTGTGACCAGAAAGTTATAAAGCAGCTTTTTTCCTTCCCCGGTAAAAATCGACTCCGGGTGAAACTGAACTCCGTAAAGTGGATATTTAAGATGCCTTATACCCATCACCTCCCCCTCTGCAGTCCAGGCACTCACCTGTAATTCAGGAGGCAATGACTGGGCTCTTACTACCAGCGAGTGGTAGCGGGTGGCATTAAATGGACTGGGGATATTTTTAAACAAAGCACTGCCATCGTGTAATACCGGCGATATTTTGCCATGCATTAAACGGTAATTAATTTCAATCTGCGCCCCAAAAGCACAGGCAATGGACTGATGCCCCAGGCAAACTCCCAATATGGGGAAATCCTCCCCCAACTTCTTTACTACCTCTATAGATATACCGGCTTCCATTGGCGTTGAAGGTCCCGGAGAAATAATTATCGATTCCGGGTTTAATTGTCTGATTTGATTTATGGATAAACGATCGTTTTTTTCTACCAGAACTTCCTGCCCCATCTCCTGTAAATACTGCACCAGATTATAAGTAAATGAATCATAATTATCAATCATGAGAATCAAGTCTTTCCGCCTCCTTAATTGCAATCATAAGCGCCCGGGCTTTGTTAAAAGTCTCCATCGCTTCCAACTCGGGGACCGAATCGGCTACGATTCCGGCTCCGCTTTGTAAATAATATTTATCCTGATAATGCAAAACTCCGCGAATAGCAATACAGGAATCCAGATTGCCGTTAAAATCAACATAACCGACTGCTCCGCCGTAAGGCCCCCGCAAGCTGGTCTCCAATTCCCCTATTATCTGCATGGCCTTGCGTTTGGGTGCACCGGATAAAGTCCCGGCAGGGAAACCGGCCTGAAATGCGTCCAGAGCATCCAGTTCGGTGAGCATTTCTCCTTCCACATCTGACACCAGATGCATCACATGAGAAAACTTTTCCACCTGCATAAACTTTTCTACTTTAACCGTACCTGGTCGACTTACTCTGCCAATATCGTTGCGGCTCAAATCCACCAACATCAGATGTTCTGCCCTTTCCTTTTCGTCATCAAAAAGCTCCCTGCCCAAAGCCTGGTCAATCTCATGCACACCGGTAACCTTACGGGTTCCTGCTATAGGTCTGGTCTTGACCTGCCCCTGCTGCACCCGAATTTGCATTTCCGGAGAAGCCCCCATCAAAGTAAATCCGGGCAGCGCATAATAAAACATATAAGGCGACGGATTTAATTCCCGCAAATTGAGATATACCTGCCAAGGGTCGGCAGTACTTTCCCTGCTCCAACTACGCGATACCACTACCTGAAAAATATCTCCGCGGCGAATATAATCTTCCGCCTTATCAACCATTTTTCCAAACTGAATATCATCAATTGAAGGTATAAACCCTTCATCAGCATTCAGGTCATGAGGCGCTGATATTTTAGGTACTTGCCCGGAGATATTGTAATCACCGCTGCCAATATCAATCAGCAAAGCGTCCAACTGCCGGCAAATCTTAGCATATATATCTGGTTCAGTCTTTTCAGTTTCCGTCCAGATTATAACCGTAACTTCCTGTTCAAAGCGATCATAAACGATGACTTCACCAGGTATAAAAAAACATTGTTCAATGGAATTAGCACTGGGGGGTATTGGCAAATCGTAATAGGCTAATCCGGTTTCATAAGACCAGTAACCCATCAGACCACCGGTGAAGAAAGGCAGCTCTAAGCCCGGAGCCGGGTAATTATGCAATTGCCCGCGCAATAGGTTTATCCCCTGCGGATTGTTCATATGGGAAATTACTTGGTTTAAGGCCCGATGGGCGATAATTGAATAGCGGCCATTATCGCTGCCGGTCAGACTTTCCAGCAGACAGGCTGGCTGATCAGCACAATTTTCATGAAAATATTGGGCCAAATCCAGATTGGATATCTTTGCCTGAGCATACAACGGAACCAACCGATACCTGGTCTTCATTTGTTCAAACACTGGTTGTTCAGGAAACACCGTGGCTCCGGAAAAAGGCAAATAAAAACCAGCACGGGACACAGTGCTGGCATGTAAATACTCATACCTGCTCATCTCGCTCTTCTCTCCTCTGCTAAACTCATCTCATCTCAAATATAAAGTTATAATATGTTTATTAGACTAATAAACAATTATGCATTTGTCAACAATATTTTTCCAGATTATTACCTTAATAATATTTTATGCGGAAAGGCAAATTAGTTGCAATCTCCCTTTTCATCTGTTCCTTATAAATTTGATAACCCGGCTCAGTATCTTTATGTAAAACGGTACTAAAAGCCCAATATAGACCAATGTATGGTAGAATACGGGTCATATAAGGTTCTCCGGCCGGATAGCGCATATGTATCAAAGGCTGCAGGCCAATATTCTGTACTTGTCTGGTAAATGCTATATCATCAATACCGGTAAAAGTCAGATATTCGGCTACATCAAAGTCCGGCAGATTGCTATTTTGTTTGGTATCAGCCCCCAATAAGCGGTCGAATTTATTCTTCATAACCTGTTTTTTGATTTCCCAATTGGAAGCGGAAAATTGCAGAAACGCATATCGACGACTCTTAGTAAGCGTGTTTGGATCAGCAATGCTGATAATCATACCCTGAGGGGATAACTTCTCTGCAGTTTGCTGCAGGAGGGTAAGAGGATCTTTAAAGTGGTGCAGAGCTGAAGAATAAACGAACAAATCATACTCATTATCCTGCTTCAGAAAACTAAATGCATCCGCCTGTACTATATCAATGTCCTGCAGTCTGTTTTTTTCGGCCTTCCGGCGGGCAACCTCCAACATTTTTTCGGACAAATCTACCAGAGTAACCTGACAATCCGGCTGGCAGGCTTTCAATGTAAACGCCCCTTTCCCTGCCCCTCCGCACATATCTACGGCACGAACCGGACGGCCCAGTTTTTTTCTCATGGTCTCCAAAACCGAAGTAAAGATAACCTCATATTCAATATAGGAATAACGCGGTTCGTCAAAATCCTCATAAAATTGTACAATCTCATCCTGTTCATATTTGGCAATATTGGCTTCCAGAATTTCTTCCTCGGAAAAATCTTCCCATCTTTTATTATTCATTAGAGCCTCCCAATTATATCTATCGCATAACATAATTCGTGTTCTGTGCCATACTTCCCTGCCTGAAATAATTAATATTTGGTGAGGGGTTATAGACACAGATAACACAGATTTTTTATGATTTTCACAGATTTATATTTTATTTATATGAGAGTTTTGCATAATTCAAATAAATCCTTCAATACTGTCACTCTGAGCGATAGCGAAGAGTCTCATAAATACCGTAGATCCTTCGCTAACGCTCAGGATGACATTTTAGAAGTTAGTATGATAATTAAAGAAAAGTTAATTATGC
>Ga0123328_1000629_pt1 | contig 37050 bp, 25 predicted proteins | sample BioC12SIPDNA_2_FD_89702 | JGI IMG/M metagenome (GOLD analysis project Ga0123328, IMG submission 89702) | Anaerobic biogas reactor microbial communites from Washington, USA - Biogas_R1_A C12 SIP DNA | ecosystem: Engineered > Bioreactor > Anaerobic > Unclassified | place: Washington, USA...
AGCGCCTTCCCGGACAGTGCTTCGGCAGCTCGGCGAAACCTCTCCGGATGCTGCCTGCATTTCGCCTCCAGAAACGCGTGGTACGAGGCATTGTCCCACCAATGCTGCGCAACGGGGAAGAACGACCGGGCCAGCCCTGGTCCTATCATGAGGCTCACGCTGGCGAATGCCTGCAGACTCGCGCTGGGCACTTGGCCAGCCCGCAGCGTCAGCCCAACGGTCTGATCCGGGCCGCCGACCCATGTTATGCCGGAACCGTCCTGCGGCCAATGAAGCCGCCAGTAGATGCGCCGCCCTTGCCAGGCAACAGAGAAGGCACTCAGCCGAGCGCCATCTCCGCGCATGACGCTCTCTTCCCACTCGAGCAGGAACGAAGTGGCCTCGTCGACGCCAGCCTGTTGCTTCAGGAACTCCTGTCCCATCTGCTCGGGCGACAGCGGGGCCGGCCGGTCCAGGGCTTCGGAATCCTCCGCGGGCACAGCCGATTCGATCTGCTCGGTCACCGGTCCAGGAGCCTCCGCGGGCAGGGCAGCCGCAGCGCCCAGAACCGCGCCAGCGACGACAAGGCCAACGGCGGCCGCCTTCGCCAGGCTCAGGCCGAGGATCGTGTAGCTGGCACCCGCCGCCTTCTCGGCTGCCGTCGCGCCCAGGCCCGCCAGCACCGCCGCCGCGAACGTGCCGCCGGGGGCCGTCGTCGAGAGCGTGTCCTCGACCAGCGCCGCGACCCTGCCGCGCAGCATTTGCCGGCCGCGCGCCAGGCGCTGCCGGACCGTTGCGCTGGAGATCTGGAGGTCGCGCGCCACGCGGCGGGTTGACTGCTCCTCGCGGTAGTAGAGGACGAGCGGGACGCGGTAGGTCTCCGGGATGGCCCGCAGGGCGTCCCAGACGATGTGCTCTCGCTCCTTCGCCGTGGCCTGCTCGAGCGGCGTGGGCAAGGCGGACTCGACGGCCGGCACGTCCTCCACGGAGGCCGCACGGGCCTGGACGTCATGCTGGCGGCGGCGCAGATGCTCGGCCGTCAGGTTGCGGGCAATGCCGCAGAGCCAGGCGCGGAGCCGCGACGGATCGCGCAGGGAGGCCAGCCCCTTCCAGGCGGACAGGAAGGTCTCCTGGGCCAGATCCTCGCTGGCGGCCACGTCGCCGGTGGCGCTGTAGGTGATGGCGCAGACGAGCGCCTGGTAACGCCGCACGATCCGCGCGAACGCGTCGTGATCGCCACTCAAGGATGCCTTCAGCAGTCTCGCGTTGCCCGCCATCGTCCCGCCCTCCCGGGTCCACTACCTTGCCATTTCCCCTTGCTGGTTACAAGTCGTACATTGGCCCCAAAGTGTGACAGGAAATCCGGGCCCGCCTTCACAGCCGAGGGCCTGCCCGGCAGGGCAGGCGGCTGTGCTACATAGACTGCGCGCGCAGGGACCCATCCCAATCCAGCAGCGATTCGAGCCTTAGTCCGTGCTTTGCGCCTTTGCGTGAGACCGTATGTTCCCTCGCCGTCGTGCGTGGAAGCAGGTAAGGGCCGGTTCGGGTGCGGGAACGGCGAGATGCTTCGGCGCCCGCAGCCGAGGCGCCTCAGCATGACAGCAGCGGGGGGCAGCGGAAAAGCGGGCGTGACGAAGCACGCCCCTCCAGGGCCCACTGGGGGCAATGTCGGTTCGAGCTGTAGTCCGTTCTTGGCGTCTTGGCGTCTTTGCGTGAGACCGCCGTTCTTCTGCCGTCCTGGGTGGAAAACGGGTAAGGGTGGGTGCGGGAACGGCGAGGTGCTTCGGCGCCCGGAGCGGCGCCTCAGCATGCCACCTCCGGGGGAGGAACAGCGGACCTGACGGAGCAGGTCCCTCCAGGGCTTGCGCCCTCCACGTGCCGTTCGTGATTGGCAGGCCGTTCTCTGCGCCCTCGGCGCCCTCTGCGGTAGATGTCGTCGCCTTCGTGGTTGCCGGCGTTCTTGACACGCACGGCCCGCCCTGCTGAAATGGTCGGCGACACTTCAGCGGAGGCTTGCGCGGCGCATGGACGAGGTGCATTCCGAGGATGCAGGGCTCGGGGCCCTGATCGGCGAGGAGGTCGTCGTGGACGTCAAGGGGCGCTACGTCTACCTGGGGACTCTGCACGGGGTCGCGCGCGACAGCCTCGTGCTGCACAACGCCGACGTGCACGCCTGCGAGGACTCCCAGAGCACCAACGAGTTCTACGTGCTCGAGGCGAAGAAGAACGGCGTGCGCGCCAATCGCAGGGTGGTCTACCTGATGCGTGCCGATGTGCTGAGCATCTCGCGCCTGCAGGACGTCGTCGACTACTGACCGCCCGCCTGCAGCGCCTCCTCGCTCCCCTGCGCGGGGGGCGCGTAGCCCGGGTCCAGGGCGAGCGCGTGCCGGAACGCGACGAGCGCCTCTTCGGCCCGCCCCTGGGCCTTCAGACGCCAGAGCCCGAGCAGCCAGTATCCGCGCGCCGACCGGGGGAACCCCGCCAGGTAATCGGCGAAGGCCTGCTCGGTCGCCGCTTCATCGTCGCCGGCCACCGCGTCCAGGACGTCGGCCAGTGCGGCCAGATGCGGCGGCAGGTCGTGGCGGGCCGGTTCGGGGAGGGGCGCGAACCGCCCCGTCTCTCCGGCGGCCGCCGCGGCCCGGTAGAAGGCCGCCAGCAGGGCGAACGGGCCCGGCCGTGCCGCCCGGCGCGCGGCCGCGTCCGCATGGTCCGCCGCGTCCGCCCACCGGCCGGCGCGTTCGGCTTCGAGGGCCGCCCCGAGGCGACGCCAACCCTCGGCGTCGGCTTCCGTGACGGCCGGCGTCGGCGCGGGCGCATCGGGATTCCGCCGTGCGGCCGCATCGGCCAGGACCTCCCCGACCGCCCGTTCGAGGGACGCCCAGCCGTCCGGCGCGCCGTCCTCGACGGCCGTCTCCCTCCACGCCATCCACGGCTCCCCTGCCGGGCGTTGCAGCACCACCATCCAGCGCCGCCGGCCGAGCCCCGCGGCCGGGTGCGCCGTGAGGACGTACTCCGCATCGAGCGCCCGGGCGGCGTCCTCCGGCGTGCGGCCGTCACCCGCCACCTCCTGCACAGCGCCCGGGTCGACGCCCTCGAGAGCCGGGAAATACGCAAGCGCATGGCGCATGAGCTGCAGGACGGCCTCCGCATCGCCGGGCGGCAGTTCGGTGTCCCCGCGCCCGACCGTCAGGAGCACCCGGCCCGTCCCGTGCGCCATCCGCCGGGGCGCGACGCGCCCGCGCCGGCGGCACATCAGCGTGCCCGGCACGATGGCCAGTGCGAACAGCAGCAGGGTGACCAGCGTCCAGGCGACCGTCCAGCGCACGGCGCTGCGCGTGCGTTCGGACGGCGTGAGGGCCCCCGCGACGGGCACGATCCGCCGCCGTCGACTGAGGTCCACGGCGAGCTTCCGGAGTTCTTCGAGGGCCTGTGCGGGCGTCGCCGGACGCTCGGCCGGGTCGCGGGCCATCAAGCGGTGCACGAACGCGGCGACGGCCTCGGGGACATCCGGGCGCAGGACCAGCGCGTCGGGCGCGGGGCCGGCCCGGTGTGCGGCGGCCACCTCGGCGGCCGTGCGGCCGGCGTACGGCGGCCGGCCGGTGAGCATCTCGAACGCCACGGCCCCCAGCGAGTAGAGGTCCGAGCGCACGTCGCCCGGGCGGCCGCCGGCCGTCTCGGGAGCCATGTAGAAGACGCGGCCCGACGGCCGCCCGGCGGGGCCGAGCGTCAGGCGGTCCAGGTCCTCGGGCCGTGCCGGCGCCGACAGGTGATCGAGCACGGGCGAGCCGTCCACCGCCAGCAGGATGCCCTCCGGGGTCACGTTCCCGTGGACGAGGCCGGCCTGGTCCACGGCCGCCAGGCCGGTCAGCACGCCCTCCAGGACCTCGATCACGCGGTTGACCGACAGGGGAGCCTTCTCGTCGATCAGCGCGCGCAGGTCCGACGGCGTCCACTCCTGGATGATGAACCAGCAGTCCGAGCGCCGGCCGATGTCCAGGACGCTCGCCACGCGGGTGCTGCGGAGCCCGCGCGTGGCGGCGGCCGCCCGGAAGTGGTCCTCCAGGCAGGATGCATGGCGCGCGGCGAACTCGGCGGTGAACACCTCCACGCGCGCGGTCGTCCGCAGCGGACGGTAGTCGGCGCGGTAGACGGAATGCGTGGGCCGGACGGCCAGCCGCTTGCGGAGGCGGGCGCCGGCGATCGTGCGGCGCCGGAAGGGGTCGGCGTCCCGCAGGGGCGGGCGCTCGTCGTCGCCGGCCAGCCGGGCCCCGCAGGCCGAGCAGTGGAGTTGCGCCCCAACGGGCACCGCTCCGATCCGGTATCGGCGGCCGCACCGGGTGCAGTAGAGGGCGGGATTCGACATGTCCGGAGTCTACTCCAAAGCCTGCGCGGCGGCAACGGCTGGGGGCGGATGCCGGCAGGGACAGCCTCGCTGCCTGCCAGTCTGGCAGGTTCCGGCCAAATCTGCAGTCGGGTTCGGCCGCCGCCTGGGGCGTCGCGGGCCGCTCGGGTCCATCGTCCCTGTATCTGCCGGGGAAAACGGGTAGAATGGCGGCTTCCGTCGGGCCGCTCCGTGCATCGGCACGAGGTTTGCGAATCTCGGGGCGGCCCCTCCCAGTGTACGGGGGCAGTTCCAGGGTTCCCATCGGGGAAGCGCAACACGTCCAACACGGAGGTATGAGCAATGGCCAGGATCAGGCCCCTCGGAGACCGGGTTCTCATCAAGAGGCTGGAGGCCGAGGAGAAGACGGCCGGCGGGATCGTCCTGCCGGACACGGCCAAGGAGAAGCCGAAGAAGGGCAAGGTGGTTGCGGTCGGCGAGGGCAAGCAGCTGGATTCGGGCGAGAAGGTCGCCTGCCAGGTCAAGAAGGGCGACGTGGTGCTGTTCGGGTCCTTCGCCGGCACGGAAGTCACCGTGGAGGGCGATGAGTACATCCTGATGTCCGAGGACGAGATCCTGGCGATCGTAGAATAGAGGAGGGACCGGCAAGATGGCCGCCAAGAAGATCGCATTTGACGCAGAGGCCCGCGAGGCCATGCGGCGCGGCGTCACGCAGTTGGCGCGCGCCGTGAAGACCACGCTGGGTCCGCGCGGACGCAACGTCGTGATCGAGAAGAGCTTCGGCGCCCCGACGGTGACCAAGGACGGCGTGGCCGTCGCCAAGGAAGTCGAACTGCCCGACAACGTGGAGAACATCGGGGCCGAGCTGGTCAAGCAGGCCGCGGCCAAGACGAGCGAGGACGCGGGCGACGGCACCACGACGGCCACCATCCTGGCCGAGGCCGTCTTCGAGGAGGCCCTGAAGAACATCGCCGCCGGGGCCGACGCGATGGCCCTGAGGCGCGGGGTCGACAGGGGCGTGGCCGCGATGGTCGAACGCCTCAAGAAGATGTCGCGCCCCGTGAAGGGCAAGGAGGAGATCGCGTTCGTGGGGGCGATCGCCGCCAACAACGACCCCGAGATCGGCAACCAGATCGCCGAGGCCATGGAGAAGGTCGGCAAGGACGGCGTCATCACCGTCGAAGAGGGCAAGACCCTGGAGACGACGGTCGACCTCGTCGAGGGGATGCAGTTCGACCGCGGCTACCTGAGCCCGCATTTCGTCACGGACCGCGAGAACATGGAGTGCGTCCTGGAGGACTGCCAGATCCTGGTCCACCAGGAGAAGATCACCAGCGTGCAGGACCTCGTGCCCCTGCTGGAGCAGGTGGTCAGCTCGCACCGTCCGCTGCTGATCGTCGCCGAGGACGTCGAGAGCGAGGCGCTGGCCACCCTGGTGCTGAACAAGCTGCGCGGGCTGCTGCCCTGCTGTGCGGTCAAGGCCCCCGGGTTCGGCGACCGCCGCAAGGCCATGATGCAGGACATCGCCGTGCTGGTCGGCGGCCAGGTCATCAGCGAGGAGCTGGGCCTGGAGCTGAAGTCCGTCGGCCTGGCCGACCTCGGCCGCGCCAAGAAGGTGGTCATCACGCATGACAACACGACCATCATCCAGGGCGCCGGCTCCACCGAGGACGTGCAGGGCCGAATCAACCAGGTCAAGAAGGAGATCGAGACCACCACCAGCGACTACGACCGTGAGAAGCTGGAAGAGCGCCTGGCCAAGCTGGCCGGCGGCGTGGCCCAGATCAACGTCGGCGCGGCCACCGAGGTGGAGATGAAGGAGAAGCAGCACCGCGTCGAAGACGCCGTGCACGCCACCCGCGCGGCCGTCGAGGAAGGCATCGTGCCCGGCGGCGGCGTCGCGCTCGTGCGGGCCGCCAAGGTCCTGGACAACGTCGAGGCATCCGGCGACGAGGCCGTGGGCGTCGACATCATCCGAAGGGCCGTGCGCCGGCCGCTCATGCAGATCGCCGAGAACGCCGGCCTGGACGGCGCGATCGTCCTGGACAAGGTGCTGCAGGGCAAGAAGGAAAGCTGGGGCTACGACGCCTCCAAGGCCGAGTACTGCGACCTGGTCGAGCGCGGCGTGATCGATCCCACCAAGGTCGTGCGCACGGCCTTGCAGAACGGCGCCAGCGTGGCCTCCGTGCTGCTGACGACGGACGCCATCGTCAGTGAGATCCCCGAGAAGAAGAAGCCGGCCGCTCCGCCCATGCCGGACTATTGAGCGGACTGAGTCGGTTCGGCGTATCCGAGGCCCCGTGGCCTGCCGCGGGGCCTCGTCCTTTCAGGGCGCCTCCGCAGCAGGCTCCGTGACGGGTGCCGCGTCGGCCTCCGCGCGTGCACGCACGTGATACGGCATGTGACCGGCAGGGCTCCAGTTGCCGTTGCCGTCGTGGGCGATGACGTGGACCCAGTGCGTGCCGGGCTCCTCGAGCCGATAGCCCCCGGCCTCCTCCGTGGCGGTGACCTCCCTCGGCGGGATGGTGTGCATCTGCCGGTCCACGACGACCGAGTAGCCCTCCACGCCCGTGATGTCCTCGGACTGCCAGGTGAACTCCGCCTGCGGATCGCCATAGGCGGCGAACGCCAGGTTGTCGACGAGCATCCGGGCGTTCCGGTTGTTGGCTCCGCGGATATCGTCGCGGAAGTCGACGGCCGTCAGCCGGTAGGCCGACGCCTCCGGGGCGACCTTGCGGACCATCTCCAGAAGGTCCACGCAGACATGGTGCCACTGCCCGTCCGCGAGCGAACCGGGCACGGACCCGATCACCTGAAACGCCGGCCGTGGGCCCGTCATCGTGACCGTGTACCAGGCGGCATTGACCTGCACGTGCATGTCCGCCGCCACGGGCGTCGCCATGCACAGATCGAAACACAGGAGCGCGTGACCGGTCAGATCATGCTCTCCGCGCCACGCCGAGAGGTTCAGCGCGGCATTGTCCTGGCTGGCGGCGATCTCCAGGCAGTGCCCGCCGATGGCTGCGTCGTGCTGGACCCGCTTCAGGGCAAAGCCCCGTCCCCCCGGCTTCACCTGCCACTGGCCGATCCCCTCCTCGAAGTCGGCCTGGGGGACCCAGAGCCCCGTTGCGCTCGCCAGGGCGGGCCTCGTGGGCGGGACCCCGTCCAGCGAGTGATCCATGACCCACTGCCACCGGTGGGTGTCCATGGGATTGCCCGCGAAGTCCGCAGCGCTCACCTCCAGTTGCATGGTCGTCCCGTCCGGGATGTGCCGCTCATCCTGCGGCCGGCCCACCACCCAGTCCCAGACCATCTGCCCGGTCTGCAGGTCGTAGTCGACGCCCGGGCTGTGCGGCCGATAGGAGCGCCCGTTCACCTTGAGGATCAGCGTGTCCGGGTCGACGGCCGAGCCCTTGTCCTCCACGGCAACCGAGATCCGCGAGGACGCCGAGCGGACGTCGGGCCCGGGGCTGGTGCGCGCGAAGACGGGCGGGGTGCCGTCGACGCGGAAGCGGAATGAACGGACGGGCCCCCAGTTGCCGGCCCGGTCGCGGGCCTTCACGTGCAGATACGCGTCCGGGACCGGCAGATCCGTGAAGGTGGCGCCGCCCTCGACCGTGTCGATCTCGTCGTCCGGACTGTCGTCCGGCGCGGCCGACATCCTGTAGCTGTATCCGGCGACGCCGCCGACGTCGTGGGCGTGCCAGCGCAGCGTCACCTCCCCGCACCCGGTCACCAGGGGCACGAACCGGAAGTTGTCGATGTTGTAGGACGCCCCCAGGGAGTTGGCGCGGTAGCCGAAGTCGCCCAGGGCCACCCAGCGCTGTTCGAAGACGCCCATCGCATACGGCAGCTTCTTGAGCCCCTCCAGCAGGTTGAACTCGCACCGGCGCCAGGTGTCGTCGGCCTCGAAACCGCTCACGTTGCCGAGGAACGTCCCGTGCCTCGCACCGTCCGAGATGCCGACGGTTGCATTGCCGCGCACGGTCGGCATCGTCAGATCGAACTGCACGCCCGGCGCCGCCCTGCAGTCGAACTCCAGCAGGGGGTAAGCGCCGGCATTCAGCCGACCCCGGCGGGCGAAGGCGGTGAACGCGCTCCCCCATCGCAGGTTCTGCACCTTCAGACTGCGGCGGCCCGATGCGGCGGTGGACGCGTCCAGCAGCAGGGCGGTGTCGCGGCTGCCCTCCCAGGCGACGCGACCGGTCTCGAAGTCCTCGCCCGGCAGGTAGCCGTCGAGCACGACCGGCGTCGGCGGGTTCACGTCGGCGTCCCGAGAGGCCGTCAGGGACGTCGCGAAGGACCCGCTCCGGCCGGCGGTGTCCTTGTACGTGACCGCCAGCGCCACCTCCTGCCCGTCTTCGAAGACGAGCCCCGTCCCGGCCAGGTCGATCCGCAGCCGGGCCGCGGGCCAGTCGACCTCGAACAGGCCGTCCCGAAGCTCGATCGCCTGCCCGTCGACCTCGAGGCTCAGCGTCGTCGGGTCGAGGAACGGGGCGGCGTGCGAGTTCATCCGGAGGGCGATGGGCCCGAGCCCCCAGGCGGCCCCTTCGGCCGGTTCGGCGGCGGCAAGGGCCAGGGGCTCGGCGGCGACGAAGAACGGCAGGTGGGCGACCCCGCTCACCGTGCCGTCCGCCCGCCGCACCCGTGCGTGGCAGAACCACTCCCCGCCGTCGAGCGAATCGCGGCGGAGCGGACCCTCCGCACCCGGTATCGTGAGCGGGTGCCGGTCGATCGTGCCGACGACGGCCCCTTCGGGCACGTCGGCGGAGCGACACTCGGCCCCGAAGTCGGCCGGACCTTTGGAGGTGACCCGGAAGTCATCGATGCCGTAGGCGAGGCCGGGGCCGTTGCCCCCGATGCCGGCCTGCAGCAGCCCGCGATGCAGATTCCCGAAGACGGCGTTCTCGAGCCTTCCGTCCGCCGGGCCGTCGGCGCCCCGATAGGCGCTGCCCAGAGGGAACCGGGCCTCGTGCCACCGATCGTCCGCCTCGACGGCGATCCGGCCGAGCCGCCGGTAGAAGGCGCTCTCCTCGTCCGGGCCGGTCATGTGGACGTAGTAGTACTGGTCCCCCTGCTTGAAGTAGAGGTTCACGCGGACCTCGGGGGGAATCCGGTAGCGGAAGCTCACCGTGTGCACGTCGGCGGGACGGATACGGGCATCGCCGAGGGGAGCGATGGCCTCGAACAGGCCGCCGCCGCCCGTGTTGGTCACACGCAGGAACCGCCGGCCCGGGGAGCCAACATCGTCGACGATCTCCGGCACGGCGCTCTGCTGCCCCTCGTAGGTGTGCCAACCGCGGGGGCCGCCCTCGAAATCGTCGAAGAAGCCGGGGTGCGTCCGGGAGACGATCAGCGGCGCCGGCACACGGGGCCCGGTCTCCGGCACGCGCATCTCCTCGGGGGCGGGCACCAGCCGGCCGGGCACTTCGCGGGTTTCATAGGATATCTTCACGCGCGCGACGACGATCGTGGCATCGTAGGTCCACACGGCCGGCGCGAAGCGGTCGATCGGCTCCGGGTCGACAAACGTGCAGGCGGGATGGTTGTCGACGTACGAGGCCAGTTCCCCGCCCTGCTTGCGCGCCTTGATGTAGTACCACGCCCCGTGGATGGGACGGCCGCTGCTGATCCACGGCACGGGCAGCACGCGCTGCTGCGTATCCTCCCGGCGCACGTTCGGCAGAAGGCGTTCGGTCGTCCGGGCCAGGCATTCGGAGCCCTTGAGCATGTAGGTCACGCTGTCGCTCCAGGCGGGGTCCCAGCCGGCCACGATGAAGTTGTAGCCGCTGTCCAGGCGCCCGGGCTCGGCGCAGAGGGCCAGGTTGTAGTCGCCCACGCGCCAGTAGCGGCTGCCCATCTGCCGCGTCGCCATGCGAGGCCCCATGTGGGCCTCGATGGTCACGTCGCCGCTGTAGACGTACTTGTTGTGCAGGGCCGCGTTCTGTGTGGCCAGTGCCGTCATGAACGACCAGCGCGGATCGCACGTGAACCGGGTGGTGATGCGCCAGTCGCCGACGCGGATCCAGTCGGCCGGCGCCTCCTCGAAGTAGTAGTCCTTGACCTGGAAGCGTCTCAGGTTCAGGCCGGCAAGCTGGTCTTTGGACACGCCGGTCAGCGCCACCTTGCGCCCCGGGAGCGGGTCGGGGTCACGGAACGTCAGCACCTCGCGTCCCCCAACGGTCACCCACAGATACGGAGCCTCCCGGCAGACGACGAGCCGCCCGGCCTCGACCTGGGCCGGCTCCAGCGTGACGGCCGCCACCCCGTCGCCGAGCCGCAGCAGCGTGAGCCGGACGCGGCCGCCCTCGGCCCGCTTCTGGGCCAGGCAGTAGCCGGACGCCTGGGCGATCTCCGTCGCGCAGTGGATCACGGACGCCCGCCCACCCATGGGCAGTTCGATCTCCGAACGCCCGTAGAAGTCGCCCACGTGCCACCAGGCGTCGCCGCGCCCCTCGACGGGCCACCACGCCCCCTCCGGGCTCGACCAGTGCTTCATGAAGGGGTCGTCGCGGAATATCTCGGCCTGCGGCAGGCGCTCCTGGTCCTCCTCGCGCTCGAACGCGACCCGGAGGTCCCGGAAGGTCGCCTCGGGGAAGCCCTCGGCGAATACCCTGACGCCGCCGGCTCCCGGGGTCTCCCGGGGCACGTGCAGGCAGAGCCGGCCCTCGACATACACGTTCAGTTCGCCGGGCCGGGTCAGGTCGGCGGCGAGGGCCAGCGTGCCGCCGTCGGTCACGGGCAGGTCTCGACAGGCCGCCGCCGACACCGGCGGGGTGCCGTCCATCGTGAAGACGGTCAGGTGCGGCCCGTCCGCGTCGCACGAGAGCGCGATCCGGACGGCTGCGACGCCGGCATCGTTCAGGCCGAGGTCGAAGCCGATGGTCTGCCCCGGGGCGGGCATGGAGACCGAGGCGCTCACCCGGGCGTCGGGCCATCCGGCGTGCCCCATGGTCATCCGCCCGTCGCGGTCGCGCAGGACGGCTGCCCAGTTGGCCGGCCGCGCCGGTCGGGCCGCCTCGCGCACGTCCCACCGGCCTTCTCGCGAGGTCGTGTGCCGCTCCAGCCACACCGGGTCATCAAAGTCGTAGGCGGTCACGCTGCGCACGTGCACGTCGTCGAAGACGGCCGCGTTGTCCGCGTCTCCGCCCTGCACGTAGAGCCCGATGAGGCCGCCAATGCACTCGTCGGACCGGAGGTCCAGGATGGGGGCGTCGTCCAGGTACGCACGGATGCGACGGCCGCAGGTGCGCACGGCCAGGCGGTACCACTGCTCCCGCCGGCCGTTGACCCACGCGCAAGCCAGCTCGCGGGTCTCGCCTCCCTTCACGCGCAGCAGCCGGATCGGCGTCGGCCCCGTGGTCTCGCGCACGCCGTCCCACCGGAGCACGAACATGTCGTCCGGACCGCGCACGTCGAAGGCCAGGCCGGCGGCGTCCGCGCCTTCGTTCCGCAGCGCGGCGGTCAGGTCGAAGTCGTCCCAGAACCAGTACCCCGTGGTCAGGACTCCCACACCGTCGGCGCTGCCGCTGATGCAGAACGGATTGGCGCTCCGCTCGTTCTGGGGTTCCTTGCCTTCTCCTGCGGCCCGGGTGCTCTCGGGATCGTCGCGAACCGAGTGCAACTGCCAGAGGCCGCACTGGGCCGTCCACTGCCCCAGGCTCATCTCGTCCTGGGGGCGCATGAACGTGTCCGCAAACCGCAGAGCGGCGACGGCCTGGAGCACCGGCTCCCCGGCGGGCGCACACAGGGCGGGGTCGACGGCGAGGATGTCGCCGGCGAGGCGGTCGGCGTCCGCCACTTCCGCCAGCACATGGCCGTCGGCGGCCACGGTGACCAGCCAGGCACGGCGCTTGATGAGCAGCGTGAGGGGCCCTGCCTGCGGAAGGGGCGAGCGCGAGCCGGCGGCCAGTTCGCGCGGCCCGGCGGCCGTCAGGCAGTGCAGCGCCCACCCGGTGCGGTCGGCCTCGAACCGATAGCCGCGCCCGGCCTCGTCGGCTCCGAACAGCACTGAGAGCCCGTCCACCGACTCCCGGCCCGGCAAGGGGCCGAGCGCAAGCCGCGCGCTGTAGGTGGGATGGTCACAACGGCCGACGACGACGTACGTCCGGTCATGCACGTCCAGCACCTGACCGGCGGCCGGCCCGCTGACGAACGCCAACACGAAGAACGCAAGGAGAACGGCGCGTGCCATAGCGTCTCCCGGGCAGGGTACACGGAGTTCCCGGACTTGTTGCAGGTACTATAGCACGGCCCCGGAGGGGGGGCAAAGGGCGGGCGCGGCCCGGTCTCAGTCGCTCTGCTTCCCGCGCCGCTCGATGGAGCCGAGGCCCAGGCGGCCGAGCAGGCTCTGAACGTCGGGGGCGGGCTCCCCGGCGACCTTCTGCTCCTGTTCGCCCGGGGCCGCGGGCCTGGGGGCGGGCGGCTGCTCGTCCGACGGAACCGGCTTCCTGGCGACCGCCGCCTGGCCCTTGCCCGGGCCGTCGTTCAGCGACGCCTTCTCGACGCGTCGGCTGTGGACGCCCAGAGTGCTTCGCGGGGTGCGGATGCCGCCGGCCAGAGGCCCGACGGGCACCTCGCGAACCGGCCGGGGTTCGGAGCGATCGGACTCCCGTTCGCGCCGCTGGCGAGGCTCGCGACGGGGCCGCTCGCGGCGCGCGCTCTCGGACCGCATGGAGAGCGCGATCCGCTTCTTGTCGAGTTCCACGCGCACCACGCGAACCTGCACGACGTCGCCGACGGAGACGACGTCATACGGGCTCTGGACGTAGGAGTCGGACAGCTCGCTGATGTGCACAAGCCCGTCCTCGCCCACGCCGATGTCGACGAACACGCCGAAGTCGACGATGTTGCGCACGGTGCCGCTGACCCACTCGTCGGCCTCCAGGTCCTCCAGCGTGGGCCGGCGGCGGCGCAGCAGGGGCCCCTGCCCGTCCGCCCGCGGGTCGGGCCAGGGCTCGGCCAGTTCCGTGATGATGTCCTTCAGAAGCAGGTAGTGCACGCCGAACTGCTTCTCCAGGTCGGCGAGTTTGATCTCCGAGGCCCGCTCCTTGACCTTCGCGCGCACGTCCGGATCGCCCAGGTCGGCCACGGCGATCTCCAATTGCCGGCATATCTCCTCGGCCACCGGGTAGAACCGCGTGTGGATGCGCGTGCGGTCCAGAGGGCAGTCCGAATCCTGAACGCGCAGGAACCCCGCGGCCTGGTCATAGGCGGCCTGGTCGATCTTGGGCACCTCGCGCAGTTGCCGGCGGTTCTTCAGCGCGCCGTAGCGGTCGCGGTACTCGACGACCTCCAGGGCCTTCTCCGGCCCCAGACCGCTGACATAGCGCAGCAGACTGAAGTGGGCGGTGTTGACCTCCACGCCCACGCGGCAGACGCACTCCTCCAGGACGCGGTCCAGCAGCTTCTTCAGGGCGCCGCCGTTCACATCCTCGGCGTAGGGCGCCGGGCAGAGTTCGCGCGGGTTGACCTTGACCAGTTCCGAGAGGGGATCCTGCAGGCGCCGGCACAGGGCGACGGCGTAGCGTTCGTCCGGGGCGACTTCGGCCAGTTCGTTCTTGGCCGAACGGCTGCGCGCGTAGGCCTCCACCCCGACTTCCGAGACGACCGTGTAGCGCAGGTCGGGCAGCGGGCCGGCGATCAGTTCCGCGACCAGCGCCTCGGTCTCCTGCGCACCCGTTCCGTCGCCGATGGCCACCATCTCGACCCGGTGCGTCTCGACCAGTTGCACAAGGACGCGCTTGGCCTCTTCGGGCTGGTTCTGGGGCGGATGGGGGTAGACGGTCGTCGTCTCCAGCAACTCGCCCGCCTCGTCCACGACGGCCAGGTTGCACCCGCTCCGGTAGCCGGGGTGGATGCCGATCATCCGGCACCGCACGGGCTTGGCCATCAGCAGGTTCGTGACGTTGCGCCGGATGACGTCGAGGGCCAGTTCCTCGGCCTGCTTGCAGAGGTCCTTGTCCAGCTCGCGGGCGGCGATGTCCGTCAGGATGTTGCCGAGGCTGTAGTTGATGCAGGCCGCCAGGAACTCGGGGCCGTTCAGCCCCTGCAGGGCCCGGCCGTCGGGGCCGGGGAGGTTCGCGCCCATCTCGGCGCGGATCTGCTCCCACTGCGCAACGCCGCCGGGGAAGTACAGCTCGGCGGCCGCCCGGATCATGGGCTCCAGCGGCGGCTCGAAGCGGTACTGCAGCGCCTTCATGCGCTTGCCGCGCAGGATCGACAACATGTGGTACGGGTGCAGCCGGGCGACCTTCTGGCGGTAGTCGAAGTACTGCTTGAACTCGCGCGCCATGCGGCCGGGCAGAGAGCGCGACACGCGCCGCACGACGATCTCGGCCTCCTGCCGGAAGACCTCGCGCTGGCGGTTGCGGTGGCTGCGCTCCTCGGCCACCCAGTCGCTGACGATGTGGAAGACGCCCTCCAGAACGGCGGCCTCATCGGCGAGCCCCTTCTCGGCATCGACATAGGGCTCGGCGGCCGCCTTCATGTCCGCAACGAACTCCTCCTGCGAGAGGACCTTCGCGGCGATGTCCTGCAGCCCCTGGGCGAGGGCCTGGCGCGAGTGCGAGCGCTTGCGCGGCCGGTAGGGCACGTAGTGGTCGATCAGCTCCCGCATGTCGGCGGCGCGGGATATCTTCTCCTCCAGCTCGTCGGTGAGGATCTCCCGCTCCTGGAGCTTCTTGAGCACCTTTCGCCGGCGCGAGTCCAGCTTCTCGAGTCGGCGGCGCTCTTCCATCAGTTCGTGAAAGCCGTCGGCCTCCAGCGAACCGGCCAGCTCCTTGTGGTACCGCATGACGTACGGGATGCTGAAGCCCGCGTCCAGCAGGCGCAGTATCTCGTTGGCTTGCTCGGCGGTCAGGTGATACCTGGCCGCGACGGACTTGAGGGCCTTCTCAGGCATTGGCGACAGCTTCGTCTTCTGCTATTGCCCCTGGGAAGAAGATGAACGGCGACAGGGGGAGGATTGCGGCCGTGTGCACCCGCACGGAGCGGGATGCCTCTTCAGCAAGTCTCCTCGTAATTTTAGACGTTGCCCCTCACCTTGTCAATGGGAAGTGCGGCTCCGTGTCAAAACCAACGCGCACCGGCCGCGGCCCGCCGCTCACTCGCTTGAAATCTCCATTCGAAAGCGCTCTGCTATTGAAGGAGGAGTCCGGGAAGCCTGTCCCGCAGAACCTGAGCGTCGAGGCGCGCACGGCCATGCAGGAACAAGAGAAGAACGACCGACCGAAGGTGAAGGTGGACGAGGACTGGAAGAAGGCCGTCGCCGAGGACAAGGCCCGGGCACGCACACAGGATTCCGCCGGCACCGGCGGTACGCGGCCGCACCCGCACCTGCCCGAACCCAGCATCCAGCTCTTCATGGCCGGGCTCTACGGCCAGACGCTCGTGCTGCTGGGCGAGATGGAGAATCCCGCGACCGGGCAGAAGGAGGAGGACATCGACGAGGCCGCCTACATGGTGGACACCATTGCGATGCTCAAGCAGAAGATGGAGGGCAACCTGACCCCCGAGGAAGGCGCCTACGTGCAGACCATCCTGACCGACCTGCGCATGCGCTACGTACGGGCCGCGCAGGGAACCGAGCAGAACCGGCCCGCCCCTGAAGACCCGGCGACCCCCTGAGGGCCGGGACGGGCGGGGTGCCCACGGAGCACCCGATGGACCTGTCCATGGTGATCGGCGACTGGCCGTACGACTCCGAAGACGCCAACAACGTGCGCAAGGTGCCCGGGGTCGACGGCACGATCAAGGTCCAGCTCCGAATCCGCTGCGGACTGATTCAGTGGGAGACCGAGGGGCGGCCCGACGGCCGGCCGGCCCATAGCTTCCCGTCCATGCTCGACTACTGCAGCCATCTGGTGTCGCACCGGCGGTTCCCCTCCGCCGACTCCGCCCTCGGCCGCAGACTGGTCGAGGAACTGGCCGAGGAGATGTTCGACTACTACCGCCGGGGACGCGCCCTGTTCCTGCTGGGCGATTACCGGCGCTCGCTCGCCGACGCCGTCCACAACCTGCGCATCCTCAGGCTCGTACGCAACGAGTGCCGGGACGCCAGCGCGGTGTCCAACTACGACCGATACCGGCCGAATCTGCTCCTGGAGCGCTCCCGCTCGGAGATGCTCCTCCACCTCCAGGAGGGCGACGTCCGCCTGGCGCTGGACGCCCTGAGCCGAGGCGTGCGGGACATCGAGGCGTTCTACGCCGAGTATGACATGCACGACAAACTGGGAGAGAGCACCGAGCGCCAGATACTGGTCGACCTGAGGCGGAGCCTCCGGGAGAAGCACAACGTGCCCCTCAACGACGAAGAACTGCTCCACAGCCTTCGCGTCGAACAGGAGATCGCCATCAGCCGGGAGAACTACGAGATGGCCGCCCGGCTCCGGGACAAGATCCGGCTGCTGCGCCACCGGGCCGACGGCACGGACTGACGGCGCGCGCCCCGGGGGCCGCTTCGCTGCAGGAGCATCCGCCGATGCCTGACGAACCGCAGAGCCATGCGCACGCCGAGTCCCAGGCGGACGGCTCCGACGCCTGGCAGGGCCTGCCTCTGCAGTTGGAGGGCACCCCGGGCGAGGAAGACACCCCCCTGTCCGGCCGCGACACCGTCGCTCAGACCCTGCCCCCGCAGCGCCCGCCGGCCGTCTGCCGGAGCGCCCCACTGGCGCACGCCCTCCTTCTCTGGTCCGGCATGCCCGCGCTGGCGCTCGCGCTGGCCGCGCTGACGGCCACCGCCCTCCAGGGCGTGCTGCGCGTGGACTGGCGCGGCCCCCTGCTGGCCTTCGACGCGGCCGTGGTGCTGCTGGTCCTCTGCGGCCTGGCCGCCGCCGGCGTGCCTGCCGCCCGACTGTGCCGTCGCTTCGCGGGGGTCGCGGGCCTCGCCGTTGCCGCGCTGACCGTCCTGGGCACCCTGCTCCATGCGATCGACGAGTTCATCCACGGCGCGCCTCCGGCGTCGATGCTCCCGGAAGCGCTGGCCTTCGGCCTGCTCGGGCTGGGGGGCTGCGTCGTGTTCGTGGAGTTCCTGCGGGACCGCGGCTGGGCGTATCGGACGGCCGCGGCGGCCGCGGCGGCCTTTGTCCCCCTGGCGGTTCTGCGCATGGGGCAGACCACGGCACCGGCCGCCGCGCGCGAATCCCTGGCGCTCTGGACGAAGGCCGACTACGCGGTGGCGCTGGCGGCCTGCGCCGTCGTCGGCGCCGGCCTGGCCACCTCGCGGCGGCTGCTCGGTGTCCGCCGGAGCCGCTGGAGGACGCCCCTGAGCGTGGCCTGGCTGCTCATCCTGCTGGCTGCGGTCGCGTTCACGACGTTTCTGATGATCCGCAACGAAGGCGTGCAGCGCGCGTCGGTGAGTCTCTGGGCGGCGGCCGCCGCCTGGTGCGCGCCGGCCTACGGCGTCCTGCTGACGGCCGGCCTGACGTCCGCCTGGAGGCGCCGCGGGCCCGCCGGAGCGGATGCCCTTCAGTCGACGGCATTCGCCTGGCAACTGGTGGCCGCCGTGGGCCTGGTCCTTCTGGCCCTCGGCCTGCACAGCCACGGATGGACGGCGGGCCTCGATTCCCTGCTGATCGCCGGCGGCGTGGCCGCGGCCCTGGCCGTCGCCCGGCTGGCCACGCGGTACGGCTCCTGGACGGGCCGGTGGGCGCTGCTGCCGATCGCGGGCGCCGCCATGGCCGCCGCCTGCAGCCTGCGCCGGCTCTTCGACCTGGGCGCCGGCATGAACGTGGGCCGGACGGAGGCATGGGACCTGGCCGCCGCCCTTCTCTGGTGCATCGTCGTGGTCGGGTTCGCCCATGCGTTCTTCGGCGCGCTCGTGGCGCGGCGGCAGAGCCGCGCCGTGCATCCCGCGCGCGCCCTTCAGGACGACGTCGCGCTACTGACCACGGCCGGCGGCCTCCTGGCCGGGCTGTGGCTTGCAGCCGCCCTGGCGCTGTGGCTGGGCCGTCCGGAGGCGGTTGCCGGCGTACGCACGGTTCTGGCCGTCGGCGCCTCCTTCCTGAATGACCTCGCGACGCTGGGCAGCGCGCCGGGCGCCTGGACGGCCGTCGGCCGCGCGGCCGACGCGGCCCTGTCCGTACCCGCTGTGCGGCTTCTGGCGGGAGTCGCCGCTGCGGGCGCGGTGCTCGTGCACGTCCTGGCCCGCAGCGGCGTGCGCTGGGCGCTCCGGGCGGTCGCGGCGGCCTGGTGTGCGGCGCTGACGGCGGCCACGGCGTTCGCCCTGACCTGCGCGGGCGGCCTGTTCACCGCCCCGCCGGCAGCGGAATGGGCGACCACGGCCGGTCGCGTCCTCGCCTCCCGCTTCCCGGCCCGCCTGGCCGCCATGCTGCTTCTGAGCGCCATGGTCGCCCGGTTCTGGCAGGCCGCGCCGTCCGCACTGCGTTCGGCCCGGGCGGGCGCACGTGCGGCCGGCCCGGCATGGCCGCACCGCCCCGGCTGGGCCAGCGCCCATCTGCGGTTCCTGGTCATCGCGGGCGTGGTCCTGTCGGCCGTGGGTCTGACGCTCGCCGTGCTGATCGACCTGCATCCGCAGGCCGAGGGCATCCTGTTCGAGTGGACCCGGCTGGCGCGCGGTTGGGCGCAGGGCGCCGCCGGCCTGGCATGGCGGATCGGGCGCAGGGCGGGCACCCAGGGGCGCTTCGCGATCGCTGTCGGCGCAGCCGCCTACGCGCTGCTGATGGTCCACGAGGAGGCGCGGAACGGCCGGCCGGCCGTCTATCCCCTGGTGGCCGTGCTGTGGCTGGGCCTTCTGACCCCCTTGGGGGCCGACCTGGTGCGCCAGGCCCGGGCGCTGCCGCGCCCCGCGATGCCGGGTCGCATCGCCGCCCTCGGCGTGGCGGGCGCCCTCGCCCTGATCCTCGGCCTGGCCGCCCTGGCCCTGCTGGTCCGCTGGCGGGCGGTGCGGCGCGAGGGCGGCCTGGACGAACCGGACCAATCGCCCGCCGCCGCGGTCAGCCGGGCGGCCGGGCAGGCATTGGGCACCCTGGGGCTGCTCCTGACCTTGGCCGGCGGGCTGGCCGTGCTGCACGGCATGCTGGAAGGACGGGCCGCGTCTGCGGGTATCGCCTCCGGACTGGGCCGAATCGCATCGGATGTGGGCGGCCTGGGCGCCCTGCAGGTGGCCAGGCTCGAGCTGGCTCTGAGCGAGCGGGGCAACGCCGGGATCGTCGCCCTTCTGCTGGCCGCGGCGGCCGGGCTCTCGCTGCTGCTGCACGCGGTGGCGCGCCATCGAGTGCTCTTCGCGCGCAGCGCCGTCTACGCCGTCTGGTTCGTGGGAGCCCTGGCGGCCCTCGTGGCCCTGGGTCTCCTTGCACACGGGCACCCGCCGGGCACCTGGTCGGGCGCCCGGATCGGCGGCTGCCTGGCCCTGGGCGCCCTGATTGTCCGCACCGGCATCGCGCTGGCCAGCCCCGGGGGCTGGCTGGAGCAGCGCGCCGGGGGCTTCCGGTGACGCATCCCCTCGGGGCTGCTATAATGGCCGGCGGTTCCCCGTCCGACGACGGCCGCCGGAGCACAGATGAAGAAGCCGAACCTCGGCATGTTGATCAAGCCCGTCAGCGCCGACTGCAACATGGCGTGCGGCTACTGCTATTACCGTCACGTGGGCGCCCTCTACCCGGCCGCGCAGGGGCATCGCATGGCCCCGGAGGTGTTCGAGGCGGTCTGCGAGCAGTACCTGGCCCTGGACCCGTGCGAGGTGAAGGTCGGCTGGCAGGGCGGCGAGCCCACACTGATGGGGCTGGATTTCTTCCGCCGGGCCGTCCGGATCCAGGCCGACCACGCACGCCCGGGCGACTGCTTCGGCAACAGCCTCCAGACCAACGGCGTCGTCCTCGACGACGAATGGTGTCGCTTCCTGGCGGAGAACCGCTTCCTGGTCGGTCTGAGCATCGACGGCCCCGAGGACCTGAACGCCCAGCGCCGCTTCGCGGACGGCCGCCCCGGGTACAGGACCGCCATGGGCGCGCTCGAGCGCCTGCGGACGCACGGCGTCGAGTTCAACGTGCTGGTCGTCATCAGCCGGGCCAACGTGCACGCACCCGAGCGGGTCTTCGAGTTCCTGCGCGCGCACGACCTGCACTACAGCCAGTTCATTCCCTGCACCGAGCCGGCAGGGGCCCCCGGGGCGACCTCCGAGCAGTCGATCACCGCGGCCGAATACGCCGAGTTCATGCTCAGGATCTTCGATGCCTGGGTGGCCAACGACGATTCGTCCTACTACGTGCGGCGGATCGACAACTGGCTGCACCAGTTCTTCGGGCTGCCTCCGGAGTGCTGCGAGTACCGTCCCGACTGCTCGAACCTGCTGACCATCGAGTGGAACGGGGACGTCTACCCGTGCGACTTCTTCGTCGAGCCCCGCTTCCGGATGGGCAACGTGCGGACGCAGACGCTGGAGAGGATGCTGCAGGGCCGGCCGTTCCGGGACTTCGTGCGGGGCGCCGAGTCGGTGCCGCCGGCCTGCACCGAGTGCGAATGGCTGGCCGTCTGCCATGCCGGCTGCTACCGGCACCGCCGGAAGCTCGGGCTCTCCGACACGGACAGACCCTACCTGTGCGAAGCAAACCGGCGGCTCTTCGCGCACGTGTTCGCCGAGTTCCGCCGTCTCAAGGACGGTCCGCCGGGGCCGCACCTGCACGCGTTTCTGAACCGGATCGCACAGGAGGTCGCTGCGCCGCCGCCTCCGCGCGCGGCCGCCACGCGCCCGCCGGCACGCCCGCACGGACGTGCGCCCGGCCGCAACGCCCTCTGCCCCTGCGGCAGCGGCCTGAAGTTCAAACACTGCTGCGGACGGGCCCGGCCCGAGACCGCTCCGCCGGGCGGCCGGTGCGCCGCCCCGAACCGACGCTGAGGGAGAGACGAGGTTGGCCGAGAAAGACCACATCGAGGTTGCGGTGATCGAACGCACCGTCTACCTGAAACCACTCGGATTCGCCACGCAGGCGAACAGCCTGGGCATTCCCGACTTCATCGGCGCCATGTTTCGGGCCGGGTGCAACTCCGTAACGTTCGACCTGGCCTGCTGCAAGGGCATGGACAGCACGTTCCTGGGCGTCATCGCCGAGGCGGCCACGGCCCGCGTCCGGGGCCAGGGCCGGACGGTGGTCGTGCTGAACGCCGACGAGATGCTCGCCCGCCAGCTCTGCCGCATCGGCCTGCTGCCCATGGTCTCCCTCCACCAGGAACGGGTGGACCTGCCCGAGGGCGCCGAACTGCGCCAGATCGACTTCCTGCACTTCCCGAAGACGGAGTACGAGAGGCTGCAGAAGGTCAGGGAACTGCATGAACGCCTGTCGGAGTTGAACGAGCACAACCGCCTGCTGTTCGGACCGTTCCTGCGAATGCTGGAAGAGGAGCTGGCCGCCGGGGCCGACAACGCAAGAACCCCCCAGGAGTAGAGCCCGCCGGGAGGACGACGTGAAGTTCGCCATCTGCAACGAGATGTTCAAGGACCTGTCCTTCGCCGAGGTCTGCCGGTTCGCAGCCGACGTGGGCTATGAAGGGGTGGAGATCGCGCCGTTCACCGTGGCCGATTCCATCGAAGACGTCGACGCCGGACGGCGAGAGGAACTGCGGCGGGCGGCCGCAGACGCGGGCGTGGAGATCGTGGGCCTGCACTGGCTCCTGGCCAGCCCCAAGGGCCTGCACCTGAACAGCCACGACCGCGCCGTGCGGGGCCGGACGGTCCGGTATCTGGATGCCCTGATCGCATTCTGCGGCGACATCGGGGGACGCACGCTCGTGTTCGGATCGCCCCGCCAGCGCAACGTCCTGCCGGGCCAGACCTACCGCGAGGTGTGGGACAACGCCGTCCGCGTCTTCGGAGAACTGGCCCCCCGCGCGGTCGAATGCGGCGTCTGCCTGTGCATCGAGGCCCTCGGCCCGGTCGAGACGAACTTCATCAACACCGCCGCCGAGGCGCGGCGACTCGTGGACGCCGTCGACCATCCGGGCTTCCGCATGATGCTCGACGTGAAGGGCATGAGCGACGACGACGAACCGATCCCCGACATCATCCGCCGCCACGCCGACCGCATGGAACACTTCCATGCGAACGATGCGAGCACCATGGCGCCGGGGTTCGGCAAGACGGACTTCGCCTCGATCGGGGCCGCGCTGCGGGAGGTCGCCTATGACGGATGGGTCTCGGTGGAGCCGATCGACTTCTCGCCCGACCCGAACACCATCGCCCGCGAGAGCCTGCGGTATCTGAACGAGCACCTTCTGCCGAAGGGCTGAGATGGCCACTGCATGCCCTGCACGGTCGTGCCGGCAACGACACCGGGCGGGACGCCCGGCGCTGCCCGGGGAGGGCGGGACGGGAGGCAGTGGAGGACTTGTGTCAGACCAGCCGACCCGGCCCGGAGACTGAGGATGGAGCCGCCATGCAGGAACTGAAGATCGCCCTCGAAGGCACGCCGCGCAATGTCCGCTTCTGCCCGGTGACCGCCGCCGTCAACCGCTCGCTCCGCGAACTCGAAGGCTGCGTGTTGATCGACGCAGCGCGCGGCGCCCCCGTTCCCTATCAGGCCGAGTCCACGCCCGGCGGCACCCGCATCCACTGGATCGTGGACTCCCTGGCGCCCGGCCAGCACGCGGAGTACGCCCTGGAGCCCGGCGACGCCCGACCTGCGGGCCCCGGCGTGAAGGTCAAGCCCGATGGCGACGACGCCCTGCGCATCGAGATCGGCGGCAAGTTGTTCACCCGCTACCTCTACGGCGGCGACGCCGCGCACCCCTGCCTCTATCCGCTCCGCGGGCCGTTCGGCGCGGGCGTCACGCGCGCCTACCCCCAGGAGGCCCTGCCGGACGACTCCACCGACCACATCCACCATCGCTCGCTCTGGGTCGCCTGGGGCGACGTGAACGGGTCCGACAACTGGAGCGAGCAAGAGGGGCACGGACGCGTCGTGCACCGCTACTTCGACGCCGTCGAGAGCGGCCCCGTCTTCGGCCGCGTCGTCGCCCTGAGCGACTGGCAGGACGCCCACGGAACGCCGCTCATGCAGGACCGCGTCGAGTTCCGCTTCTACAACGTGCCGCCCAGCTTCCGCCTGCTGGACGTGGACGTGACGCTCTATGCCGGCGACGACGACGTGCGCCTGGGCGACACCAAGGAGGGCGGCGTCCTCTCCGTGCGCGTCGCGCAGTCCATGGAGGGCCGCCGCGGCGGCCGCATCCGGAACGCTCACGGCGCCGTCACAGAGGCCGAGACCTGGGGCAAGCGCGCCGCCTGGTGCGACTACTCCGGCGTCGTGGACGGCCACACCGTCGGCATCGCCCTGTTCGACCACCCGTCGAACTTCCGCCACCCGACCTACTGGCACGTGCGCGACTACGGACTGATGACGTCCAATCCGTTCGGCCTGTCCTTCTTCGAGGGCCAGGGCCATGACGGCACGCACGTGATCCCCGCCGGCGCGAACCTGACGTTCCGCCATCGGATACTGATCCACGCCGGCGACGCCGCGACCGGCGACGTGCGCGATCAGTACCTGAACTGGGCGTTCGCGCCGGCCCCGACCATCGTCGAATAGGAGACGCGCAGCCATGAGCGCCCCAGGGCTGTGGAAGCTGGCCCCCGCCGTCGTGACGAAGCCCTGGGGGCTCGTGCATCAGGAGGCGCTGTCCGCCACGGGCATCGAGGTGGGGCTGGGCGAGTTCTGGCTCGCCTCGGCCCAGACCGGGGTGGGCAACTACAGCAATGCCGTCGTCGACCCGCCCCTGCGGCGCACCCTGGCCGAACTGCTCTCGAAGGCCGCCGCGCGCGGAGACGCCGCCCTGGAGGCCCTGATCGGCCGGCGGGCGGCGGCCCATCTGCGCGAGACGCCCCACCGGGGCAAGACCGAGGCCTGGTGCGTGCGCGCGGTCCGGGGACGAACGGGCGTGGCCGCCGGACCGGCCACCGCGCAGGACGCCGAGCGACTGCGGGACCTGATTCTCACGGAGGGACTGCCCCCGGACGTGACGGCCTGGTCTGAGGAGGTGCAGCGCCTGTTCGGCCTCATCGAACCGCTGCAGGGCGGCGAGGTCTTCCTGGCGCCCGCCGGCGCGCTCCACACGATGTTCGCTGTGGGACCCGACAGCCGCCTCGTCATCGACGAGATCCAGCAGGGCTACGGTGAGGCGCGGTTGCCGACGCTGAGCAAGATACTGTGCGTGCAGAATGACCTGCTCAGCGTGCAGGTGCATCCGGACGACCGCACCGTCGCCGACGCCGCGGCCGGGCGCACGGCCGTCGCGCAGGACCTCCAGGCGAACCCGACGGTGCGCGTCTACGACTTCGGCCGGCGGCCCGGAGAGGACCCCGAACTGGGCTTCCGCCTGGTCGAGCCCGACGCCGGCCTCCGGGCCGTGCCGCCGGTGACCGTCCGGCCGGCCGACGGCCTGCGCATCGAGGCCCTCGTGGCCGACCCGCATTTCGCCCGCAGCCGGGTCTTCCTGGACGCCGCCGGCCGCACGACGGCGACGCCCCTCTGCGCCGGCTACCACGTGCTGCACTGCCTCGAGGGCAAGGGACGACTGACCGCCGCCGAACGGACCATGCCGGTCCGGCGCGGGGAGACGGTGTTCGTGCCCGCATGCCTCGAGGCCGAACTGCGGATCGAGGCGGACGCGGACTGCGCCTTCTTCGACGATTCGTTCGCCCCGGTCGAGTCCCTGGTGGACCTTCTGACGCGCAACGGGGCCGCAGCCGACCAGGTGGAGCGCCTTCTGGCGCCGCCGCGGGCGGTCATCCGGGCCGAATGACCGGGCAAGGACACGTCCCATGAACATCACGGACATCCGGCTCTACGCGCTCCTGACCGAACGGTTCTGCCGGCTGCACTGGCAGAGAACGGCCGAGGCGCTGCTGGCCGGAGGCGTCGACGCCGTCCAGTTGCGCGAGAAGGACCTGTCCGACCGCGAACTGCTGGTCCGCTCGTGCACCTTGCGGAAGCAGACCGAAGCGGCCGGCGCCCTGCTGATCGTCAACGACCGCCCCGACGTCGCCGTGCTGGCGGGCGCGGACGGAGTCCACCTCGGACAGGACGATCTCCCGCCCGCCGAGGCGCGCCGCATCGTCGGGCCGGATCTGCTCATCGGCTGGTCGACGCATTCGGCCCGGCAGGCCGCGCAGGCCCGGGACCTTCCGCTCGACTATATCGGCGTCGGCCCCTTCGCGCCGACCGCCACGAAGGGCTACGAGGTCGGCTTCGGGGCCGATCTGGTGCGGGCGGAGCGGGCCGCCACGCCCCTGCCCATGGTGGCGATCGGGGGCATCACGGCCGACAACGCCGCCGATGCCATCGAGGCGGGCGCGACGGCCGTGGCCGTGTGCGCCGCCCTGTGCGACACCGACGATCCGGAGGCGGCGGCGCGCCGGCTGCGCGCGGCCGTGGTCGCCGCCACAGAACGCCGCGAAGGCAGGCAGCCATGAACGAGATGCCCGACATCCTGGCCCGCATCTGCCGGGCGAAGCGAGACGAGATCGACGCGCTGGCCCGCGTCGGCCGGTCGGCGCTGCTGGCCCGGGCGGCCCGGCAGCCCGCCCCGCGCGCATTCCGGAAGGCGCTGTGCGACGCGCCCGGCACCGCGCTGATCGCGGAGGTGAAGAAGGCGTCGCCGTCGGTGGGCGTCATCCGGGCCGACTTCGACCCGGCGCGCATGGCCCGCGACTACGAGCGCGGGGGCGCGGCCGCGCTGAGCGTGCTGACGGACCGGCCGTTCTTCCAGGGAAGCCCCGACTTCGTCGAGCACGTCCGGCAGGCGACCGCCCTGCCCGTGCTCCGCAAGGACTTCCTCCTGGACCCCCTGCAGGTCATCGAAGCGCGCGGCCTGGGCGCCGACGCGTGCCTTCTGATCGTCGCCGCGCTCGAGGCCGCCGCGCTGCGCGACCTGATGGCTCTGGCCCGCGACCTGCACATGGATGCGCTGGTCGAGGCCCACGACGGGCACGAGCTGGACGTCGCGCTGGACGCGGGCGCCGACCTGGTGGGCGTCAACAACCGCAACCTGCGCACCTTCGAGGTGACTCTGGAGACGGCGGAGCGCCTGGCGGGCCGCGTGCCCGACGGCGTGGTGCTGGTCGCGGAGAGCGGCATCCGAACCCCGGCCGACGTCGAGCGGCTGAGGGCCTGCGGGGTCAAGGCGATCCTGGTCGGCGAGACGCTGATGCGGGCGGCGGATCCGGGGGCGGCCGCCCGTGCCCTCATGGGCGGCCCGGCATAGCGCGCAGCGCCTCCACGATCCGCCGGTTGGCCGACGGCATCGGGTAGGCGTCGAGTTCCTGCACGGGCACCCACTGATGCGTCGCGTCCAGCGGCAACGCGTCGGGCGGTTCGCACAGGAAGGCGTGCAGGCGCACCTCGAACACGGTGTAGCAGTGCGTCAGCTCGACGAGCTTCGGCCCGACGCGGCAGGCCACGGCCAGTTCCTCACGGCACTCGCGTTCGAGCGCGCGCGCGGGGGTCTCGCCGCCGGCCGCCTTGCCCCGGGGAACTCCCACATGCGCGCAAACAGCCCCGTGCGCGGGCGCTGCTGCAAGTAGACCTTGCCGCCGCGGGCGAAGACGGCCACCGCCGCGCGCACCTTCTGGAGCTTGCGGCGCCCGGGCGGCGGGATGTCGTACTGGCGTCCCCGGACGAAGGCTCCGCACCGTTCCCGCAGGAAGCACTCCCCGCACCGCGGCGACCGCGGCCGGCAGATCAGGCTGCCGAAATCCATCAGGGCCTGGTTGTACTGCGCGGAGCGGCCCGCCGGCAGGGCCGCCTGGGCCCGGCGCATCGCCTCGCGACGGACCTGCGCGTCGCCCGGACGCCCCGGCAGGCAGCACAGCCGCATGAACACACGGATGAGGTTCGTGTCCAGGGCCACCTCGTCGCGCCCGAACGCCAGGCTCAGCACGGCGGAGGCGACGTACGGCCCGATACCCGGCAGCGCAAGCAGTTCCGCCCGCGTCGACGGCACGAGGCCGCCGTGGTCGCGCACCATGCGGCGGGCGGCCCGGTGGGCGTGGATCGCGCGGCGGTAGTAGCCCAACCCCTCCCAGGCGGCGAGCACCTCGCGCTCGTCGGACTCGGCCAGTGAGCGCACGTCGGGAAAGCGCTTCATCCAGTCCGCATAGCGCGCCGCCACCGTGCCGACGACCGTCTGCTGCAGCATGATCTCGCTGATCCAGACGGAGTACGGCGTCGGGTCCCGCCGCCAGGGCAGGTCGCGGGCGTTGCCCCCGTACCACTTCACCAGGCGCCGGCCCAGCCGGCGCGCCGCCTTCTCGTCCATGCCGTCCCGCATGCGTCGGCCCCGTCACGTGTTCCTGAAGGCGCGGGCGGTCAGAAGTCCGGCGAGTTCTGCAGGTGCATCCGGACGTCCAGTATCTCCTCGGGCGTCAGCCCCCGCCGGCGGACGTGCAGCACCTCCAGGGCCGTCATGCTGTAGAGAAGGGGGTAGCGCTCGCGGCGGTTCAGGAGGACCTCCCGCAGGAAGCCGCTGAGCACTTCCCAGTGCTTCTCGAAGCCGATGCGGATGGGAACGGGGCTGCTCGGCCAGTCGTGGCCTTCCAGGCTGAAGACCGCCTCCGGCTGGTGGAAGTACCAGTGCTCCAGTGAGTCCACGAAGGCATCGATGACCTCCCGGGCCGGCTCGCCCTCGTATCCGTAGCCCAGGTCGCCGGTGACGATGAGGCTCCGGACGGCGCCCGGCGTGGCGGGGTGGTACGGCGGAGCGTAGCGGTCGGGATGGACCTTCTCCACCTCATCCCGCCAGTTGTAGTCGATGTCCCTGGCCCAGTAGACCTCGCGACTGACCTGGCGAAGCGTCTCACGGTGGATGCGCGGGTCGCCGGGCCGTTCGAAGCCGCCTCCCCCGCTCTTCCAGTGATAGAGCCGGTCGCAGCCCATGATGTTGCCGTGCAACCAGTTGGCGCCGCCGCCGCAGTCCAGCCGCACCTCGTCGGCGGTGCGCGCCCAGAGCGCCTGCCCGTCGGGGTTGTGGTGCAGCGAGTGGTTCTCAAACTCGCAGCCGCGGTCGAAACACCGCTGGAGGAGCATGGTGCAGTATTCGAAGTCATGGCGCGAGAGGCAGGCCACGTACATGCGCGGCGCCCATCGGACGTCCCGGGCGGCCAGTTCCTCGATCAGCCCGACGAAGCGCTCCATGGACTCGATCGTCGTGCAGTCATCGAAGGAAACATGCAGGAAACGGGGCTGCCCGTACGTGTCGGCCGGCGCAGGCGGCACGGGCGGGAGCGGCCGATCGACGGCCGCCGCCGGTGCGTCGAGCGTGCGCAGGGCGGACTGCATGGCCAGGGCGGTCGCGCGATCCGCCTCGGCGGCCAGCGCGGCCGCCAGCGGCGGCACCGCGTCTGCGACCCCGAGCCTGCCGAGCAACCGGGCCGCAAGGCGCCGCACGCCGGCATCCCCATGGCCGAGCGCCTCAAGAAGCTCGCCGCGACCGAACGGGTCGTCCAGAGCCGCCAGGGCGTAGGCCAGGTACAGCCGCCGGTGGAACACGTCCGCAGGTTCCTTGAGCCGGCCGTAAACCGCCTTCAGCTCGTTCAGCACGCGCACGTCCCCCAGTGCGGCCACCACCTCGGCCGCCCGCCGGAAGACGCCGTCATTGACGGAGTCGCCCCCCCTGTCCGCAGCGGGCTCGCGTTCCGGCGCGGTCAGGTAGTGCCGCGTCAGAAGGACGGCCCCGTCGTCCGGCCGGAGCTTCCCGATGATCTCCGTGATGAGCCGCTGGTGCTCGCGCCAGTTGCCTTCGTCCTCAATCACCTCGCGGACGAGGGGCAGGACGGAGGCGTCGCCGTGCTCCAGGAGCACATGCAGCGCCTCCATGCGGATGAAGCCGCCGGGCAGGCGGATCTTGTCCCGGGCCAGTTGGACGATCCGTTCCCGGCGGGCGGGGTCTCCCATGATGCGCAGGGCTCGGATGGCAAAAAGCCCCGGGCTGTCCTCGCCGAACACCTCGCACTCGCCGGCGATGCGCAGCAGTTCGTCGGTCGCCTGCCGGAGGTCCATCAGGACGGCATACTGGGCGGCCATCTGAACGACCGGCCTCGGGTACTGCCCGGCCAGGACGGACAGGACGGTCGGCACGCCGGCCTCGCTCCCGAGCCGGTGGAGGGCCAGGGCGGCGGCCAGGCGGTTGAAGTACTCCTCGTCCCGCAGCGACGATTCAGGGCCGATCCTCTTCCACCACCACAGCCCGGGGCCGCTGCCGGGCGGCGCCGGTGGGGGGGGCACGAAGTTCAGCGCCTTCTCCAGGGCGGGGACGGCCCGCCGGTCACCCAGCTTCGACAGCACGGCAATGGCGCCCCGGCGAACCCAGGACGACTCGTCCTCCATCGCCGCCAGCGCGGCGTCGAGGGCCGACTCGTCGTGCGTGAACACAAGCTGGGCGATGGCGGCCCTGCGCACGTCGAGGTCATCGCTCTTCAGGGCCTCGCAGAAGACGGCCACGTGCTCCGGCCGATTCTCCAGCCCGAGACGGTACAGCAGGGCGACCTCGGGGCCCCGGTCCTCGAACGTGAACCCCCGGTTCGGATGGTTGGCCGCCGCAACCGCCTCCCGGGCGCCAAAGAACAGGGCGACGGCGAACACGAAGACCAGGCAGGCGACCGGAACGGTTATCATTCGCAACCTCCCCCCCGAGAGGGCCGGAGACGGACGCAGACGGCACGCGGCCCGCGATGCTATCACGACGCGGGGTGCCGGGCAACCTCAGGCGACGCCGGGGGGCAGGGGTGGTATACTGCCGTGCAACTCCATCAAGGGGCAGAGCATGAGCATCCTGGTGACGGGCGGCGCCGGCTTCATCGGCAGCTATGTGGTCGAGGAGCTGGCGGCGCGCGACGAGCATGTGATCTGTCTGGACAACTTCGACGCGTTCTACCCCCCGGAGGCGAAGCGCCGGAACATCGGGCAGGCGCTCGAGAGCGGGCTGGTGGAGCTTGTGGAAGGCGACATCCGGGACGCCTCCCTGTGCCGGTCGCTGCTGGCCCGGCCGGGCGTGACGGCCGTGATCCACCTGGCGGCCAGGGCCGGTGTGCGCCCGTCCATCGAGCAGCCGGCCCTCTACGAGGAGGTCAACTGCCGGGGGACGGTGAACCTGCTGGAGGCCGCGCGGCAGGCGGACGACCTGGAGGTCTTCCTGTTCGCCTCCAGTTCGTCGGTCTACGGCGTCAGCGAAAGGGTCCCGTTCCGCGAGGACGATCCGGTGCCCTGCCCCATCTCGCCGTATGCGGCCACCAAGCGCGCCGGGGAGCTTCTCTGCCACGTCTACCACCACCTGTACGGACTGCACGTCGCGTGCCTGCGCTTCTTCACCGTCTGCGGGCCGCGCCAGCGCCCGGACCTGGCCGTCCACAAGTTCACCCGGCTGATCGCGGCAGGCGAACCGATCCCCGTCTTCGGCGACGGCACGAGCCGGCGCGACTACACCCACGTGGGCAACGTCGTGGACGGGATCCTGGCCGCCCTGGAGGCGGCGCCGGCGTTCGAGATCATCAACCTGGGCAATTCCGAACCGCTGGAACTGCGCGCGCTGATCCGGCTCATCGAGGAGGCGCTGGGCCGGGAGGCCCGCATCGAGCGGCTGCCCGAGCAGCCGGGCGATGTCCCGGTCACGTATGCCGACGTGTCCAAGGCGCGCCGGCTGCTCGGCTACGACCCGCACCGCCCGATTGGACAGGCCGTGGCGGAGTTTGTAGAATGGTTCCTGCGCGACGGCGTACGGGGTCCGTGACGCCGCTCCCGCCGCGCATCCTCGCTCTCCCCGGATGTCCTGCAATGTCAGAACCCGAACGAACCGTTCCTTCCTGCGGCGACGTGCCGGCGGCGGTCGAGGCATTCCGCCGGGGCGAGTTTGTGATCGTCGTGGACGACGCCGACCGCGAGAACGAAGGCGACGTCTGCCTTGCCGCCGAGCACGTGACGCCGGACTCGATCGCCTTCCTGCTCAACCACGTGCGGGGGTTCCTCTGTCTGGCCATCGGGGCGGAACTGGCCGAGAGGCTCGAGTTGCCTCCGATGGTGGAGGACAACCGAAGCGCCTTCGGCACGCCGTTCACGGTCACGGTCGATGCGCGCGACGGCGTCACGACCGGCGTGAGCGCCCGCGACCGGGCCCATACGATCCGCACGATGCTCTCGGAGGACGCCGGGCCGGACGACCTGGTGCGGCCGGGCCACGTGCTGCCCCTCCTGGCGCGTCCGGGAGGGGTGCTCGTGCGCGCCGGGCACACGGAGGCCGCCGTCGATCTGGCCCGCATGGCGGGGCTCAAGCCCGCCGCGATCGTCTGCGAGGCCATGAACCCGGACGGCACGATGGCCAAGCTGCCGGAGCTGCAGGCGCTGGCACGCAAGTTCGACATGCGGATCTGCACCATCGCGGACCTGATCCGGCACCGGCACCAGTCGGAGTACCTCGTCCGGCGGAGTGTCTGCGTGGATCTGCCGACCCGTTACGGACGGTTCAAGGCGCACTTCTACCGCTCCATGGTCGACGAGAAGCAGCACGTCGCCGTCTGCTCCGGGCCGGTGGGCGCCTCCGGCGATGCCCCGGCCCCTCCCATCGACGCCCCGGTGCTGGTGCGCGTGCACGACGAATGCTTCACGGGCGACACGCTGCACTCACTGCGCTGCGACTGCGGCGAGCAGTTGGAGCGCGCCCTGCAGATGATCGGCGACGCCGACTGCGGCGTGCTGCTCTACATGCGCCAGGAAGGGCGGGGAATCGGCCTGGAGAACAAGCTCCACGCCTACGCGCTCCAGGAGAACGGCCTGGACACGGTGGAGGCGAACATCGAGCTGGGGTTCCCGGCCGACAAGCGGGAGTACGGCGTGGGCGCGCAGATCCTGCGACACCTCGGGGTGCGCAAGATGCGGCTCATCTCGAACAACCCCCGGAAGTTCCACGCCCTGAGCGGCTACGGACTGGAGATCGTCGAACGCGTGCCCATCCAGGTGCCCCCCCGGGCGGAGAACCTGCGCTACCTGCGCACGAAGCAGGAGAAGATGGGGCACATGCTCGACCTGCAGTTCCCGGAGGAGCCTCCCCGGCCGGACGCCGCCGGCGGCCCCTCGCCCGACAACAAGGAGTGAAGGCTGATGACCGCTGAACAGCCGAGCACCACCCCTCAGCCGCCGAGCACAGTGCGGATCTGGAGCAGACGCCTGCGGCTGACCACGCTGTTGGTCGTCGTCGTGCTGGTGCTGATCGTGATGTTCCAGAACGGCGCGCGGCAGGACTACCATGTGCTCTTCTGGAGCACACGCGTCTCGCCCCTGCTGATGCTCCTGGTCGTCTTCCTGTGCGGGGCGGCCGCCGGGGCCCTGGCCGTGACCCTGCGTCGACGTCGGTGACGGACCTGTCGCCGCGCCCGAACTGAGGACCGACCGACGGCCTGGGTCACTCCCGGCCGGCGATATCCTCCACCACCCACACGGTTTCCTGCAGGACTCCGTCCTCCCCGAAGATCGGCACGCCGCGACAGGTCAGGCGTCGCGGCTCCGCCTTGTCGGCGCCCTGCACCTCCAGGTCGCACCGGACCGCCTCGCGCTGCGAGAGCACGCGGCTGACGCCCGCGCGCGCGTCGCCGCGACGGAAGGCCGCCAGGTCGCGCAGCGCACGCGGCCGCTCCTCCCCCTCGGCGCCCAGCAGCCCGCGCACACAGCCGTTCAGGGCGGTGATGTTGCCCTGGGCGTCGGTCACGATCAGGCCGATCGGCGCGTAGTCGAAGGCCGCTCGGGCCGGCGCGCACTCACGCCGCATGGCGGCCAGGTCCTGCTCCAGCCGGATGGAGGCCAGGGCATAGGCAAGGTGATCGGCCACCTCCTGGAGGACGCCCACCTCCTCGATGCCGAAGGCCTCGGGCTGTTCGGCATAGACGCTGAGCGCGCCGAGGACGTCGCCCTTGAACCGCAACGGGATGGCGGCACAGGAACGGTAGCCGCGCTTGAGCGCCTCCTCGCGCCAGGGTCGGAACTCCGGGGCCGTCTCGATGTCGCGCATGACCGTCGGCCCCCCCGTCTTGATGGCGCGCCCCACGGGGCCCTCGCCCGTGGGCGAGTCGTCCCAGGTGATGACGATCCGGTCCAGGTAGCCGTTCTCGAACCCGGCCTGGGCGACGGGGTGGACGCGCAGGTCCCCCGCGCGGACCAGCCCGATCCACGCCATGCGGTACCCGCGGGAGGCCGTGAGCAGATGGCACGCCTTCTGGGCCAGGGACTCGCCCTCGCGCTCCGCAACGATCAGGCTGTTCATGGCCCGGATGGACCGCAGCAGGCGGGTGAGGTGCCGAAGGTGCTGCCCGGGAGACCCCCGCATGCCATCCGGAGCATCCCAGGCCGACTCCTCCGGCTCGCGGTTCAACAGGAGCAGCACGCAGGCCATCAGCAGCACGCCGAACGCCAGGATCGCGATCGCCCAGACGAGCGTCGCCGACATCCCCTCCACCACCGACGGCAGAGACCCCGACGCCGCCGCCCCAACGGATGCCGCCGGAATCGAGCTGGGCCACAGGAGCATTCCAGTCATAGCGGGGGCTCGCCCATTCCGGTCGATCACAAGAGGACCTGCGCTCACAGTCCCATGCACGGACTCCATTGTAGTTTCGCTGTCACGCCCCGCCCGGTCAAGTGAAACGCCCGACCGGCCGGCACCGGCTTCCCGTTGTCGGACCCGAGGCGTTCTGCTATCCTCAGCTGGAAGACGTCATCGCGTCGCACATGCGCCGGAGGACTCGTCTTGACCGAAACGCTGCTGGAGGTGCGGGACCTCCGCCTGGCCCTGGACGGGCAGACGATCCTGCAGGGCCTGAATCTGACCGTCCTGCGCGGGGAGGTCCATGCGCTGGTCGGGCCGAACGGCGCGGGCAAATCCTCGCTGGCCTACGCCCTGATGGGGCTGTCCGGCTATGAGCCCGAAGGCGGCACGATCCGCTTCGCGGGGCAGTCGCTGGCCGGCCTCTCCGTGCACGAGCGGGCGCGTCTGGGCCTGAGCCTGGCCTGGCAGGAGCCGGCGCGCTTCGAGGGGCTGTCCGTCCGCGACTTCCTGAGCGCGGGCGCCGCCGAACCGGGCGAGGACATCCTGCGCGGCGCTCTGGCCGAGGTGGCCCTGGACCCGGACCTCTACCTGGGCCGACTGGTCGACAAGGGGCTCAGCGGCGGCGAGCGCAAGCGCATCGAACTGGCCTCCATCCTGGTGATGAAACCCCGGATGATCGTGGCTGACGAGCCGGATTCGGGGATCGACGTCGATGCCCTGAGCCGGATGTTCGACATGTTCGCCGCCTTGCGGGCCCAGCGGACGACCGTCCTGCTGGTCACCCACAGCGCGGAGGTGATGAAACACGCCGACCGGGCCACCCTGGTCTGCTGCGGGCAGACGGTGGAGGAGGGACCCGCCGGGCGCATCCGCCGCTACTTCACCGATCGGTGCGTCCCCTGCCCACACCACGACCCCCGCAGACGGGAGGATGCCTGATGGTCGGCGATTTCGAGCAGATGCTGGCCGTCTACGGCCACGTGGGGGAGGATCCGTCGGTCTTCGCAGACTCCCAGGCCGCACACCTGGTGATCCACGAGAACAGGGTCATCGGCGCCCACCTGGTGCCCGGGCTCGTCGTCGAGCCGGACGAGATGGCCGACGGCGTGCGCGTGCGCGTGTGCGTGCGCGAAGGAGCGCAGTTGCGCAACCCCGTCCATCTCTGCTTCGGCGTGCTGCCCGAGGCCGGCCTGCAGCGGATCCTGCTGGACGTGACGGCCGAACCGCGCAGCCGGGTGACCCTGCAGGCCCACTGCGTCTTCCCGAACGCCCTGGACGTCACCCACGAGATGGAGGCCGACATCCGCATCGCGGAGGACGCGCGCTACACCTACTTCGAGCGGCACGTCCACGGACCGGCCGGCGGCGTCGTCGTCGTACCCCGCGCCCGCGTCACTCTCGCACCCCGCGCGTCGTTCGAGACGGAGTTCGAACTGCTGGAAGGGCGCGTCGGCCGCATGGACATCGACTACGAGGCGCGTTGCCGGGAGCACAGCTCGCTGCGGATGGTCGCCCGCATGTCCGGGAGCGACGATGACGAGATCCGCATCCGCGAGGTCGCCCACCTGCAAGGACCCGGCGCGGCCGGCGTGCTCCTGAGCCGCATTGCCGTCAAGGACGATGCCCGGGCGGACGTCTACAACGAGCTGACCGCCTCGGCCCCGCACGCCGTGGGCCACGTCGACTGCAAGGAGATCGTCATGGATCGGGCCATCGCCCGCGCCACCCCGATCGTCGACGTGCGCCATCCGCTCGCGCGCGTGACGCACGAGGCATCGATCGGCAGCGTGGATTCCCGGCAGATGGAGACCCTCATGGCCCGGGGCCTGACCGAAGAGGACGCCGTGGACATGATCGTCCGCGCCATGCTGAGCCCGGCGCGCCGGGCTCAGGAGCCGGCGTCCGAGACGCGCCGCACCTCGTAGGACCCGGCCCCGATGTGCTTCTCCGCCAGCAGCGACAGCCCCACGCCGGCGGCCAGCCCGCAGAAGCTGCCGACGATGATCGGCATGCCGTGCGCCTCCTGGTTCCCCTCCACAGCCAGCCCGATCAGCGCACCGGCAAGAAAGCCGATCGCTGGCAGGCCGAAAGCGGCCAGCGTGGCCAGGTAGGTGACGTAGACGGGGATGGAGACGGTCACCGCGTCCCCTTGCACCAGATCGGCGCGCGGCACCCGGATCCGACGCGGCTCCTGCTGCCCGGACCCGCAGCACGCACACCCGAACTTGCCCGGCTGACAGGCCTCCGAGGCCACCAGCTGCACAACCGCACGCTCCCCCTCCAGGGCCACGACCGACCCGCTGTGAACGATTCGCCTCATGTCCGAAGCCTCCGCCGTCGATCCGTCCGGAACGCCCTTGTCCGACCCTCATCGCCGCTTCGGCGGCTCGTCCTCCACGGAGACCTCGCGCATCCGCACCGCCCGCCGCCCACCATCCCCGTTCAGGGCCGCCGTGTGAGCCGTCCGGGACGGACTTGGTCGGTCCGCCGCCGTTCCACGCCCCGCCCTGAACGTCCAGCGCACGAACAGCCCGCCGGCAAGGGCGGCAACCGCCAGAAGCGGGATCATGAGCAGCGGAAGCTGCAGAGCCAGCCGCGAAAGCACCCGCTGACCCAGCAGGCCGTCCGCCAGGCAGAGGCCCAGCATCGTGCTGCATACAAAGGACGTGGTGGCGACCAGGATCCGCCACCCCAGCAGCCCGGCCGAGGGCGCGTCCCCCCGGAACTGATGGCCCGCCATCGTGCCCGCCACCGCCGCCAGCACGCCGACGGTCAACAGGAAGTCCAGGTAGTGGGGCACCGTCGTCAAAACCATGAACAGGAACACGCACAGCGCGGTCGCGCCCGCCATGCCGCCCACAATGGCCTGCGACCGCACGCCTGCCAGGTCGGCCATGGACACCACCGGGGGCTTGCGTCGCGTGGAGACCAGCAGGCGGGAATAGGCATGCCGCACCAGCGCCATCACCTCCCGGGCCGGATGCCCTTCGCCCTCGGCCGCCGCCAGACGGCGGATCCGCCGCGCGGCCGACGGCCCACGGGACAGCAGCCCGAGGGCGGACGTCCACACGTCCGCGCCGGTGAGCGGACCATCGCCCGGCTCCAGCAGGCCGCGCAGGATGCGCTCGCGCTCCTCCCCCGAGAGCGCCCCCGCCGACGCGGCCGCGGCCGCGGCCGCGCCCAGACCATCGCGC
>Ga0123328_1000634_pt1 | contig 36920 bp, 32 predicted proteins | sample BioC12SIPDNA_2_FD_89702 | JGI IMG/M metagenome (GOLD analysis project Ga0123328, IMG submission 89702) | Anaerobic biogas reactor microbial communites from Washington, USA - Biogas_R1_A C12 SIP DNA | ecosystem: Engineered > Bioreactor > Anaerobic > Unclassified | place: Washington, USA...
ACGGCGATGACGACGCGGCCGGGGAGGCGCCCGCACAGCCGGGCGGCCCAGGCCGGGTCGCGCACGGCCCGCGTGCCCACGACGGCACGCGCCGCGCCGGCCTCGAGCACCCGCTCGACGGCCTCGGTGGTGCGCAGGCCCCCTGCCACCTGCACGGGCAGGGAAATGCCGTGCAGGATCTCCCGCACGGCGTCCCAGCCGGCCCCGGGGCTGCCCAGGGCGCCGTCCAGGTCCACCACGTGAAGGACGCGGGCGCCCGATCCCTGCCACTTCCGGGCGGCCTCCAGGGGGCTGTCGTAATACACGGTGGCGTCCGACGGCCGACCCTGAAGCAGACGGACGCACTTGCCTCTGGCGATGTCAACGGCCGGATAGACCAGCATTTGCAGTCGTGACTCGGTCTCGCGAGAATGGCGCCTGCACGCACCGGACGCCGCGGATGCGGTGCCGCCCGGTGCGAGGAGGCGGCCGGGGGATGCGCCGGTTCCTGCCTTCCCCGCCGTCTGCGGAGCGTGACGGGCAGACGCAAGTCATTATAGAAGCGCCCATTCGGACTGTCAAAGGGAAAGCCCCCCCTGCGGCCGCCCCGGCCGTCGTGTCGTCGCACGCCGGCCCTACGTGCCGTAGAATGGGCCCGGCAGTCGGCCGTCCCCCTTGAGTCGGAGGTGTACATCGTGGCTCTGCCCGCACTCTTCGCGCTGGCCTTCGGCACGGGATTCACCGGCGCCGTCGCCCCCGGCCCCGTGCTGTTTGCGACCGTGCGCTGGAGCGCCCGCCGGGGCCGGTGGGTCGGTCCGGCCGTGACCCTCGGCCACATGATCGTCGAACTCCCCCTGGTGGTCGGGGTCGTGCTGGGCCTGGGCGGCCTCCTGAAGGCGGACCTGTTCGTGGCAGTCGTCGGCCTGGCCGGCGGCACGACGCTGCTGGCCATGGGGGTGAGCATGGCGTGGACGGCCCGGCGGGCGTCCCTGCCGTCGAACGCGGACGACGACCCGGACGGCGGCCGCATCGAGCTGGGCCGGATCGCGGCTGCCGGCGCGCTCACGTCCCTCTCGAACCCCTACTTCCCGCTCTGGTGGGCCACCGTGGGGCTGAGCTTCCTGGCCCAGGCCGCCCCGGCCGGCCCGGCCGGCTATGCCGTGTTCTACACGGGCCACGTCCTGGCCGACCTGGTCTGGTACAGCGCCGTCTCGGAGAGCATGCACCGCGGCCGACGGCTGCTGTCGGACCGCGGTTACCGCCGGCTGGTCGGTGCGTGCGGGCTGCTCATGGCGGCCTTCGGCGTCTTCTTCGCCGTGCGCGGGTACGGCTTCCTGGGCGGCACGTGAGCCGGCCCGCAGATACCCGCACAGGAAGGAACCCCCCCAAGATGCCTGCCTCCGGAGCACGCAAGTGGCTTCTGGTCGCCGCCGGCTGCACCGCCGTGGCGCTGGGCGCCGTCGGCGTCGTTCTGCCCGTGCTGCCGACGACGCCCTTCCTCCTGCTGGCCGCGGCGTGCTTCGTGCGCAGCTCGGACCGGCTCTACCGGTGGCTCATACGCCACCGGTGGTTCGGCAGCTACATCCGGAACTACAGGGAACACCGCGCCGTCACCCGACGGGCCAAGATGGTGGTGGTGACGCTGCTCTGGCTGACGCTCGGCTACTCGATGGTCGTCGTCGGGGCACTCTGGCTCCGCCTGCTTCTGGCGGTGATCGGCCTCTGCGTGACGATCCACGTGGTCGGCCTCAAGACGGCGCCGCCCGCCACACAGGCCGGCGGTGCGGCCGGCCCGGGGCCGGGCGAACGGCCGGCACCGCCGGCGTAATCGGCACTGTTTTTGCTGCGTCCGGGCTGTAGAATGGAAATGAGGCAACGGCATTCGCTGAGGCGACATCGAGCCCCCTGTGCAAAGCCCGTGGAGGCCCATCATGGCAGACGCGCTGTCGGAGGTTCGGGACGAGGCGATCGCCCTGACGCAGAACGCCCTGGTTGTGGACATCTACACGACCAGCTTCCTGCACGAGTCGATCCTCAAGTCGCTCCGCAAGGGGGGCCTGGCGAACCGGCCCGGCTGGTTCGCCCGGATGGGCGGGAGCGCGGGCGCCGCCGGCTACCGCCGTTTCGACCTGGCGGCGGTCAGGGAGGGCGGGCTGAACGTCTTCGGCCAGAGCATGCTGGACGGCTCCGCCTCAGCGGGCATGTTCGAGCGTTCGGGCGAGTACCAGCTCTCCGTGGACCTTGCCCGGGAGTTCGACCGCGAGGGCGAGTGGCCGGAGGACTGGGCCCGGTTCGCCTACCCGCCGGACGCCTACGACCACTACACGCTGCAGTTTCCGAACCGCCCCGGCCTGCTCAACGCGCTGATCCTGTATGAGATCGCCGTGCGCGAGGTCGAGGCGATCGACGACCTCGTTCTGATCGAACGGGCGGAGGACATCGTCCGCGCGCACGCCGAGGGCAAGGTGGGCCTGCTGCTGGACGCCAACTGCGTGCAGATGATCGGCGATTCGCTGGAGATGCTCGGGATCCTCTACCGGCTCGGCTACCGGCAGATGCTCATGGCCCGCTTCAGCCGCAACCTCTGCGTGGACAGTTGGGTGCAGGCGCGCGCAAAAGGCGGCCTCACGCCCTTCGGAGAGGCGGTGGTGCGCGAGATGAACCGACTGGGCATGGTCATCGACCTGTCGCACACGAGCGACGAGGGCTTCTGGGACGTCCTGGAGGTCTCCACGGCGCCCGTGATCTGCTCGCATTCGAACTGCCGGGCCATCTGCGGCCACCCCCGCAACCTGACCGACGAGCAGATCGAGGCGCTGGCCGCCCGGGGGGGCCTGATGGGGCTGATGACCCTCTTCGTGGGCCCGGGCCGCCAGTACGGAGACGGCACGGGCTGGAACGTCAGCGACCCGCGCTTCCAGCGCTGGCTCGATCACGTGGACCACGCGGTCGACCTGGTCGGCCCGGACTACGTCGGCTGGGGCTCGGACGGCTACCTGAACATGCTCCTGAGCCCGGCCGAACTGCCGAAGATCACCGAGGGCCTCATGCAGCGGGGCTACTCGGAGGCCGACATCCGGAAGTTCTGGGGAGAGAACTACCTGAGGGTCTTCCGGCAGGTCGTCGGCTGACGGCCGCCGTCAGGCGGGCCGCCAGCGGGCCATGACGATCGTCACGTTGTCGCGCCGCCCGGCGCCCTCCGCGTCGTCCATCAGGCCCCAGCAGGCCGTGGCCACGTCGCCGGCCCGGCGCAGTATGCCCCGGATGCGTTCGTCGGAGAGAACGTCGGTCAGGCCGTCGGTGCAGAGCAGCAGTTCGTCGCCCTCCCTCAGGACGACCGAGGTGACGTCGGGCTTGGCGGTCTCCCGCATGCCCACGTAGCGCTCCAGGCGGCCGCGCATGGGGTGGCGGGCCGCCTGGCTGGGCGTCAGCACCTCGCTTTCCACGAGCATGCCCACCAGGGAGTGATCGCGGGTCAGACGCATCAGTTCGCCGTTGCGGAACAGGTAGGCCCGGCTGTCCCCCATGTGCACGACGTGCGCATGGCCGTCGCGGAGCAGGGCGGCCGTGACGGTGGCACCCATCCGGCGCACGCCGTTGAGCGCGGCGGCCGCTTCGAAGACGCGACGGCTCAGGACGACGACGGCCTCGCGCATCTCGGCGTGCACGTCGCCGTCGGGCCTCTCGCCCGGGGGAACGCGCTCGGCCAGCAGTTGGGGCAGCCATTCGACGACGCGCGCGGCGGCCACCTCGCCGGCCTGCTCGCCGCCCATCCCGTCCGAGACGATCAGAAGACCGTCCTCGGGCCGCACGAGGAACGCGTCCTCGTTGTTCTCCCGCGTCCAGCCGCGGTCGCTGACCCAGCACGCGTCGAGCCGTGCGCCGCGGCTGCGGCCGCTGTCTCTGTCAGGCGCCAAAGCGAGATATTCCCCTGTGCACTGCGGCAGGCCTCAGGCGCGCCCCGGGCGCCTCACCCCCGGTCTCCGGTGCCGGATGCGGCGTTCTTCTGCGGAGGGGGCGGCGGAGTGTAGCCGCGCCCGATGGCGAGTTCATACACACCCTCGGCCATCTCCCGGACCTCTTCCATGCGGATGCTGCGCTCGAGGGGGTCCTCGACCAGACACATCTCCAACGTTTCCATCAGTGTCCCCGGCATCAGAGCGATGCCGGACCGTGCGGGGCCGTCGCTCCGGTAACGCTGCAGGGCGGCCGGCGCCATGGGCCCCGAACGCCATGCGACCTTCCCCATGAACATGTGCAGCACGCTGGTTGCCCAGCACCAGACGTCGCACGCCTCGGTCAACTGCCTGCCCGCCATCTGCTCGGGGGCGGCATAGGCCTTGGTCATGGCACTGCGCTCGCCGAACTTCCATACCTTCACGAGCCCGGACTCGCAGATCAGCACGCTGGCGGGCTTGAAGTTGTAGTGCAGGCGGTCTTGCCCGTGCAGCCACGCCAGCCCGGCGGCCGTCTGGATCGCAATGCCGAGCATCGCCGGCAGGGTGGTGATGCTGCCGTCCTCGATCATGTGGTCCCAGCACCGGCCGACGGCGCCCTCCATCACCATGAACGGCAGATCGCCGTCGCCGGTCATCCGCTCGGCCACCAGGAGGTTCCTGTGCGGAGGGACGCTGAAGGTCTGCGCACAGAACTCCTCGAACCACGTGAGCCAGTTGCCGCGCTTCATCGCCGCCAGGCTCGGACGCAGCAGGAGCTGCGGCGTCTGCCGGAACACGTCCTGCGCCTGCCACAGATCACACGTGCCGGAATGCCGGACACACCTGCCCAGCCGGAAGCGACTGCCCAACAGCAGGTCGGGCCGCCAGGGCCCCGAGTTGTCTGGCGTGGATTCGCCCAAAGCCCATCTCCGCATCAGGTCGTGGACGCACCGAAGACCCCGCGCCAGGGGCGCGCCTCCGTACCGGCACCGCCGGCGCAGGGCCGTATTATACACAAGGCGAGGGAAGGTGTGAAGTTCATTTCGCAGACCGTCTCGCGCGCCGTCAACGACGCGAACGGTTGACGCGGCGGCGGCGTCCGCCTATAAGAGGGGGCCGGTTTGCCAACCTCAAACAGAGAGCCTCCATGCCGGAAGCCAGCGTACCGACGAGCGGCCCGACCCACCCCTCCGCCGGCCGGCGCAGGATCGTCCTCCTCCTGGGCGTGCTGGGCCTGCTGTACGCCGCCGGCCTCAACGGCCACTGGCGCTTCCAGCGCGACAGCGCCCGCTACATGGCACTGGCCCGCTCGCTGGCCGAGGACGGGACCTACCGCTTCAACGGTCGTCCGCATACACTGGTCTGGCCCGGGTTCCCCGCCATGCTGGCGCCGGTCTACATGGCCGCCGGCCAGAGCTTCCTGGCGATGAATGCCCTGCTGTCGCTGCTCGGACTCGGCGCCGTCGCCGCCGCCTGGGCGCTCTACCGGGAGCTGCCGCTGAACGCCCGGCAGGCCGCCGTGTGCACGCTGCTCTTCGGATTCTCGCGCACGCTCTACTACTACTCGTCGCACATCATGTCCGACGTACCGTTCACCGTCTTCGCCCTGATCACGCTGCTATGCGGGACGATCATGCTGCGCAGTCCGGGACGCACCGCCTGGCTGTGGTGTGCGGCGGCCTCCGTGACGGCCGCCGCCGCCTGCTTCATCCGGCCCGTGGGGCCGGTGCTGCCGATCGCGCTGGTGTCGGCGGTCTGGCTGACCCCGGGCGTCCGACGCGGCCGTCTCGCCGCCGGCCGCACCCTGATGATCCTGGTCCCGGTCCTCGCGGCGGGGTTCGCCTGGAACGTCCGCACTGCCATGGTCCGCGAACCGAACAGCTTCACTTACTTCGACGTGTTCATCGAGCGCCACACGCTCCGCGAGACCGTCCTGGGGATGGCCGTGCGGGCCCCGCGGATCGTCGACGCTCTGCCCGACGCCGTCCTGGGGCTCGATGTCGGATGGAGCCTGGGGCTTCTGATGGCGGTCGCGATGGCGATGGGGCTGGCAACGGCCCTGCGGCGCGGCGAACGTCTGGCCTGCACCTACGGCGTCGTCTACCTGGCGACGATCTGCCTGGCGGCGCCCGGGCGGCGCTTCCTGCTGCCGGCGCTGCCCGTCCTGATCTACTGGCTGGTGCTCGGCATGCACAGTGCGGCCGCCGTTGTGCAGCACCACCGGCCCGCTTTGTCGCCCCGGCGTGCGGCCGTCGTCGGGCACGTGCTGCTGGCCCTCGCGGTGGGAACGAACCTCACCCGCATCAGCAAGCTCGTCTATGAAGCACGCGCGCCCGGGTTCTACGAGCGGATCGAGGACGGGCGGCTCCCCGACTACTTCGCCCTGACCGCCTGGCTGAGGGACAACGCGACGGCCCGGGACGTCGTCTTCGCCCGCGAGCATGAGACGGTCCATTACTTCTCGAGAGTGCGGACCCGGCGGGCTGGTCCGGGCTGGGAACGAGACCCCCTCGGGTTCCTTGGTCGCACGGACGTCACACTGGTCGTCCGGGATCCGGACAAGGATGCCGGGTGGGAGCACCTGCCGCACCTGATGCGGGCCCGGCCGGACGTGTTCGAGCCCGTGGCACGCTTCGGCCGCCTGGAGGTCCTGCGCCTGCACCGGGAGGCGCTCCCGCGAGCCCCGGACGCCGCCGCACCGGCCCCGCCGTCCTCCGGGGGCACGACGACATCGAGCGGACGGACGGGGGACGAAAGCCCCGAGATGCCCCCCGCCTCTTGAGGGAAGGCGGCCGGCACGCTATTGTACGCAGGCTGCGAGGCGGCACCTCACAGCACACCGGAGACGAGCCATGCGACGTCCGAACGTTCTGCTCCTCTACACGGACCAGCAGCGGTGGGACACGATCGCCGCCGCCGGCTACCCCCACATGCGGACTCCGAACCTCGACGCCCTGGCCGGCCGCGGCGTGCTGTTCGAGAACGCCTTCTGCAACGCGCCCGTCTCCATGCCCAGCCGCCAGAGCATGCTCAGCGGACGCTACCCGTCCACGGTCGGCTGCACGTGCAACGGCATCGAGATGCCGCCCGGCATTCCCACGGTCTGGGACATCCTGAGGCCGTACGGCTACCGTGCCGCCAACTTCGGGAAGCTGCACTTCCGGAACCACTCCAACCGCGATCACCGCACACCGCACCCCACGTACGGGCTCGACACGCTCATCCTGTCCGACGAACCGGGCTGTTACGAAGACGCCTACGTCCAGTGGGTGCGCCGGCGCGACCCGGACCAGGTGGAGAACTGCCGCTGCGGCACGCCGCCGGCGTGGACCGGCAGGCCGGTCGAGAAGGTGCGCAGCCCCGTCGTGCCCTACGTCTTCGAGGGCCCGGAGGACATGACGCACTCGGCCTTCACGGCCGAGGAGACGGCCGACTTCGTCCGGCGGCATCGGGACGAGGCGTTCTTCGCCATCGCCGGCTTCTTCGCGCCCCACTGCCCGCTGAACCCGCCCGCGCGCTTCGTTGAGATGTACGATCCCGCCGAACTGCCCGCGCCGGCCATGAACCCGGGCGAGGACCGCTTCGACCTGTCCGAAGCCGAATGGCTCCGCATCCGCGCTCACTACTACGCGCTGGTCAGCCACGTGGACGACCAGGCCGGCCGCATCCTGACCGCCCTGGACGAGGCCGGCCTGCGCGAGGATACCCTGGTGATCTTCACCTCGGACCACGGCGACCACCTGGGCGATCACGGCACGGTCGGCAAGGGCGCGCCGGGCCTGGACAGTTGCGCGCACGTGCCGCTGATCGTCTCCTGGCCCGGACACCTGCCGGAGGGCGCCACGCACCGTCACCTCATCGAGGCCGTGGACCTGCTGCCCACGATCCTGGAGTGCTGCGCGGTTCAGGTGCCGCCGTTTGCACAGGGCCGCTCGTTCCGGCCGCTGCTGGAGGGAGAGGACTACGAGCCGCGCCGCTCGGCCTACATCGAGCATCGCGTGCCGTTCCGCGATTCGTGGAAGACCGTGCGCACGGCCGACTTCAAGTACTGCGTGGGCAGCCACGCGGGGGAGCGGCTCTACGACCTGCGGACCGACCGCCATGAACTCCGCGACGTTGCCGGCGACGCCGGCTATGCCGACGTCCTGGCCGAGATGCGTGCCGAGCTGATCCGACGCTCGTTTGACGTCGAGAACCAGTACCCGCCGCGCACGGGCCACTACTGAAAAGCGACGGCTACACCGCGCCGCCGTTCACCAGCCCGGCGAAATGCTCGAAGCTGCGGTCGTAGGTCGCCTCGGCGTCGGCCGGGAAGCAGCAGGCCGGAAGTTCACGCATCGCCAGGTGGTAGCGCAGGCAGTCGCAGCACGCACCCTTGCGCGAGCAGCCGGGGTAGCTGCAGTTGCAGCGATTCAGGTTCTCCGCCTTCTTGCACTCCACGGCTCGACCTCCCTGGTTGGACGTGGGCCCGCAAGGCGCCCGCCCCATTGTAGAGGCCGCCCGCCGGCGCGGCAAGGCCGAGGGGGCCCGGCCGCGAACGGTCGGGCCCCGCGTCGGCCGTGTCGAGACGGGTGATCCGGAAGCGGCGGCTACTCGGCGCCGCGCTGACCGAGCATCCGGTCGATGGCGAACAGAGCGCCGGGCGACTCCTTGGCCATCCGCAGCTTCTGGACGACGGAGTCGACGGACGCCTCCTCCTCCACCTGCTCGGTCACGAACCACTGCAGGAAGATGAGGGTCGCGTTGTCCTTCTCGGCCGTGGCCAGGGCCACGTGCTCGTCGAACTCCCCGGTGACCTTGCACTCGTGCTCATAGGCGGCCTCGAAGGCTGCCAGCGGGCTCTCCCACTCCACCGGAGGCGCCTCGACTCCGGTCAGGCGAATGCGCGCGCCACGCTCCCGCAGATGGTCGTAGATCCGCATCGCGTGTCCGGTTTCCTCTTCGGACTGGAGCTGCATCCAGTGCGCAGCGCCTTCCAGGCTGAGGGACTCGAAGTAGGCAGCCATCGCCAGGTAGAGCCGCGCGTTGAAGAACTCGCGGTTCATCTGCAGGTTCAGCGCATCCGTCACTTGCTGGCCAATCATGGAGCCACTCCTTCCACGTCGGGGTTTGGTCGGTCAGACGCCTCGGTCACTTGCCATGCGGACACTTCTTCAGGCACATGAACCAGTCGAGACACGTGTAGTCGGCCCCCGCCTTCTCGACCCGCTCCTTGGCCGCGCCACACGACCCCGGGGGCGGCACGATCACGTCGTCGCCCGGCTGCCAGTTGGCCGGCGTGGCGATCTTGTACTTGTCCGAGTGCTGCATGGCGAGCACCAGCCGCTTGATCTCCTGCATGTTGCGGCCGTTCGAGAGCGGGTAGTAGAGGATGGCCCTGACCTTGGCCTCGGGGTCCATGATGAAGACGGCGCGGACGGCCTCGGTATCGCTGGCGCCCGGCTGCAGCATCCCGTAGGCCTTGGCCACTTCCATCTTCAGGTCACTGATGACGGGGAAGTTGACCTCGACGTTCTTCATCCCCTTGTACTCGATCCGCTCCTTGATCGTGCGCAGCCAGGCGATGTGGCTGTGCGTGCTGTCGATCGAGAGGCCGATCAGCGCGCAGTTGAGCGCCTTGAACTCCTACTCCATGCTGGCGAACGTCATGAACTCCGTCGTGCAGACGGGTGTGAAGTCGGCCGGATGCGAGAACAGGATCACCCACTTGCCCTCGTAGTCCTTCGGGAACTGGATCGTCCCCTGCGTGGTCTCGGCGGTGAACGCCGGCGCCTTCTCCCCGATCAGCGGCAGCCCGCCCTGCGTTTCGTCACAACACATTCTCTGATCCTCCCTCTCCTCCTCTACGTGCGCCTCCGTGCCGCCCGTCGCACGACGGACGCCGCACCGGACGCATGGACGTGTACGGTCCGCACGACTCCCGCGGAGACACACGGACTCGTGGAACTCGCTTCCCAACCGGCTCCCATGGCCCCGTCACCCGCCGATCGGGCAACGGCACCGCGACCATCCCCCGGCGATGACGCGATGTCCCCCGGAGCCTACCGGCCGCTCAAGGAATCCGCACCCCCTGAGCCGGCCGCCGCAGACCTCCGCCTCCCGGCTGCGGCCCCCCGCCGAAGATGGTTCAGCGGGGACGTCGGAGATTGCGGTCGGGTCCGGCGCGCGTTCACCGCAGGCCGTCCCCCACAACCCGCCCCGACGCTCTCACGTCGATTATACACCGCCCCGGCGTCCAGGCCAACCCTCGTCGAGCCGCAGACGCCCCCGCGCCGGTATCCGCGAATGATTACTGTTCTCAACACAGCATTCTACCATGCACCGGCGCGGTGTCAAGCACCCGTCCCGGTCATTCTGCGCGGCAGGCAGCCGGGACCATCGCGGCGGACTTGCATGCCTCGGGAAGCTGCCGCTACAATCGGTAGGGTGGGTGGGCGCCCTTCGACAGACACATGGGAAGAGCATCCGGGTCATGGCACGTTTCAGTCTCGGCAAAGCTCCGCCGCCGATCGTCCTGCTGACGGACTTCGGCTACAAGGACAGCTACGTCGGCATCATGAAGGGCGTGATGCGGCGGATCTGCCGGGAGGCGGACATACTCGATCTGTCTCACAACATCATGCCGCAGGACGTGGCCGAGGCCGCCTTCGTGCTTTCGTCCGCCTACCGCTACTTCCCGGACGACGCGATCTTCGTCTGTGTGGTCGACCCCGGGGTGGGCTCCGAGCGGGCCGTGCTCTGCATGCGCAAGGGGGGGCAGACATTCCTGGCCCCCGACAACGGCCTGCTGAGCATCATTGCGGAGGCGACGGGCTACCAGGAACTGCGCGAGGTGACCGAGACGCAGTACTTCCTCAAGGAGCGGAGCGCGACGTTCCACGGCCGGGACGTCTTCGCCCCGGTGGCGGCGCACCTTGCCGAAGGGGTCGAGCCGCAGAAGCTGGGGCCCGCGCGCAAGGCCCTCGAGTCACTCCACCTGCCCCGGCCCGTGCGGTGTGCCGACGGGAGCCTGCGCGGCGAGATCATCTACATCGACCACTTCGGGAACCTCATCACGAACATCCGTCGGGCCACGCTGGACCGCAGCTTCGGCGGTCCGCCCGAGCAGTTGCAGCTCCGCGTCAAGCGGCGCCTTGTGCCCGGAATCCGCTCCACCTACGCCGACGGGGCTGACGGCGAACTGCTGGCCCTGGTCGGAAGCAGCGGACACCTCGAGGTCGCCGTCAACGGCGGATCCGCCGCGCGGATGCTCGGCTGCGAGAAGGGCGATTCGGTCTCCCTGATGCTGCCCGCCGGCGCCACGGCGGACTCCTGAGGGGGCCGGTCACCGGGAACGAAGCAGCCCGGCCAGGTCCACCGGGCCCCGCCCCGCGACGTGCACGGCCGGGATGCCGGAGATCAGCCAGCGGCCGTCCGTCTCCGACAGCGTCACGAGCCACTCGCTTCTGCTCACCCACGCGTAGCCGTGCATGTCCAGCCGGGCCGTCGCGTGCACCGTCGCATGCACAGCGCCCTGGAACGCCTCCACTTCCCGCACCGACAGCCCGACCTTGACAAAGGGCCGGTCGCGCAGGACCGAACGCAGCGCATCGTGCAGGTCCTGTCGGCTCAGGTGCTCCATCGAGAACCCGGGGGCGACGTGTGCCATGGCGGCGTCGGCATCGCCGTCGCGCAGGGCGGCGGCCACCCGGGTCAGCACCCGCGTCGCCTGCGCCCCCCGGCCCGGCCAGAAGGTCGTCACGGCCAGGCCGACGGCTGCGGCGCCCAGCACGACCAGGCCAAACGTCAGCCCCCGATGGGCGCGCGCGGCCGCCACGAGCCATGCGCCCGGCGACGGCGCCCCACCCCCATCGGGCCGCGTCTTGCTCACGGCGCCCTCCTTCCCGGAGCTACGCTGCGCCGTCCCGCCGGCAGAGCCGGAGCGCAGTCGTCACAAGGCTTTCCACATCCGGCAGATACGCCTTTTCCAGGACTTCCGACTGGGGTGAAATGCCGTCGGCGGAACCGATCCGGGCCACCGGCGCGTCCAGGTAGTCGAACGCCTCCTCCTGGATGCGGGCGGCGACTTCGGCGGTGAAGCTGCCGGTGCGGCACGCCTGGCAGGCCACCAGGCAGCGGCCCGTCTTGCGCACGGAGGCCAGCACCGTCTCCATGTCCAGCGGGATCAGGCTCCGCAGGTCGACCAGCTCGGCCCGGATGCCGTGCTCGGCCGACAGGACGTCGGCCGCCTCGAGCATCCGGTGTGCCAGCAGCCCCCAGCCGACCATGGTCACGTCGCGGCCGGGGCGCCGCAGGATGGCGCGGCCGATCGGGACCAGGTAATCGTCCTCCGGGACCTCTCCGCGGACGTTGTAGAGCCCCTGCGACTCCACGAAGAGCACGGGATTCTCGTCGCGAATGGCGCTCTTCAGCAGGCCCTTGGCGTCGTGCGGGGTGGACGGGCACACCACGCAGAGGCCCGGCGTGTGGGTCGCATGCGCTTCGAGCGCCTGGGAGTGCTGCCCGCCGTAGCCCTTGCCGGCGCCCACGGAGCTTCGCACGACCAGCGGCACGGTCGTCTGCCCGCCGCTCATGTAGTGCCATTTGGCGGCCTGGTTGAAGAGCTGATCGCCGGCCTGGAACTCGAAATCGCTGTACATCAGCTCCACGACCGGGCGCAGGCCGGTCATGGCCGCGCCGACGGCCGTGCCGACGATGGCCGCCTCGCTGATGGCCGTGTTGAAGACGCGGCGGCGCCCGAAGGCCTCCAGAAGCCCCTTGGTGACCTTGAAGGCGCCGCCGTAGTCGGCGACGTCCTCCCCGTAGACGATCACGCGCTCATCGCGCAGCATCTCCTCGACGAGGGCCTCGCGCAGGGCATCCTTGAAGGTGATCCGTCCGTCCTTGCGCTCGGCGCGCGGTGGCCGGCCCCCGACCGCCTCGGCGGGCCGGGGGGCGGCCCGATCTTCGGCCTTGCAGAAGACGTAGCGGGTGACCTCGGACGCCGGTGGATCGGCCGCCCGGGCGGCGCGGACGGCGGCCTCCTCATGGCGCCGCTCCACGGCCCGTTCCAGCCGCTGCACCTGCTCCTCGTCGGCGACCCCGGCGGCGATGACCTCCCGGCGGAAGGCCGGCACGGGATCGTGGGCCCGCCATGCGCTCTCCTCCTCCTTGTCGCGGTATTCCGTGCGGGGGTCGCTGAGGCTGTGGCCGTGGTACCGGTAGCAGGCCAGCTCGCACAGCACCGGACCGGCGCCGCTGCGCGCGACCTCGGCGGCGCGGCAGACGGCGTCGCGGACGGCCAGGACGTCCATGCCGTTGACCACCTCGGCACGCATCGCCTCCATGTGGAAGCCGGCCGCGCGGCGGGCCAGGAAGTCGACGCCCGACACCTCGCCCTCCTGCCGGCCCGTCATGCCGTACTGGTTGTTGACGATGACGTAGACAACGGGCAGGCCGAAGGGCCGGCCCGTGAAGTACGGATTGGTGAACTGCGCCATCGAGGCGAAGTTGAGCGACTCCAGCACGATCCCGTTCGCGTAGGCGCCGTCGCCCGCCAGGCAGAGGCAGACGCGGCCGTCGGCGCGGTAGCGGCAGCTCAGGGCCGCGCCGGTGGCTATGCCGAGCGAGCCGCCGACGATGGCGTTCGCGCCCAGGTGCCCGCTGGAGAAATCGGCGATGTGCATGCCGCCCCCGCGCCCGCGGCAGTAGCCGTCCTCCTTGCCGAACAACTCGGCTGCGGTGCGGTAGACGTGCTCGGCCTTGGCCGCCTCGCGCAGCTCGTCGCCACGCAGGGAGGCCGCCTCCTCGGTGCCGATCCACCCGCGCAACTGCTCGTCGCTCCGCTGCCGAATGGCCACGTAGCCCTTGGCGATCGCGTCGCCGTGGCCCCGGTGGGTGCTGGTGATGTAGTCGTCGCACCCGATGGCCGCGCACGCGCCGACGCTGGCCGCCTCCTGCCCGACCGACAGGTGCGTGGGCCCCCTGTACTGGAAGCCGATCTGCCGCAGGGGAGCGAACGACTGCATCCGGAGGGCGACGATCATCTCCTCGAAGGCGCGGATGCTCAACATCCATTCGAGCATGTCGAGCGCATCGGCGGCGGTCAGGCGGCCGGCAGCCATCTCCTGCCGCAGATCGCCGGAATACCGGAAGGCGGGCAACGCGGGGAAGGTCAGGTCCCGAGGTTCGAAATCGGGCAGAACGGAGTCGTGAGGCGCCAAGGCGGGCTCTCCGGGTAAAGGCGCGGGAACGGCCGACAGAGAACCCCCACTTTAGCGCACACGTGCCGAACGCGCAACCGCACCGGTCCGGTCCGGTCCGACCGGGCGGGGCCTCAGGCGCCCTTGCGCTTGCGCTGCTCCAGGAGCGGCTGCTCGCCGGTCACGACATCCCTGGAGACCATGTAGGTGGCCCCCTTGGGCCGCGAGGGCAGGTTGAAGAGGGGATCCAGCATCAGCCGCTCCATGACCGACCGCAGCCCGCGCGCGCCGGTCTCCCGCGCCAGGGCCGCCCGCGCGATCTCCCGCAGCCCGTCCTCGGAAAACTCCAGGTGCGCCTCCTCCAGCTCGAAGTACTTCTGATACTGGCGCACCAGCGCGTTCTTCGGCTCGATGAGGATTCTCATCAACTCGTCCTCGCCGAGCGGCATCAGCGGGGCGACCAGGGGCAGCCGGCCGACCAGTTCGGGGATCATGCCGAACTTGATCAGGTCGTCTTCGGTGATGCGGGCCAGCAGGGCGCCGATGTCCGCCTCGTCGTCCGCGCCCTCCCGGCCGAAGCCGATGATCTGCTGGTTCGTGCGCTTGGCCACCAGCTCGTGGATGCCGTCGAAGGAGCCGCCGCAGATGAACAGGATCCGGCGGGTGTCGATCTGGATGTACTTCTCCTCCGGATGCTTCCGTCCGCCCTGGGGGGGCACGTTGGCCGTGGTGCCCTCCAGGATCTTCAGGAGCCCCTGCTGGACGCCCTCGCCGCCGACGTCGCGCGTGATGCTGACGTTGTGATGGGTCTTGCGCAGCTTGTCGATCTCATCGATGTAGATGATGCCCTGTTCGGCCCGCTCCAGGTCGAAGTCGGCCGCCTGGATGAGCTTCAGGAGCACGTTCTCCACGTCCTCGCCGACGTAGCCGGCCTCGGTCAGGGTGGTGGCGTCGGCAATGGCGAACGGCACGTCGAGCGTGCGGGCGAGCACGCGCGCGATCAGCGTCTTGCCCACGCCGGACGGGCCGACCAGGAGGACGTTGCTCTTCTCCAGTTCGACCCCGTCCTCTTCCTCGCCGTGCAGCAGGCGCTTGTAGTGGTTATGGACGGAGACGGCGACGGTCTTCTTGGCGACATCCTGCACGATCACGTACTGGTCGAGGCCCTGCTTGATCTCCGCCGGGGTGGGGACGTGCATCCGGCGGCGAGGCTGCGCCGGCCGCACGGAGTCCTGCTTGATGATCGAGTAGCAGAGCTCGACGCAGTCGGCACAGATGAAGGTGTTGTGCCCCGCGTGGATCATCCGCTGGACCGAATCGTAGCTCTTGCCGCAGAAGGAGCAGGCCTCTTTGTGACTGTCGCGGTCTTTCGGCATGTGTCCCTCTCTGTCGCCCCTCCCCCCCGGGGGGGAGGACGCGCCTCAGTCGCCGGCGCTTGAGTGGAGTATCTCGTCGACCAGGCCGTAGGCCTTCGCATCATCGGCCGACATGTAGAACTCCCGATCGGCGTCCTTCTCGACTCGTTCGAGCGGCTGCCCCGTGTGCTTCGCCAGGATCTCGTTGATCCACTGCCGCATCTTGATCATCTCTTCGGCGTGGATGCTGATGTCGGCCGCCGTCCCTTCCATGTCGCCGAACGGCTGGTGCAGCATGACGCGCGAATGGGGCAACGCGAACCGCTTCCCTTTCGTGCCGCCGGCCAGCAGCACGGCCGCCATGCTGAACGCGTGGCCGACCACGTACGTGGCCACCTCGCACTTGATCAACTGCATCGTGTCGTAGATCGCCAGCCCACTGGTGATCAGTCCGCCCGGCGAGTGGATGTAGACGTGGACGTCCTGCTTCTTGTTCTCGCTCTCCAGGAAGAGCAACTGCGCCACGGTCAGGTTGGCAACCAGGTCGTTGACCGGCGTGCCGATGAAGATGACGCGGTCTTCCAGCAGGCGGGAGAAGATGTCGTAGCCGCGCTCGCCCTGGGCCGTCTTCCTGATGACCGTCGGCACGATCGCCGCATTGTACGCGTGCAGGCCGTGTCCGTCGCTCGGCAGATCGTTCGTTGCTCTCATCTGGCCCTCTCCGCCGCCATGCGCGTATGCGCGTTCACTCCTCGGCGCCGGTTCCCTTCTCGGACTCCGGTTCGCCGTGCCGCCCCGCAGACTCGGCCTGCGCGACCTCCCTGATCCGGGCATGCTCGATCAGGAAGTCGATGGTCCGGCTCTCCCGCATGTCGGCGCGCAGCTCGCGCACCATCCCGCGCTCCTCCATGTAGCTGCGGGCCCGCTCCTCACGCCAGCCCTGCCGCGACGCGAAGGCCCGCACCTGGCTGTCCACCTCGGACTCGGTGACGATGATGCGCTCCCTCTCCGCCACCTGGCGCAGCAGGTAGCTGACCTTCAGCCGCTGCTCCACCACGTCCCGCTGCCGCTCGCGCCCGGCGCGGGCCCGGCGTTCCGCTTCCTCCCGCGGCACGCCCGCGCGCAGCAGGCGCAGGAGCAGCCGCAGGTTCTCGTTCGCCGCCGCGCGGTCGACCAGACCGGACGGCAGCTCGACGTCCACCGACCGGAGGAGGGCGTCGCAGACGGCGTCGCGCGTGGCGCGCTCCGTCTCCTCCTTGACCGACTCCTCCAGCCGGTCGCGCACGACCGCTTCGACGTCGGCAACCGATTCCATCCCGATCTTCCGGGCCAGTTCGTCGTCCAGCGCCGGCACCTTCCGGCGCATGGCGACCTGCAGCGCCACGCTGAGCTTCACCGACCGGCCGACCAGCTCCTCCAGTTCCGGCCGCGCGCCCGCCGCATCCTCCTGAAGCTCGGCATCCACCTCCACCGTGTCGCCGACCTTCGCATCCGCCAGGGCGCCCTTCATCCCCTCGACCGCAAAAGGCCCGATCCGCTCCGAGCGGGGGTGGAAGCCGATCCGCTCCGTCCAGTCGACGCCGGCCACCGAGACGTCGGCCTCGACGTAGTCATCCCAGTCGACGGCACCTTCGGCCTCCTCAAATGTGCTGAACTGGCGGGCAAACCGCTCCATGCCGTCGGCGAACATCTCGTCGGTCACCGCGAACGCCGGAACCTCCGCCTCCAGCCCCTTGTACTGCTGCTCGTCCAGCTCGACCTGCGGCAGGACCTCACATCGGTACTCGACCTCGATCGGCTGGCCGGGCTCCCAGGACAGCGCGTCCAGGTCCGGCTCGTCCGTGTGGCCCACCACCTCCAGGTCGTGCTCCTCCACCGCCTTGTCATAGGCTTCGGACACGACCGACGAGACGAGGTCGCTGCGCAGCGTGCTGCCCATGCGACGTTCCACGAGCCCCGCCGGGGCCTTCCCCTTGCGGAATCCGGGCAGGGCCACCTCGGCCTGCAGCGCGGTCAGTTCCTTCTGGTAGCGCTCGCGCAGGTAGGCGACCTCCGCCTCGATGCGGATCGTACACTCGGCGGGCCCGACCCGCTCCACCGCAACGCGCAGTCCGTCTTCGGCCGCCTCTCCGACAGTCGCCGCCTTGGCGGCCTCGGACGCCTGGTCTCGTTCATCCGGCATGGGAAAACACCTGTCTGGGCAAACCCTCTGAAGGGCACAGACCCCTGAGACAAAAACGAGGGACATCGTGTCCCTCTACCCCGGACAGGCTACTCGATCGCGCGGACGGAAGTCAAGTGAGGCTCCCGCCCGGGAACGGGCCGCAAGGGGCCGAAGGCGGCCCCGCGGCGGCGGTGTGGCCCCCCCAGCTATGGCCTCGCCGGGCCCTGGAGCGTCTCCGGCTTCGGCTGGACACCGGTCAGCTCCGCCCCGTCGCGCGTGAGGACGATCCGCTCGATCGTCGGGGGCTGCAGCGGCCGGTCATTGGCCCCCACCCCGAGGGCGCCGATGGCCTCCAGCACGTCGAAGCCGTCCACGACCTGCCCGAACACGGCGTGGCGCCTGTCCAGGTGCGGCGTCGGCGCCAGGGTGATGAAGAACTGCGACCCGCCCGTATTCGGCCCCGAGTTCGCCATCGAGAGCACACCGACGCGCAGGTGCCGCAGTTGCGGATGAAACTCGTCGGCAATGCGCCATCCGGGACCGCCCCGCCCCGAACCCTCCGGGCATCCGCCCTGAATCACGAACCCTCGCACCACCCGATGGAAGATCACGCCGTCGTAGAAGCCGCTGGAGGCCAGATGGACGAAGTTCGCCACCGTGTTCGGCGCCCTCGCCTCCTCCAGTCTCAGAACGATGGCGCCCATGGACGTCTCCAGGCGGGCCAGAAGCTCCGCCTCGGCCACCGCCGGCGTCTCGGCCTCGGCGGCCGCCGCCGGCTCGGCGGCCGGCTCGACGGCCGGCTCGGCGGCCGCGGCCGCGCCCCCCGCCGGAGGCGTCTCGGCCTTCTTGCACCCGCAACTCACGATCAGAACCGCCAGGCACGCTCCCAGAACCGCCCAGCCACCGTGCATGCGCATCATTGCCACTCCCCCGGTTGTTCGAAGGTCAGGTCTTGCCCACCATTTCGTCCCCAAGGATACCGCACCGGCAGGCCCGGCGCCACCGCACGGAGGGCGGCCGAGGGCCCCGACGCACGTCAGATCGGCAGGTCCTCGCCCGGGATGCGGTCGATGGCGGTGACGCTGCGCGCCCGCCGGATGCGCTCGTCGGCCTGAGACGCATGCGGGACGAAGTAGACCCGCGCGGGCCGGTTCCGGTCGCGAAAGCTGATGATGATCCGCCCGAAGCCGAACAGCCACCGCTCGACGACGTCGGTCGCGTCGAAGTCCACGTCGTAGTCGGCGTTCTTGATCTGGCGCCCCGTCTCGGTCAGGCCGCGCTGCAGGTCGGCCACGTTCGGCGTGATGGCGATGTAGTCGAAGAGCCCGCGCACCCAGCCGACGAAGAGCACAAGGACGATCGTGCCGGCGGCCATGAAGTAGAGCTTCGGCGGCACGTCCACGGCGAAGTAGCGCAGCAGCCGCACTGCGTGCCCGGCCCAGTTCACCAGGTGCAGGACCAGCAGCACGGCGCCGAGCGTCGGCACCAGGATCAGCACCGTGCGGATGTTCATGTGAAACTGCTCGACCATGACGTTCAGGATGCAGAGCACCACCCAGATGCCGCCGAGCATCCGCGGCGTCATGGCATCCGGCAGCAGGCTCCAGCGGTGCAGGTAGACGCCCAGCGCGAACAGCAGGGCCGTCGCGAGCGTGGGCGTGTAGAGCACCCACCGGGGCCGGTTCCAGAGGATCACGTACTCGTTGACCTCGCGGTGCTCGAGGATCTTGCGCTCGACGGTGTAGCGCGTGCGCGCGGTGCGCAGCAGGATGAGCAGGGCCGCCTCCGCCGCCAGCACGAAACCGGCGAGGATGTAGGTGGCGATCATCGGGTTGGAGCCCCAGGTATGGCTGAAGCCGTAGCGCACCACGGGGATCGCCGCCAGGGCCAGCACCGCCACCGCCAGACCGACGACGAGCCCCCAGGGCACGGCCTTCCGCGTGTCGGTCTGGGCCGGGGCCTTCTGTTCTTCGCTCATGGTCGTCTCACTCCTCCGCTTGCAGGGACGCCGCTCGGACGCCCTCCATCCCGTCTACGCCGGCGCGCGCCTCCGTATTCGCACAAACCGTCGCCCGAGAGGGAAAGGCGCACCGGCCGTCTCGGAATGCCGCCGCTCCACCTCGGTGGACGCGGGCCGGGCCCCGCGGCGCCGGTGCGCCTGCGCCTGTTGCCACGTCAGATCATACCAGACCGTGGCCGCTCTCCTATCGAGCATCTCAACATCTGCCGCTTCACTCCGCGTCCGCCGGCCAGATGAGCGTCAGCTCCGGCAAGCTGACGGCCACCTGCTGCGCCACCTCCGCCCGATCGCCGTCCTGCACCCGGAGCAGATCGCCGTCGGCGGAGATCGTGCGTCCGCTCGATCCCAGCCTCACGACGGCGTCTTGTATGGACAGGGGCCCGAGCGTCAAGCTCTTGCAGAACGTCAGATCTTCGTCCCGCCACCAGAGCACGACATCCGGCCGCACTTCGATCCACTGATGTCCCCTGCTGCTGTCGCCCATGAACTCCAGGATCATGCGCCCACCATGCGCGGTGACCTCGATCTCTTCGGCGCCGGGGAGCGCTGATCCAACGTTGCCCGAGACTGACGCGGGAATGACGCCGTTCTTCTTGTAGATGAGGGCATCCCGCATGGAGCCGACCAGTTGGTGGTCGTGAGCCGTCAGGGACGCGAGGATGTGCGGTCGACTCTCCTCGTCGACCGAGTGGACGAGCCATCGCTCCGAATCGTGCAGGAGCCTCACGACCAGGAACTTCCCCTCGCCATCCTGCGGTTTCTCCACGCGCGCCGCGGCAAACCCCATATCCACCCAGACGTCGGTCACCTGGCGCAGCAGGTCGCGGTTGCCGGCGTACTCGGCCCTGAGACGTTCGCCCAGCGGGGGCAGGGCGCGCGTCCGCCAGTCCGGCCCAAAGCCGAAGTCCCTGTCAACGGCCACCGCTGCCAGCCGCTCCGCGTCGCCGGCCACCAATGCGTCAAGGAACTCGACGACGGCCTCCTTCACGGGCGCTACGTCGGCCTGGAGCTTCGGCTGCATGCGCTCCCAGAGGAAGGCTTTCACCGTCCCCCCGCGCGCGACGCCCCATGGCGTCCTGCGCAGCCCGGGCTCAACGCCCATGCGCGACTGAGCCCAGAGGTCGACGCCACGCTCCAGCAGCAGTCGGGCGGTGGCCAGATGATCTTCCTCCTGAGTCCACGGCCATGCCGCCAGCTGGTGAAGGGCATTTGCCCCGTTTTCGTCCCGGTCATTGACATCCGCCCCCAGTTCGATGAGGAGCGCGCAGAGTTCCGCATCGCCGCTTTTGGCCGCGTGGAGAAGAGGCGTCAGGTTGTTGGAGCCCGAGCGCGCATGGATATCCGCGCCCTTGCTGACGAGCAGCCGGGCCATCTGCAGCCTGAGGGGTGCGCGGGCAGCCGGCATGCTCGAGAGGGTGCAGAAGGTGCAGATCGAGTGAAGGGGAGTGCTGCCTTCGCCGTTGACATCGCATCCGCGCGCGACCAGATCTTCCGCCAGCTTCAGCAGCGCCGGGTTGTCGTCCGTGCGGCTGCGCGACGCCACCATGTGCAGGGGGCTGTACTCTCCTCGGCCGAAAGTCACCTCCGCGCCGGCCCGGAGCAGGAACTCGGCCACGGCCAGATCCCGTCCGCTCAGGGCCACCAGGAGCGGCGTCACTCCCCCGCCGAATGCCAGGGGCGTGTCCAGCCAGTCGGGGTGCGCCGCCAGCAGGCGCCGGACTTCGGCGAGGTCGCCGTCCATCGTGGCCCGGTGGATGAGCCAGGGGCGGACGTCTTCGGAGACGCCCGCGCGGAGCACGAGGGGTTCGGGCGAGGAAGCCGGCAGCGGTCGCGCGTCCGCATGCTCAGCCCGAAACCTGGCCACCTTCTCGTCGACCCGCGACCGGACATCCTTTCTGAAATCGTACGACGCACTGACCAGCAGCCAGCCCTGACCGCATGCCTGCAGTTCAACGCATGCATATCCGGGCACGTCGCTCCCCGTGTACTCAAGGAAGTTGCTGACGGCCAGCGCCGACATCCCGTCGGCCAGCACCGTCTCCAGCCAGAGGCTCTCGCAGTCGGTCACGAGCCTCAGCACACGCATATCCCGCGACGGACGCTCCCGCACAGCGTAAGGCCTCAGGGCGGCACTGGTGGCATCGTCGCCCGACAGGACAGCGGTCAGGTAACGTTCGGCGACTTCACGCGCGGATCCCACCGATTCGGGGATCGGCCGGTCCAGCACCAGCCTGTAGCGCAGTCGAACGGTTGCCGGCTCGTCCTCCGTTGCCCGCTCGTCCTCCGTGCCGGTTATCTGCAAGACTCCGATGGCGCCCTCGCGCGTGCGGAATGCGTAAACCGGGTGAGCGTCCTGCGCTATGGCAATCTCCCAGACCGGCTCGGCCTCGCCCGCTGCCAGGAGTGGACTGTTGGCCACTCGCTCCGCGGGAACGTCGTCCCAGCCTTCGCCCGCACAACCGGGGAAATCATCGGGAGTCCACGGCACGACCACCATGTCAAGGCAGACCAGCCGGTGCACTCCCTCATCCTCCACGCTGAATCCGTCCAGCCCGTCTGCAACCAGTCGCTTCAGGCTGTCGGCATCGAGTCGATGCAGGGGATGCCTCGCAGTCATCCCCGTGTCCAGGTCGAGCATCAGGGAGATGCCCATGAACTTCGGCGCGAGCAGTTCCGGCGGTGCGCCAGCCGGAAACGGGAACGCCATCGAACGCGCAGACTCCAGAGCCACCTGTGCCGTGGGCCCGAAGAAGGCCGGACCTTTCTCCGCCTCCGCGCCGAACGCCAGGCCCAGGTGTCCCAGACATGCCGCGAGGACTACTGCAGCCGTCATCCGGCATCTTGCGCCCATCCCTTTCCCCTTTCGTGACCCGCTACTCGATCTCCACCACGAGATCTTCCATGCGGCATTCGAACGGCCCGCTGTCGACGACCGGCGTCAGGATGACCTTGCCTTGCACGTTCCTTGGGACTCGCCACGAGCCCGAGCACGTGCCGCCTCAGCCATACTGGAACGCGTAGTTGCCCAGCTCCTTGCCGCCCTCGTCCCGGATGACCATCTTCGGCGGCGGCATGCGTTCCGCGCCGCGCAGGAAGCGGTAAGCCTTCCCGTCGTCACCCTTCAGCTGCGCCTCGACCTCGAGGGCTCCCCCCCTCGTGGGGGAGGAATTCGTGGTCCGCGCCAGCGATGCTGTGAAGGGCGGGCCGACAGCCAGAGACGTCTCCTCGCCCTCGCGAACGAAGGCCTGCAGGATCGGATCCCGGCTCCCGCCCGCCTCCCATTTGACCCCGTCCGCAGCCACGGCCTTGACCCAGCACATGCCGATCCGGTAGTCGTCGGCGGGAACCTGGATGCGCCCGTGGCCCTCGGCGATGAAGCCGCCCTGGGCGGTGTTGCTGAGGAACTGCGCGGCCACTTCGAGCCCGTGCGGCACGGTGACCGTCCCCATGGGGAACTCGGCGGGCGTGAACTGGATGTCCCCGCCGTCGCTGCTTGTCGAGACGCTGTACCAGCGCCCTTCGCGCACGAAGCGGAGCGTGCAGTTGAAGCTCTCCTTCGAACCGAACTTGCCGTCGCCGTCCCAGTCGACGAACACCCGATCCGGCGTGACGAGCGACGGCGTCCAGATGTCGTTGAACAGGCCGTTGCCCGTGGCGTCGAAGACGGCGGCGCGATACGTCTGGCCGCCGATGATCGTCTCGCCGACGTTGTAGCAGGCCGGCATGAGATACCATCGGTCGGGCCGGCCGCCCTCATAGCGGTAGCGCCGGAGGCAGAAGTGATAGAGCCCGACGAACCCCGCCCTCTTCAGCTTCACCGCGATGGGGCCGTAGTTCTCGGTGCCCTCCCAGCGCTGGCTCTCCAGCGGCGTCTCCTCGGCCAGGTCGCCGTCGTTGTCCACGTCGAAGTAGAGCGCTCCCTTTCCCCGGTTGGCGCCGGCGTCCATCACTCCGATGAACGGCGGCTGCCCTTCCTCCCCCAGTTCGAAGACGAGATAGGAGGCCGTGCCCACCAGCTTCGGCTCGGCCGTCATCGCCGGCTTCTTCGCGGCAGGCGTCATGGGCCTGAAGCCGCTCATGGGCAATTCCTGCCGCAGGAGCGGCGGGAGCCCGTGCCGGTAGCCCAGCCCGGCGGCGCCGGTATCCCGGGCGGCCGCGGCCGCAAGCAGTAACACCGCCGCCATTGCGATTCCTGTCTTCCGCATAGTGCGCCCTCCCGTTGGCAGACTACAGCGTCTTCGGCAGCAGAGCCTTTGCCTTCTCAAGCACCTCATCCGGATCGCCAAGCGCCATCACGTTCCCCTGCGCATCGATCAGGGCGGCGGCCGGGACGTCGCGGACGCCGTAAGCCAGCCAGGTCTCCGCCTGCCAGCCGTCGGCGTCCGCCTCAGGAACGCGGACGATGGAGAACGCGATGCCGTTGTCCTTCCGGAAGTCCTCGATCTCCTCGGCGCTCGCCGTGCGATCGTGCACCGCGACGACGTTCGGACCGCCATCCTTCTGGAAGTCGCGCAAGGCGAGAAGCAGCCGCGCGCACGGCCGCCCTCCATCCCGTCTACGCCGCCGGGCTCCGTCGTATTCGGCACGCAGGCGCACCGCAGCGGTCTCCGCGCGTCGTCGCTCCACCTCGTGGACGCGGCCCGGTCGCCGGAGGGCGCCCGCGTGCCCGCGTGCCCGCCAATCGGCCAGTGATTCTACCCTCATGACAGCCATCTGACGGACCGCCGTCAGCGTCTGGCAAGCCTGGCCTCACTGGCTTCTCGGGAGTCGCTCGGAACTCCGCAACCGCACGCCGCAGCATCTCCAGCGGCGCCCCGACCCCCGGGCACCTGATTATACCCGGAATCTTCCCCCCGCCAAGACCCTTTCCGCCCCCGGCCGCTTCGCCACGGCCCACCGCTTGCCGCACGGGCCTTGCCGAGGCTCGCCCCGCCGTCCACAGGATGGTCGCCACGGGGCAGGCCGCCATGGCCACAAGCGCGGCGCAGCAGGCCAGGTAGCGCGCGCCGGCCGATCTCCGCCGCGTGAGGGCGAGCACGGGCGCCAGCAGCAGCGCCACGAGGGCGCCCTGCCAGAGGAAATGCACGAGCGCCCACCCCAGGCGCTCGACGGCGGGCCCGGCAGGCAATCCCGCGAAGCCGTTCATCTCGTCCCCTCCTCCAGTTCGTCCAGCAACCGCCGGATCCTCGCCAGTTCGTCGGCCGACACGTCGCGGTCCTGCAGGGCGTGCAGCACCAGTTTCTCGGCCGATCCCCCGAACGCGTGCTGCACCAAATCGCGGGCCAGCCGCCGCAGCGTGCGGCCCTCGGATGGCACGGCGCGGTAGACGTGCGCACGCGCCGCTTCATCGCGCTCAACCAGCCCTTTTTCGAACATGACCTGGAGCTGCTTGAGCGTCGTCGTGTATCGCACGGGCTCCGAACGGCTCACCTCGTCGTGCACCTCGCGCACGGTGCTGGGCCCGCGCCTCCAGAGCACGCCGAGGATGGCCAGTTCGGCTTCCGACGGTCTGGGCAGGCGTTCCGCCATATAAGACACCCCCCGCAAGAGCAGAGTTCCCCGTCTCTGTCCGCCCGTTATATACGATACTGATCGTATTGTCAACGATGAAAATCGTACTTTGTTGTCGAGGATGTCATTGGAGGCTTGCCCGCCTGGGGCGGGGACGCGTTCCTGCGCGTCCCCGTCTCGCGATCGGCGGTCACGCAGGAGCGTGACCCTCCAGGTGCAGGAACATCAGCCCGGCGCGCACCCGGCACGGCCGCAGGGCCGACCGTGCGACCAGGCGGCGCACCTCGTCCGCCGTGTAGCCCGTGCGGAAGATGGGATCCAGCCAGCCCAGGCAGGAGCGCCGCACGTCGGCCGCCAGCAGCGTGCCGTCGGGCGTCAGGACGCGCGCGCACTCGTCGAGCATCGCGACCGGATCGTCCACGACGTGCAGCGTGCCGACGCTCACGACGGCGTCGAACGAGTCGTCTTCGAGCGGCATCGACTGCACGTCGCCTTCGACGAACGAGACGCGCGCGGCCACGCCCGCCCGTTCGCGCAGGCGCCGGATGAAGCGGTCGGCCATCTTGCGCGCGAGTCGGGCGTGTCGTGCGGCATACTGCTCCGCCTCGGCCCGATCGCCGAAGAGGACCGGGAACCTGCTCTCCGCCTGCGGCACTCGCTTCACGCAACGTCTCCCCGAAAGAGCCGCCCCGATCATACCGGCGAGCCTGCGCACTCGGCAGCCGGTCCGAACGCGCGCGACGTTGACAGGAACGCCGAGCCGGTTAGGCTGATGGGCCGGGTCGGAAGGAGCTACGTTGCCGGCAAGGAGCAGGCAATGCGTACGTTGACGGTCGATGAGCTCTGCGCCTGCGCGCGCGGAGCGGCCGAGGTCGTGGAGAGGACGGACGGACTGCACTTCGCCCGCTGGCAGCCGGCGGCGCGCGAGTGCTGGCAGAAGATCGCCGACGAGAATGACCGCCCGCAGCTCATGGTGCGCGTCGATTGCAGCACGGGCGTCGTGCTCGACTTCCTCACTGACGCCGCCTCGGTCTCCGTCGAGGCGACACTCGACGAGGGAGCCCGGCGGGTGGCACACTTCGACCTGTGGGTGGACGGCGCGTTCGCGGGATGCCTGGGCAGCCCGGAGCCCGGCGATTGCGTCCAGGGCGAGATCGTGCTGCCGCCCGGCGACGGGCAGCGGCACTGCACGCTGTATCTGCCGCAGTCGCGCCCCTGTCATGTGCGCACGGTCGGGCTGAGCGAGGGCGCGTCCTTTGCGCCGGCGGCGGCCTTGCCCGTGCTGCTGGCGCTCGGCGATTCCATCACGCAGGGCATGGACAGCGTGCACCCGGGCCTGACCTTCCCCGCCGTGGCCGGCCGCCGGCTGGGCATGACGGTCCACAACGGCGGCGTGGGAGGGTGGATCTTCGACGTCGGCAGCCTGCCGGAGCCGCCCGTGCCGGCGCCTGCGCTCGTGCTCGTGGCGTTCGGCACGAACGATTTCAGCAACGGCCTGACGCCCGAGCCGGCGGGCCCGTACCTCGAGCAGGTGCGCCGCTTCTACCCCGAAGCGCCCGTCGCCGTCCTGGAGCCGCTGTGGCGGAGCGCCTACGGCGGCGAGACCGGCCGCAACGCCGCCGGGCGGACGCTGTCGGAATACCGCGCCGCCCTGCGCGACGTCGTCGCCGGATTTCAAGGCGTGCAGCTCGTGCGGATGGAATGGCAACTGCCGCCCGGGGACGCCTTCCTGGAGGACGGCCTCCACCCGACGACGGCGGGCCACATGGTGCTCGGGGAGAACGTGGCGCGGGCGCTGGCCGCGGCGGGCTTGCGGGCGCCGCGTTCGCTTTGAAACTCCTCGCGCGGGCCGTAGAATGGCGGTGCGAATCCGCCCGTTTTCCCTCCGTGAGGAAGAAGACCGATGGCTGACAGGGTAAAGGTCGGCGTTCTGGGCCTCGTGCACGACCATGTCTGGGGCATGCTGAAGCAGCTTCAGCAGGTGGAGGGCGTCGAGGTCGTCGGCGCCGCCGACCCCCACGAGGCGCTCCTGAACCGCTTTCGCGAGCAGACGGGCGCCGAGTTCGCAACAGACGACTACGAGGAACTGCTGGACACGCAGCCGATGGACGCCGTTCTCGTCTACGGCACGAACCGCGGGCGCGGCGACCTGGTGGAGATGGCGGCCGAGCGCGGCCTGCACATCATGAGCGAGAAGCCGATGGCCAGCGACCTGGCCGTGGCCGACCGCATGCTGGTGGCGGCGCGCAAGGCGGGCGTGCAACTGATGATCAACTGGCCCATCGCCTGGAGCCCGGTGATCCTGTGCGCGCTGGACCTCGTGCGCCAGGGCGACATCGGCCGCGTCTGGCAGATGAAGTGGCGCGGCGGCCACTGCGGCCCCAAGGAGTTCGGCTGCGATCCGCACTTCTACGAATGGCTCTACGACCCGTTCGAGAACGGCGGCGGGGCGCTGGTCGATTACCTGGGCTACGGCGCCAACCTGGCGCGGCTCTTCATCGGGCGGCCCACGGCCGTCATCGCCATCGCCGGGCGGCTGGTCAAGCAGTACATCGCCGTGGACGACAACGCGGTCGTCGCGCTGGAGTACCACGACGCCAACGCGGTGATCGAGACGACCTGGACGGAGCCGATCCCGTACAAGCCGCCGCACGACGTGATCCTCTACGGAACCGAGGCGGTGCTGATCGCCGGCCGCAGCGCGGTGACGCGCTACAGCAAGGCCGAGCCGGACGGGCGCGTGATCGAGCCGGCGCCCCTGCAGGCGCCCCGCCGCAACGGGCCGGAGTTCTTCATCCACTCCGTGCGCACCGGCGAGCCCATCGAGGGCCCGTGCAGCCCCGAGGTGTCGCACAACGCGCAGGAAGTCGTCGAGGCCGCCAAGCTGTCCGTGCTGACCGGCCAGAAGATCGCCCTGCCCCTGGTGGACCATCTGTACGCGTAGAGGCGCGCGCCGAGCGCCGGGCCCGACTCCACGACCTCAGCCGGGGGGCGACATGAAGGACACCCTGCCGACCGCGTCTCTGCTGCGCGAGCAGTTCGCCAGCGGCGCGCGCAGCGCCGAGGACATCGTCCGCGAGCATCTGGATCGGATCGCCGAACGCGAGCCCCGGGTGGACGCGTTCCTGACCGTCCTGGACGAGCAGGCCCGGGAGCGTGCGCGCACGCTGGACGCACGCCGCGCGGCCGGCGCCCCGCTCGGCATGCTCGCCGGCGTGCCGGTCGCCCTCAAGGACAACATCTGCACGCGCGGGGTCCGCACGACGTGCGGGGCGAAGATGCTGGCCGGCTTCGTCCCGCCCTACGACGCGCACGTCGTCGAACGGCTGCTGGCCGAGGACGCGGTGATCATCGGCAAGGCCAACATGGACGAGTTCGCCATGGGGTCCTCGACCGAGAACAGCGCGTTCAAGATCACGAAGAACCCCTGGGACCCCGCCCGCATCCCGGGCGGCTCCAGCGGGGGCAGTGCCGCGGCCGTGGCCGCCGGCATGGCGCCGCTGGCGCTCGGCAGCGACACGGGCGGCTCCATCCGCCAGCCGGCCGCCCTCTGCGGCGTCGTCGGACTGAAGCCCACGTATGGACGCGTCAGCCGCTACGGGGTGATCGCCTTCGCCAGTTCGCTGGATCAGGTCGGCCCGTTCGCACGCACGGCCCGCGACGCCGCCCTGCTGCTGCAGGCCATCGCCGCGCCGGACGAGCGCGACTCGACCTGCGCCCGCACGGAGCCGGACGACTACCTGGCGCAGATCGACGCGGGCGTCGACGGCATGACGTTCGGCCTGCCGCGCGAGTTCTTCCTCTCCGAGGGCATGGACCCCGAGGTCTCGGCCGCCGTCGACGAGGCGCGCCGCACGTTCGAGACGCTCGGCGTCCGGTTCGTCGACATCTCCCTGCCCCACAGCCGCATCGACGCCCAGGACGGGCTGCTGTCCAGCTACGCCCTGGCCACCTACTACGTGCTGGCCACCGCCGAGGCCAGCTCGAACCTGGCCCGCTTCGACGGCGTCAAGTACGGCCACCGCAGCGCCGGCTTCTCCGACATGGTCGACATGTACGCGAAGACGCGCGAGGAGGGTTTCGGCGACGAGGTCAAGCGCCGCATCATGCTGGGCACCTACGCGCTGAGCGCCGGCTACTACGACGCCTACTTCCTGAAGGCCGCCCGCGTGCGCCGCCTCATCAAGGAGGACTTCGACCGCGCCTTCGAGCAGGTCGACGTCGTCCTCGGCCCCACGGCCCCGCAGAGGGCGTTCCACACCGGCGAGAGGGCCGCCGACCCGCTGGCGATGTACATGAGCGATATCTTCACCATCCCCTGCAACCTGGCCGGCATCTGCGGCATCTCGGTGCCGTGCGGCTTCACCCGGTCGGGCCTGCCCATCGGCGTGCAACTGATGGCCACGCACTGGGCCGATGCCACCCTTCTGCGCGCCGCCCACGCCTTCCAGAGCGCCACGGACCACCACCTCCGCACCCCCTGACGACGGCCGCCGACGGGCCGGAACGACTTGACCTCGCAGGGCAGGCCCGGTAGCATCGAAGGTGTGGGGCGTCCGGGCCGCGGCGGGCCGGGGGCGCACGCGCGCGCGCGCATCAACGCGGGCAATCACGAGCCGATCGGGGGGCGTTCTGGCCGGCTGAGGCCACAGCGAAGGGTTCGAGGACACTACTGTACTTCTGCGCCGAGGGGGAAAGATGAGTAAGCGCAAGAAAGACGAAGGCTCGAAGCGGACCGTCGCCAAGCGAGAGGCGAACGAAACCGGGTGTACCTATCGCGTCCTGGGCGGAAGCGGAGGGCACGGCAAGGAGCGCCGGGCGGCCATTCTGGACATCAGCACCAGCAGCGCGCGCATCGCCGTCAACGAGCAGCTGGAGGCCCATGCCCGCCTGGAGCTGATCGTGAGCGGCTTCGGCCTGAGTGAACCCGCCCGGGTGCACGGCAGCGCGTCCTGGTGCCGCCGGGACGGATCGACGGACTTCTCGCACGAGGCCGCCGTCGACCTGTCGGCCCCGTCCGGTGAAGACCTGAAGCGCCTGCGCAGTCTGCCGATGTTCTACGACCTGCGGCACATTCAGATCGACCACGACCTTGTTGCCGCCCTGCCCCGGGGCATCGCGCAGGAGCTGCGGATCGCCCCGTTCCGGTTCGACCCGGGGACCGACACCGTGCACCTGGCCACGTCGCGGTGGCACGGACGCCAGACGCTCGACACGCTGCGCAAGGAGTTCGGACACCCCGTGCAACTGCACTACGCTCCCATGCGGGACGTGATGAGCGCCATCCGCTTCCTTTACGGCACCATATCGGTGCAGGAATCGGGGGCGTCGACGGGTTCGGCCTTCCTGGCCAACATGCTCGAGGAAGCCGATCGGCTGCGCGCCTCTGACATCCACCTGCAGCCGGGCGATCCCTGCCACGTGCGCTACCGGGTCGACGGCATCATGGCCATGGGGCCGAAGCTGGAGCCGGAGCACTACCGCGGCCTGGTCAACCGCATCAAGGTCGAGGCCGGCATGGACATCGCCGAGCAGCGCGCCGCGCAGGACGGCCACTTCGAATGGGAGACGCCCTCGCTGAAGCATCGCGACATCCGCGTGGCCTCCGTTCCCACGGTTCTGGGCGAGCACGTATCGCTGCGCCTGCTGGGCGAAGGCGACCGCCCCGGCCGGCTCGACGCACTCGGGCTGTCCGAGGAGCAGTTGGACATGCTCCTCGACGCCGTGAACCGCCCCGAGGGCCTGGTCCTCGTCACCGGCCCCACCGGCGCGGGCAAGACGACCACGCTCTATGCCGCCCTGCGGGAGATCGACCGCATCGACCGCCACGTGATCACGATCGAGGACCCGGCCGAACACAAGTTCGCCAACGTCACCCAGATCGAGCTGCACGGGCCCACCAAGATGACGGCGGGCAACGTCCTGCGGTCCGTGCTGCGGCACGACCCCGACGTGCTGGTCGTCGGGGAGATCCGCGACACCGACACGCTGCACATCGCCATGCAGAGCGCACTGAGCGGCGCCCTCACACTGGCGGCCATGCAGGCGGACGACGCCCCCTCGGCCCCGGTGCGGCTGCTGCACATGGGCGCGCCTGCCTACGTGCTGGCCTCGAACCTGCGCCTGGTCGTCGCCCAGCGACTGATGCGCAGGCTGTGCGAGGCGTGCCGCCGGCCGGCGGAAGTGCTTGAGAAGGAAGCCCGGCTGCTCGGGCTGGAGCCCGGGCTGGAGGCCTACGAACCCGCCGCCTGCGCCGAATGCGACTACTCGGGCTACCGCGGCCGCGTCGGCGCGTTCGAGGTGCTGCCGTTCGGAGCGGTCGCACGCGAACTGATCCTGAAGGGCGCGCCGGCCTCAGAGTTCCGGAACGTAGCGGCCGAGAGCGGCCTGGTCACCATGCGTGACCGGGCGGCCGCCTACGTGCGGGCCGGCATCACGGACGCACGGGAGGCACTGCGCACGGTCCCCCTGGGAGCCGTCGGGGAGTAGCCGACCGGGTATGGCGCGGGGGCGTCCGGGCATTGGCGCCCCGGGCGGGCATGCGCTATGCTGTGCGCCGTGTTGCGCCGCCACTTCGGCTCGGCGCTCCCGCTGCGGATGCCCGAGGACGGGAACGGACAGGCATGCTCGAAGTGCTGACGATCTGCCTGCCCGTGTTCGCCATGATCGGGCTGGGGGCGCTGCTGCGGCGCGTCGGGTTCATCGACGACACGAGCCACGCCTTCCTCTCGCGCTTCGTCTACCTGTTCGCCCTGCCCGCCATCATCTTCCTGCACGTGGCGTCCTCGGGCTTTCGCGAGCTGTTCGTGCCGGGCGTTGTGGTGACGTCCGTCCTGGCCATTGCGGGGGTGCTGGCGGTCTTCCGGCCGTTCACGTCGCGGCTGGCCGCCGGGCTGCGCGGACCGGTGCTGCTCAGCACGTTCTTCGCCAACACGGCCTACCTGGGCATCCCCCTGGCCCGGAGCGCGTACGGCAGCGAGGGGCTGCGCTACGCGGCCATCGTCAACGCGTTCATGTTCCCGCTGATGGTGGTGCTCAGCGTCTCGCTCCTGGCGGGCGGTCAGGCCGGCGCCCGGTGGCGGTGGCGGGCTCTGCGCGCCGCCCTTCTGAACCCGAGCATCATCGCCGCGCTCGTGGGCGTTCTGGTCTCGGGCGCCGTGCAGCAGTTCGCACTGGCAGACCTGGTGGGCCGGTCGGTCCTGCTCTCGGCGGCCGTCGACATCGGCGTGCGGACGCTGCGGATGCTCGAGAGCATGTCGCTGCCTCTGGCGCTGATCGCCGTCGGGGCCTCCCTGCGCCTGCGCTACGTGCACGGGCACATGTTCCTGATGGCCGCCTGCTCAGCCGGGAAGCTGCTCCTGATGCCCCTGGTGGCCCTCCTGGGGTGTCGGCTGCTCTTCCCGGGCATGCCCGGGGCGGCCGTCGGCACCACGGTGCTGCTGATGGGCAGCCCCCTGGCCGTCACGTCCTACGTGCTGGGCCGCGAGATGAACGCCGACGGAGACCTCATCGCCGGCCTGCTGGTGGTGAGCACGATCACCGCCGTGCTGACCATCCCGATGTGGCTCCTCATCCTGCCGTGACCGCCCCGCGGCCGGGCTGTGCACCTTGACTCCCTGCCCCCGCACCGGGTAGGCTCCCGGCCGGACAGCAGAAAGGAGGACCCTCATGGCCGATGGACCCCACAGCGAGGCGGCAGATGCAGCAGGCGCCGGACCGGCGGGGGGCAGGCTGTCGGCCGCGGCACTGATCGTCGTGAACCTCGTCCCCCTGGCGGGCGTGCTGGCGCTGGACTGGGACGCCCGCGCCGTCGTGCTGCTGTACTGGGCCGAGAACCTCGTCGTGGGCTTCTACACCGTGCTGAGGATGGCCTTCCTTTCGGCCGACGAACCGGCGCACCACCTGGGGAAGCTGTTCGCCATCCCCTTCTTCTGCGTGCACTTCGGCATGTTCTGCCTGGTCCACGGCGTGTTCCTGGTCACACTCCTCGGGATCGGGCGGGACGGTCCCTTCATGCACGGCGGCCCCTTCGCTCACCTGTGGCGGAACCTGCCGCCGGGGATCGCCTGGCCGCTGTTCGGGCTGTTCGTCAGCCACGGGATCTCGTTCATTCAGAACTACCTGCAGGGCGGCGAGTACAGGACGCTGAACATCGCCGAGGCCATGATTCGGCCCTACGGGCGCATCATGCTGATGCATGTGACCATCCTGGCGGGCGCGTTCTTGGTGGTGGCGCTGGGCTCGTCCGTGGGCCTGCTGGTCGTCCTCATCGTCCTCAAGACGGTCGTGGACCTCCGCCTGCACAGGAAGTCGCACCGGGCCGCCGGCATGCAGGAGCCCCTGCGGAGTGCAGAGACGACGTTCGACTGACGGGCCCGTCGCACCTGCGCCGGACACGGAACGCCCTGGAATGACGGGCCGTGTGGTCGCACGGCAAGCCGGGCGAGTGGCGGAATCGGCAGACGCTCTGGACTTAAAATCCAGTGGCCCGCCCGCGGGCCGTGAGGGTTCGATCCCCTCCTCGCCCACCACCTAACCGGTTACTGTATGAAGTTTTACGATCCTGGGCCTCTCAGGCGCCGCAACACCTTCGTCAGGGCCGTGTGACGGACATGTGACGTCCCTGATCGCCTTCCCGAAGGGAAGACGGGCCTGCGCGTCCCGGAGCGCCTCCGGCATGACTCCCGCGTAGCACTTCACGGTGCCGGCAATCGCGCTGTGCACGTGCACGGGGAGTTGTCCGGCGTCATCCTGATCCCGGCGGCAGTAGAAGTGTTCCGAGGTCACTCGGCTGCGGAGGATGTCTGATGGCGAAGTTGACCGATGTCAAAGGCGTTGGCGGCGTGCATGAAGCCGCGCTGGCCATCGTCCTCTTGGGCCTTTTCGCCGTGAGTCTGTCGGCATTCGCGCATGCCCAACCAGACCTGGCCGGGGCCGCGATCGGGCAAGGTGCGGTATCGCGCACGCCGGGGGCCGGTGCCTCCCCTCCGCTCAGCTTTACCTTGCCGAACATCGAGTACCCAACCGAGGGGAGAGTGTATTACGTTTCGCCCGAGGGCACGGCGAGCGCCGAAAACAGCCTCGAACGCCCCTGGAACATCAAGCATGCGCTGGCCACGGCGGACGACGGTTCCATCCTGGTCTTGAGGGGCGGCGAATACCGGACGGGTGACTTGACCATCAGGAAGAGTCTCACCATACAACCGTACCGCAGCAGGGAGGGCAATGAGCAGGTCTGGTTCAAGGGAAGCCGAGTGATCCCGGCGGCCGAATGGCGCACCGAAGGCGACAAGTGGGTCAAGGACGGCTGGGAGCATTCGTTTGTCATCTACCCCTCCGACAGCCTGTTTGTTGTCCCTGAGTACCCGCTCGCCGGGTATGGCGACATGGTGTTTGTTGACAACGCCCCGCTCGCCCAGGTGGCGTCGGTTGCGGAAGTCGCCCCCGGGACGTTCTGTGTCGACGCAACGAACAAGAAGCTCTGGCTGGGCGACAACCCGGAAGGGAAGAAAGTGGAAGCGACTGTCTATAGAAGGGGCCTTGCCACCAACGATGACGGCCCGGCCTATCTGACGCTTCGCGGCATCGGCTTCATGCATTACGCCACGCAGGGCGCGTCCTTGCGGGGGCCGCGCCGGACGGTGGAAGGCTGTGCTTTCGTCCGGAATGGGGGCTATGGCTTCGCGCTGCATAGGGCGGCCAACTCCGTGATCCGCGGCTGCGTGTTTTCATGCAACGCCAACAGCGGCATGGGCATGAGCGCGTCGCCCGATGTGCTGATCGAAAACTGTGTCTTCTCGCACAACAACCAGGAGCATTTCAGCAAATCCTGGGATGCCGCAGGGATCAAGGTCACGAATTTGGATACCAAACGCCTGACCTTCCGCCACAACATCCTGGAACACAACGACGCCACCGGCCTGTGGATTGACATCAACGTGAGCGGGGCCCTGGTCTATGACAACATCTCACGCCATAACAAGGGCGTTGGTCTCTACAATGAGATTTCGCTGGACAACGTCTTCGCCTTCAACACTGTGTACGGCAATACCATTGGCGTTCGGATCTCCGGAGGGATGAGGATCCGGGTATACAACAACACGATCGTAGACAATGGCCTGAACGTGAGGATCATGGACAACGACAGGCAGAACAACCCGGACCGGAAGATCAGCCGCGCGAGCTACGATGCCAGAGCGACCATGCCCGGCTGGCTGTGGGACACCTACGACAACGAGGTCGTGAACAATGTCATCTCCGGCAGCAGCGGGAAGGCGCTTGTTGATGCGGGAGTGGTGGCTTGGCCGGAGCAGGTCGCTTTCGGCAAGGACAAGGCCACGGCCATGGTCACCCGGTCCGATCACAACGTCTACTACCGCCCGAACCCGAGTACCCCTGAGCATCTGGTGCTCGGCGCCGTTGAGGGGAAGAAGAGAGTCAACTGGCGATCATTGGCTGACTTCAAAGAGGACTGTCCCGGCTTCGGAGATGCCTCGGTGAGCATCGACGGCGGAGAGGAGCCCTCCTTCGCGAACGCGGCGGAACGCGACTACCGGCCGCGCAGAAACAGCGCGCTGGTGGGGAGCGCCGCGCCGCTGCCGGAGGACATCGCGAAGGGCTGCGGACGTCCGGTCGAGATCGGCTACATTGGCGCGCAAGAACCGGAATGACCGGCGGGCGCCGGCCCGCACCCTCCTCGAACGGGCGGTCGCTCTGCACGAGGCGAAACCGGTGCATTCCTTCGGCGGGCGGCACTACGTCGGCGCCGAGGCGTACGGCGAGTGTATCAAGGCTCTGGAGACGACCGGCGGCCCCGCCGACCTCGTGCTCGACGAAGTCGTGCGTGGCAGAGCCGCCGCGGCCGCATTCTGCGAGGCAGCCGCCCTGCCGAGTGCAACCTTCGGCGGCCGCGAGCTGTCATAGAGCCTGGAGGCGGCGACCCGCGGAGGGAGCCGCGACGCAGACGGATCGAGGGTACGCGCGATGTCCGATGTGACCGATGCGGAACTGGTAAGCCGAGTCCTCAGTGGCGACCAGGACGCCTATCGTGAGCTGGTCTCACGGTACCAGGGGCACGTCTACGGCCTGGCGTACAGCATCGTAGATCACTGGGCCGATGCCCAGGACATCGCGCAGGAAGTCTTCATCCGGGCCTACTCGAACCTGGATCAGCTCCGGGACCATACCCGATTCGCCGCCTGGCTGAGGCGCGTGACGTTCGGCGTGACCATGAACTGGCTGAAGGCCTTCCGCCCGGGCCTCTTCAGACACCTGGGCCACCTCTCGGGGCCGGACGGCCTGGACGTGCCGGACTTCCGCCCCGGGCCACCCGAGATCGCCGAGAAGAAGGACCTGGCCGATGCCGTGCTCGGCGCCGTCCACTCGCTGCCTCCCAGGTACAGGATCCCCCTGACGATGTTCCATTTGGGCTGGCTCTCATACCGCAAGGTGGCGGAGTTCCTGGACGTGCCGCTCGGCACGGGCCCGCCCAGAAGTCCTTCCAGTCCGAGCCCGACTCCCCCGTGGGCGGATTTCGCCGGCACGGAACACAGAACGGCTGCGAGAACCGACAAGTAGAGCACCCGGTACGCGAAACGCATGATCGCCCCCTGCGCTGCATGAATCGTGATGCCACTTCTCTCATGCATATCAGCACGCCATGCGCAGTGCAGGCCACGTCCCGCCGGCGCCCGTCGGGCTGCTTACGCGGGGTCATTCCCACAGGTCAGCGGCCATCACCCGCAGCACCTCCTCGACCGAGGTCGTGCCGTC
>Ga0123328_1000647_pt1 | contig 36328 bp, 50 predicted proteins | sample BioC12SIPDNA_2_FD_89702 | JGI IMG/M metagenome (GOLD analysis project Ga0123328, IMG submission 89702) | Anaerobic biogas reactor microbial communites from Washington, USA - Biogas_R1_A C12 SIP DNA | ecosystem: Engineered > Bioreactor > Anaerobic > Unclassified | place: Washington, USA...
GAGCCGTGGAAACATCAAAATGCTTCTCTTGGACGCTAAAGGCCTTCCCGTCGCTACCCAGTACGTTGCGCCTTACGACTCGGGACTTGCCGTTGTCGGAATCGTACTTCTCCAAGCGGATCTGTTTCGCGTTCTGGGGATAGACCAAGGTGAAGTCCTGAACGTCCTCCACATACTTGTAAAGTCACGTCTCCGATACAGTCCCGAGTTTCTTCGTGACCTGCAGGTCCCGCATCACGCCCGGCTCCGGATTGCGAAACTCCCATATAACGCCGGGAACCGCATCCTGCGTGATCTCCAAAAAACCTTCTTCAGTCCGCGTCCCCTGCACGCAAGAGGCGTCGTTCGGATAGATCTTGAGATCATAGGCGTCCTGCCCTGTCACCAGAAAAATCGGCGACCCACGCCGGCGTAACCGCGAATATATATTGAAAAGGGTGTAAAAATGGCTCGTAACGCGAAACGAAAAGGGTTTCAACCCAGAATTGTTGTGCGGAGTTGTAAGCCTCTATAGCCCGCACCGCATGGGCACTGGCCGTATCCATCTGACCGTCACGGCGAGAATATCAGTTGACCTCCACCCATCCGTACACGCCGGGCGCCCACACGTTGGCGTCGATGGTCGATTGCCACGTCTTGCCGCCGTGGGTCACGCGGTCGCCTTTGCGGTAGGCGTCGTGGGCTCCCAGCGGCTGGCGCCACGCGGGTGTGCCGGTCTCGCCTGCGGCGCGGACGAGCCGCCACAGCGCGGGGACGGCCGGCGGCTGCCAGCCGGGCAGCGACGCATGGGACTGGACGCACACGTACACCGCCCCAGACATGGAGCACGTGTCGCCGGCAGAGTATGCGCCGCCCGGCGCCCACCCGCGCAGGCCGTGCAGCGGCACGCTGACCCTCGCGCCGGGCGGCGCGTTGGTCACCGCGCGGGCGATCTGCGCTCCGGTGAGCTGGCGCGCGAGGCGCGGACGCGGCGGGACGGCGGCGGCGTCCGCCTCGCCGACGCAGAGAAAAATGCAGAAGCCGACAACGGACAGAATAAAGATCAGGGCGATAATGAAGCTCTCTGCCATCTCCATCCAGTCGCGGTGCGTGCGGCGGCCGGGCTCCTCCAGTTGATCCATCCTCATGGGTCCCTCCGTATCGGTGCGTCAAACGGCACCAGCCTGCCGTCGGGCGCGTGGTAGTAGAGCCTGATCCTCCCGGCGGGCGCGGACGGCGTGACGGGCGGCGGGTTGGTGGTGCCTTTGCTAGCGATGGAGGGATACGCATAGACGGCGGCGGCCATGGCAAGGATCGCGATGGCGTAGCTGTCGCGGCCGCGCAGGGCGCGGCGGGCGGTCGAGATGATGCGCGGGAACATCCAAACGGCGAGCGGTATCAGCCAAAGAACGATGACGAGGATCTGCATGTCTATTCGATCTCCTGTGCGGGGATGCGGTAGTTTTTGCCGCCGGCGCTGATCGTGATGACCGAGTCGTAGACGACGGGCAGGGCGTTGGTCGAGCCGACCACGCCGCCGTCGAGGCGGGCGGGCATGGTACTCTTGAAATAGTTGTCCAGGGTGACGGTGGTGGTCGCGAACCAGAAGCCGCCGGCGGACTCGGCGGGCGCGGTGGCCGTGGCGGTGCCGTCCAGATTGTCCACCCAGACCGCGCCGGACACCTCGGTGAAATCCAAAGAGAGCGACGGGGTGAACCAGAGCGCGGGGAAATCGCCGCCGGAGTAGGCATAGACGATCTCGGCGTAACCTCCGGTCTCGCCGCCGCCGGTGACGGCGAGCGAGTCCGGCACGGCGCCGACCGTGACGCTGCCGCCCTGCACGTAGCCGAACCAATTCGTGCTGTTCGGGCCGATCCTGAACTGGCCGTCGCCGCCGGACGCGAACGCCACCGTGCCGGTCGCGGTCAGGACGGCATACGTGCCGTACGTGGACCACTGCGCGCCGGAGGCGAAGACGGCGGCGGGGGCGTTGAGGAAGGTCATGTAGGCGGGATCTGGGTTGTCCGAGCCGTCGGGGGCGTAGTTGCCCCACGCGCGGCCGCCCTTGGCGTCCAGGTCCTGCGTGAGCTGGAGGACGGCGGACCAGAGCGTCTGCGTGGCGGCTGGCGGGAACGCGTCTCCGCTTTGCCAGAGCAGATTTGTCTGCAGAGAGTTGGTCGGCGATATCTGCCAGATGCGCAGCACATCGTTGCTCACGATCATCCAAGCGTTGCTGCCGAGCAGGTAGGTCTGTACGAGGGCGTTTGTGGCGTTGTGGACAATGGCGGCGGCCTGCTCGGCGGTGGCCAGCGGCGCGACGGCATCGGCGACCTGCTGCGTTGTCGCAAAAACCGCAAGATCTGACTCCCATGCGACAGTAGCAACCTGAGAAGTGACCACAGAGACGGTCGTGTTCGTCCCGTATACCATGTATACCGGGTCTGACCACGTAGGGGATAAATCGTCGCGGCCGAACAGAACGCGAACAGAATTCGTCGCAGAAGCACTTTGATAATTCGTGTACCAACTTGCGCTAGACTCTTCCGCAGGACTTGAAAAATGTACCTCGTGAGGCGATGCGCTTCCAGTCCGGTAGTAGTACCAGACAACCATTGGCTGTGTTGACCCTGCCGGGTAGTTCGTGATGAATTGGGTGAAGCTTAACGCGCTGTCTGTCCAGAGTGGGTACGGAATTCCGGGCCATTGGTTTGTGCTGGGCTGGATGATCTCTCCGCAGATCGAAATGGGCGTTTCGATGGCAACCGACCATCCGATGAACGTGTTCGTGACCGTGCTTATGCGCCACACGCGCATCGCCCCGTCCGTGAACTCATTCGAGTTGGTTGGATTGAAGACTACCGTTGTTCGGTTAGTAGCCATGACCGCGAGCGCGATGGCGTCAGTTTCGTTGGTCAGATACCCGGCCAGGGCGTGGTCGCCCCAAGAGTAGGCGGTCTGCCAGGCGTTGGTGCCGCCCTCAAGCGCCGCGATGCGGGGGCCGAGCGGCGACACGGCCTGCGCGACCTGCTGCGTGGTGGCCAGCCCGGAGATGTCGGCAGGCACCAGATACCCGGCCGCGAAATGCGGCCCCCAGGAGAAGGCGGCGCTCCAGTTGTTTGTCCCGGACTCCAGCGTTGTAATGCGCGGGCCGAGAAGAGCCATGACCTGATTCGTCGCGGCCGCCATTTCGGCGCGGATCTCCATTGCCACGGGGGTTGGTAGCGCGGCGCCTGCGAGCCCCGCTCCGCTGCCGGTCAGCCGGAACGTGCCGGCAGCGGCCAGCAGGTTGGTGCTGCCGCCCTTTGTGACAGCGATGCGGTACGATGCGGCCGTGAGCCCGGCCGGCAACAGGTCATCCACCGCCACGCGGACGGTGGCCCAGCCCTGCGCGGACATCACGCTGCCGGTCGCCTGATACGACAGGCCCGTGTCCATGCCGTTCGTGCGGGCATGCAACACAACGGAGCCGCCCGCCAGATCCATCGGCCGGCGGTGGTCCAGGTACTGAACCTCGAAGTCCACCGTCTCGCCGTAGGTCAGCGCCCAGTGGCGCTCAACGGGGTCGGAGGTTTCGACCTGCCACACCAGGCGGCGGATCACGCCGTCTGCGGCCGTTGCGGATACCGCAGCGGCCAGAATCAAAAACATGCATCTCGTCATAACATCGTCCTTTCACGCAGGCCGCGTAGGAACCGGAGCGCTCCCGGCCGGCGGCATGATTTCATCCTCCGGATCAGGGATGAAAATTGAACTCAATGTCTGTTGCGGCAGCGCGGCCGGCGCTCCTGTGTCAACCTCGAAGATGTCTCCGGATGCCATCCATCACCTCCTTATCGTTAGACTGTCTGATACATGCCCGCGGACGTCTCGGGGCCGATCGCGCACAAGCGGCCGGAATAATCGAAATGCATCAACCGCTGGAATACGAGCAGCCATGTTTTTGTGTTGCCTGCGTCAGTGGTCACAAACTGCATGGTAACCCGTGAGACGTACGGGATATTCCAACATCCGAACTCTCTGATGTAATACCCGTTCGGATCAGGCTTGCGCTGCGCTGTTAGCACATTGGCGTTCAGCAGTTTGGCCGATGTCCCCGGCACATCGACTGGCGTCCCCAGCTCGCCGACCCACAGAGGGAATCTATCGGGATGCACATGATCGTGAGCCGTATACCAAGGGCCTACGCCGTATCTCGCGGCCCAAGCCACCTGAGCGCCGCCCACGACCAGATCCGGCAACATGTGAGATCCGACAGGTCGCGGAGTCGATCCGGCCGGATCGACTGTGGCGTCCAGCAGCGCGCCGCACATGTGGCTGTGATCCGCGTCGGCGTATTTGCCGGACGCGCCCGGCGCGCCCGAGCCGGCCGTAAACGCAACAAGGGTATGGTCGTAGCAATCCGGAAACGGCTCCAGATCGTCTGTGTTCAGAGGATGCACGTGGTCGTCGCGGGCGGCCTGATCCGATTCGCCCGCGTCACCTTCGCCGGCGTCGGGCAGCGGGGTGGCCGCGCCCATAGATGACCGGGCGGGGATTTGGATCCGCCACGGCGTATCTTGCCCAGGCTGAGCCGTCTTTAGAATCTGCGGCCGGTCGAGCCCGTCCACCTCCTCGATCACGATGTGGTTGAGGATGCCGGCAACCGTCTTCATGATTTCCGCAGTAATCAGGTCGCGCAGCGCGGTGCCGGCCTTGAAATCTTCTGGGAGAGGGAAAGACATCAGATCTCCTTTATTATGACAGAGGCGGGTCCCAGTCGCTCCACGCGCCAAACGCGGTCGTGACCTGCGTGGTTTTGATGATCTTGTACGCGCCGGCATCGTTCTGCCTGGCCACATCTGCCGTGACCACGGTGCGATTACGTGATCCATCCATAACATCGCTGCTCATGGCCGAGGCCGCCGCGTTGGCGGTAGCCTCATCCATGTTGCGGTACTCGACCACGGTCGTCGTGATCGTGCGTGATCTGTAACGGCGGCTCTCGCTGGAGCTGTAGTACACGTACATCGACTCGGTGACGCGCCGCACGCTGACCGTGATTAGAGCGGCTGTTTCCAATGTGGTCGCCCAAGCCATTTAATGCCCTCATTTCGAAGTCAGGAGGGTCTGAAGCATCTCCTTCAGCCCCTCCGTGTTGGCCGCGATTTTTATGAGCGCCTGCTCGGCGCGACGCTCCTCCTCGCGGGCGAGCACGACGCGCCGCACGGCCTCCTGATCGTCGGACAGCTCGCGCGTGCGCCAGCCGCTCATCCGCGTCAGGCGGTCTTCGTCGCGCGTGAACCGTTTGCGGGCCTCCTCGTCGGCCCGCTCTTCTTTCAGCCTGGCGCGGAACGCTTCCGGGTCCCTGTACCACGACCACGCCTGATCCGCCGCCGCCCGCGCACGCGCCAGACGGTCTGCGGCGGCAGCCTGCGCCTGCTCGCCGGCGGCGGCCTCGGCCCGGACGTCTTCCACGCGCCGCGCGTGCGCGGCCCGGTCGGCCTCGTCCTGGAGCCGGCGGCGCTCATCCTGCTGCTCCCGGATCGCGGCCAGCTCTGCGGTCTGGCGTTCGGCGTCGTGGCCGTCCTGACGCCGCCAAAACGCTTCCACGTCTATCTGGCGGTCAAGCTCGGTCTTGCCGCGCGCCGTCTCGGCCGCGCCCACCGCCGCGCGGGCGGCCTCGGCCTCCGCGCGCGCCACGTCCACCGCGTCTGCCGCGATGGATTCACCCTCGCCGGCCCCGGCCAGCCCGCGCCGCGCCAGGGCGGCGGCCCGCTCGGCCTTTTGATATTGGAACAGCAATGTGTTGATTTTGGGGATGCGCTCTTCGTCCGTCAGGTCCTCGCGGTAGAGCGCATTCATTTTCCTGCGCAGATCCGCCTGCTCGGCTTCCGCCTGGTTCAGCCTGTCCTGGAACTCCACGCTGCGCTGGATCGCGGCCGTGTGCTGGTCCATCGCCGCCTGCACCGCGCGCTCCGCGCTTTCCAGTCCGGCCCGGGCGTCTGCCACCTCCGCGTCCGCCTGCGCTGCGGCGCGCTCGCCGCCATACAGCGTCCTCACCGCGTCAGGATCATATCCCTGCGCCAGAGCGAGCCTCTCGCCCGCGTCGAGCTCGGACATCCGTCGGGCGTGCTCCGCCTGGTCCGCCTTGAGCCGTGCCGCCGCCAGCGCCTCGGTCTTCGCCGTCAATTGGTCTAACGCCTTGGCCTGCCTCTCATACTCAGTGTTGATTTCTTCCAGCCGGGCCTTTTCTTCGTTCTCGTATTCGGCCAGCTTTTTCTTGGCTAATTCGGCCCGCTCCAACATTTTCCGCTGTTTCTCGTCTTGCTGCGCCTGACTGTTGCCGGTCAGCTCCAGAAGCTTGCCGCCGATCCACTGTCCGGCCTTGAACGCCGCGAACACCATGCCGAGTGTGCCGAGAACCCCGGCCAGAGCGCCTTGCGCGCGGCGGGCGCCTTCCGTCATCTTGGCGAGACCGCCGGCCATGCCTTCGAGCCCCGGCTTGGTTTTTTCGGCCGCCGCGCCGGTGCCGTGCATGGCGGCCTTCACCGCCTGGATTTTGGCGCTGGCCTCGTCGCGCATCCGCAGGATGAATTCCAGCACCCTGTTCATGCCGCACCCCCTTGGTGCGCTTTGATGATCGCGTCTTTGGCCGCGGCCAGATCCATGACCGCCTCGTCCGCCGCGCTCCGGCCGCCCTCGGCGCTCTTGCCGCCCTGCGCGGCGATCACCTGCCGCGCCGCGTGCCAGGCCTGCATCGTGTGCGCCCGCGAGACGCCCCAGATCCAGCGGTCGGCAGGGATCCCGCTCGACACCTCAAGTTCGGCGACGAGCCGCGCCCAGTCCATCGCGCACTCCGTCGCGGCACCCTGTTTCCGCTCGGGGCGGCCGGCTGGCGGCAAAACCGCGTCGACGGCCGCCTCCATCTCCTCGCGCGTGCAGGCAAGCGACAGCGACCACTCGTGGATCATCCCGGCGCTCGCCTCGCGCGTCCTGCAGGCGGCGAGCACGGCCTTATCCCGCCCGTGCGCCATCGCGAAGGCGAGCGCCCAAAACTGCCGATCCGGATCTCCGTCCCACCACGCGCACGCAAGCTCCCGGAACCAGATCCCCGCGCCGACTGTCATCGGCCACAGCCATTCGTCGCTGGCACCGCACCGGGCAGGCACGCCGATCAGCTCGGCGCGGGCGCCGATGCCGGGGTTCAGGACCTTTTCGCAGAGCGCGACGATCCAGACCGCTTCTTCGAGCGTCGGCTCCACGCCCCACCTCTCGCGCAGTTCGCGCAGGTGCGTGCGGGCCAGAGGATGGATTTCCGGTTTCGGCGTCATGGCGTTTTCGGTTCCGGCTTCGCCCCGGACAGGAACGCCCGACCTGTCCGGGGCGGGGCGCCGGAGGCCCCTTGCTTTTTTGGGTTAGATCAGGCGGCGTCTTTCAGCAGGTCGTGCTGGATCTGCAGGCTGGATGTCCCCGCGCCCTGGTTGCTGGTGTTGTCGCCGTCGGCCGGCTGGTGCCAGCCTGTGCCGATTGTCAGGTCGGCGGCGTCCACGTTGCCCAGGAACTGCGCGTCGAGCGTCTCCACGCCCGCGCGGTTCTCGCCGCTGTGCCAGTCGCCCGCGCCGCCGGGCTCGTCCACGTGCGTGAGCCCGAGCGTGTAGGAGAGAGAGCGCATCGCCACCGCCGCCGAGCCGAGCGTGAAGATCGCCACGGGAGCGACGGGCGTCAGGTCAGTGACGGTCGACGGCACGCCGAACTGCGCCGGCAGCGCGAGGCTGCACGTGTAGGTGCGGCAGTCGCCGGTCTCGTGGCTCGCCGCGCCCGCGTGCTTGTGGCAGGTCACGGTCATCTGCGGCCACCCCGCGTTCTGGTACGCCACGGCCACGCTGTCGATGTGCCAGCCTGCGGACGTCACCTGTCCGGCCTTGAGAAGCGTCAGGAAGCCCGTCTCGGCCTGGCATTCGTATACCAGCGTGCGCGATTCCATCGCGTTGTGCTCTTTCGTCGCGCTCACGTCGCCGGTGCCGTTGAGGCCTTTGGCCACCGTCTTGCTGCCCGTCTTGTTGTTGCTCTGGATCAGCCACTGCGCCGTGCCCTCAAGGGTCAGCAGCGTGTTGATGTCCAGGATGTCAACCGGCGCGAAATAGTTGGTTGCGCTCGCCATCTGATTCCTCCTTTCCTTATGCCTGAGCCGTCGTCATCGCCCGCCGGATGCGGAAGGCGATCCTGTAGGCGTTCAGCACATGGCCGCCAGGCATCACGGCCGGGTCTGTGCCTTCGTAGAACGGGCACCGCTCCACGGTGCCGTCGTTGTCCGGGATCTCGAATGCCGTGATGTCGGTCTCGAAATCCTCGCAGATCTCATAGAGCGGGCGCCGCGACGCGGCGTTGCCGGACGGCCGGAAGAGCGCGCCGCCCCCGGCCTTGTCCGCGCTCAGTTGCGTGGGCGCCGAGACGAAGATCTCGAACCTGCTGCCCACCGGCACGCGGCCGCGCGGCGTGTCGTCCAGGCGCGCCTGCCCCGCGTAGACGAGGATGCACATGCCCGCAGCCCCGCCGTTCAGGATCGCCGTGTAGGGCGCCTGCGGATCCGGCGCGATCGAGAATGACATGCCGTTGCCGGCTGCCATCGGCTCGTAATGCTCGCGCAGTATCCTCATCAGGTCGCAGATCGTCATCGCTTGCCCTTCCTAAAACATCATCAGGCCGCTCTGCTGGGCCAGCCTGCTCGGTTCGGTCTCCGCGTCCACGCTGTCGGACGCGCCGGGAGCGCGCGCGTCGAGCGCGTCGTCTCCTTTCGCGATCCGCGCGAGCCGCTGCCGCAGAGCCTCGGCCTGCGCCGCCCACGGGTTATTCTCCCGCGTGATCCCGCGCCGCGCGTAGAGCGTCTCGCACAGGAAGATCTTGGCGCATTGCCGCGCGAACGGCGGCGGCGAGGAGAACGGCACGGCGTATTGCGCGGAGAGGTAGCCGTCCACCTGGAGCGAGGCGTCTTCCGCGAGGCTGTCGAACAGCCCCTCGTCCTCGATCCCGTCCAGGTCGTCGTCGAGCATCTGCCGGAAGTTCTCTGGCCCCGTCAGCCGCTCGCACTCGCCTCTCGCGCAATACGCCATTTAAACCGTCACCTCCCTTCCCGCTTACGCGAAGCCGAAGCCGTAGGCCAGATGCGGGAACGTCACGCCGTACGCGCCGCGCCCGTAGCCCAGCACCTTGACCTTGCGGCTTTCCAGCACCTTCTCCGGATCGCGGGTCTGGACGATCTGGCCGTCCTCGCGGATTTGGCGCAGGGCCGGCTTGATCATCTTGCCGCAGTCCGCGAGGATGATGAGCCCCGCGTAGTCGCCGGTGAACAGGTCGCACTCGACCATCTTCACCTTGTTGTACCAGGGGTTGCTCTCGCCGGCCGAGAGGAACTGCTTGCCCACCACGTCGAACACCGCCGCGTAGCTCTGCGGGCCGAAGAAGATGTGCGTGAACTGCGTCCGGGTCGGGATGCCGTCCGGCCACTTCCAGGCCGCTGCCTCTGCCAGCGCCGCCGCGAAGGTCGCCTCGCTGAACGCCGCCGCGGCCTTGTTGTTGACCGTTGTCTTGGTCTTGCCCGCGCCGTAGGTGTGGGTGCCGAAATAGGCCGTGCCGTCGAAGCACTTCGCGTTCGTCAGCAGGCCCATCATCTGCCACGTGTATTTCAGCTCGCTCCAGCCGTTGCCCATCCCGCGCACGGTCTGGCCGTGCATCGGGAGCTGGCTCGCGTTGTCGTCGCTGAAATCCTCGATCGGGATGATCAGGGTGTTCTCGTACGTGTCGTTCTTCAGCTCATACTTCGACACGCTGGCCTCTTTCTCTTCCCGCGCGCCCTCCCAGAGCCGCCAGCCGCGGTAGTTCTGGTCGAGGAACGGGTAGAGGTTGGAGCGGCCCGAGCTGGGCACGTCCTGGCACACCATCGACAGGTCGGTGCCGGGCTTGTACTCGGCCGATCCGTCGTGGAAGCTCTTCTTGAGGTTGCGGTAAACCTCGTTCAATGTGGATTGTGTGATATCCATGGTTTTCTTATGCCTTTACTGTGGGCGGGTCATGCCGGCGTCACTGCGCCAGCGTATTCGTGGTCACGCTGCTGGTCCAGACCTTGCCGACATCGAGCCACACCCACCTGTCGCCCGTGGCCTCGACCTGCACGACCGTGCCCGCGACCGTGTTGGTGCCTGTGCCTTTCTTGCCGACCGTCTGATCGTCCACCACATAGGCCAGCTTGCCCACGTCCGACGCGCCGAGCGTGAACACCCTGTTCGTCCCGCTCCCGCTGTACGCGTTCGCGAACCCGAAGATGCCCTGCCTGACCGTCACGTTCAGCCCGCCGGAGCTGTTGTCCACCGTCTCGGCCGCCACGCCGATCACGCGGTACTCCGCGTTCTCCGCGGCCGGATAGGCCACGCCGTTGGAGACCGCCACGAGGCCGCCCCTGTACAGGACGCCCTCGTACGCGGGCACCGGAAACGCCGCCTCGGCCTTGCTGATGAGCGGGATGCCGTCCGTCAGGGCCGCGCCGCGCGCGGGCATGACCCCCGCGAGTGTCAGCAGGACCAGCGCCTCGACGCAGGACAGCGCCGCCACGGCGCCGTATTTGCCGATCTTTTCTCTCGTCATATCGCCTCTTCCTTTTTTTCGCGCCGCCGGCTCACGCCTTCGGCAGGTCCTTCGGGTCGTGCCCGAACACCTTCGCCACGGATGTCACATCCGGATTATCCGCCGTCACGCGCCGCGTCCCGTCAGGGACCGACCGCTGCGCCAGCGGCACCACGTCCTCGGGCAGGCTGTCGATCATGTCCGAGAGCACGGCGAGATCCCCGCCGTACTTCTTCGGCCAGGCCTCCGGCACCGCCTTGCCTTTCGCGGCCGCGTCGCCGAGCAGTTTCGCCAGGCGCATCGCGCCCGTGTCCTGCGACAGCGTCTTGACCGTGTCCTCGACAGAGCCGATGCGCTTGCCGAGCGCCGTCATCGCCGCCGCCGAGCCCTCGTCCATCTGCGACAGCGTCTTCAGCTTCGCCTCGAGGTCCGCCGCCGGGATCTGCGCCAGCGCCTTCAGTTTCTCCGCGTCCAGCGCCGTGAGCGCGCCGAGTTTCGCGGCGTCCAGTTTCAGCAGCGCGGACATCGCCTTCACGGCGTCGGCACCGCCCGCGGCCAGCGCCTGAAGCGCGGCCCCCAGCTTCGCGGCGCGGTCCGCCTTCGCCGCGTCGTCAGCCGTCTCGTCCAGCCCCAGCAGGGCCAGCAGCAGTTTTTCCATCAGTTCATCCTCCGTCTCCGTTTGGTTTGGATCCGTGACCAGCGCGGAATACGCCGCCAGCGAGCCCTCGGCCTTGCCGTGGCAGCAGAACGCCCACGAGTGCAGGGCCGTCACTGTCCCGTCCGCCAGCGTCTTCACCACGCCGGACACGTCCGGGAACTCATAGGCGCGCGTGCCGTGGGGCGTCCAGACGATCCCCTCGACAAACAGCCCCTCGCCGGGGACCACCGCAGGCGTCCCCCAGCCCAGGATCTTCGCGAACGTGCCGTTCTGGGCCGCCGTCTTGAAGAGCGGCGTGCCGGGAACCGAGGCGTGTTCGATATCCGCGTGGGCGTGCGGCCAGTTGAGTTCCCGCTGCATGCCGGGCAGCATCGCTGCGGACGTTTCGTTGACGGTCACCGCGTCGCCGTCCGTCGTGCGGGAGGTCCCCCACTTCAGGATGCGCAGGCGCGTCGGCAGAGGCTCGCCCTGCCGGACGCCGCCGGGCTCTCCGCCGCCGGCGGACAGCGTTTTCAGGCCGTCCGCCGCCGGGTTCGTGTGAGCGCTGTACGGGTTCCGTTTCATGGCCCGCATCAAACCAAAAAAAACGCCCGCGCACGCTTGCGCGTGGCGGGTGTGGCGGGTCGGTTTTTTGGAAAAGGATGAGTCGGGATTTAGGAGTCAGGAGGGATCTGCAGGTTTATCGCTCACGCTTTGCCCCTTGATTATTCTAACGACCGATACGCCGCGTCCAACTCATCCATCGAGATCCCCGCGTCGCGGGCCGCGCAGGCCAGCACGTCCGGACGCAGATTCTCATCCTCAAACATCAGGAGCATCAGGATAACCTCACCCGTTGGCCGCATGATTCCCAAGCCAGAGCCGGTAAAATCAAATTCCACCTTCCGACGTCGTTTGGCAACATTCGCGCTCATGTCATTGTCCTTTCTGTTTGATGGTTATGGGGGTGTTGGCAGAAGAAGAAGAAACTGCTTCCTCGCGTAGCTGCCGCGCCGCCGTAAGTTCAGGCGAGCCTTCAGTCACGGGCGCTACCCAGTCTCTTCCGCCCCGGTGCGACCGGCATTTATCACAAATCCAGAGGTCTACGCCAACTGATCAGCCCACCGAACCTTCGCTCGCCGCCGGCTCACTCGGCCGGTGGCCTTTCGTGTTGTCCTGCATCTTCCCCCATTCGATGTTGAGTCTCCATGCCGTGATTCTCCACGCGATCAACCCGTCTGGCGCTTCGATGCGCTGGACGGAAATCGGCATGTGATGGGCATATCCGGCGGAAGCATCCACGCGGAAACTTCCAGCTCGTAATCGCGTGAATCAGGACCGTCACGCAGGTCCGCGCAAACCCATCCTCTGGTTATGTAGTCCCAGCAAACAAGATTCAAGATCAGGTTTCCATCGTTGTCCCATCCCAACACTGCGACACTGTAACGAGCCCCATAATAGGGGTGATTCTTCTTGGGTGGTTTGCTCTTTTCACTCATGTTTGTTCTCCTCTTCGCGCCGTACCTGGCGCTCTGTGTTTAGCTGTTCAGTTGCCGCGTCTCGGCCGCCGCTTCGACGGGCCGGTCAAGACGCGTTCATTTCGCCCTCTCGATCTCACGCGCCAGCGCCTCGCCCATTTTCGCCGTGACGGCCGCCTCCGCCGCGGTCCGCTCAGGCCTCACCGCGTCGCCCATGGCCGGGATCTCTGACTTGCTCACCAGCAGGTAGTGCGTCGTGCCGGCCGTCTTCACGTTCTCCCGCCCCTTTCTCACCGAGCCGTCGCGGCCGTACGAGATGCGCGTGGCGCGCGCCTCGACCAGCTTGCCGCGCACCGCCGGGTTCTTCGCGCTCTTGACCGGCACGAACTCGAGCGGCAGCCCGCTGTTGCTCGGCCAGCCGGCGGCGTACGCCTGCGGCGTCAGCGGGATCGCCAGCGCCTTGGCCGCGCGCGGCCGCACCGTGCCGCCGGCCGACCGCATCGCGACGGCGCGGCTGTCGCAGGTGACCCGCGCCATGTCCGCCGTCAGGTCCGCCACGTCGGTCTTGAGCTTGCCCTCCTTGATCCAGAAGTTTTTGGGCGGGAACCCCTTTTTGTTCCCCGCCGCGTCCAGAGCGTCGAAGCGGGCGCGCCAGAGCCGCTTGTATTCAGCCGCCCCCGCGGCGAGCAGCCGCCGGGTGTTCACGGAGGGCAGGCTTTTCAGCGCCTCGTCCATCCCGCGGACCTCGATTGACATGTCAGACATTTTATGCTTTCCTTTCTTCCAACCGCTCCGGATCCCGACCGCAGGATTGTCTCCCGGAGCGCGACCTAAAGGGTCTGCGGCAACCCCATGGCCCAACCCCGCGGCGCGGAGAAATTCCGCGCCGCAAGCTTTTTCACCGGCGGTAAGTGATTCGCCCGGTGCCCCTGCGGCTCTTGTCCACCGTGCCCGCCGTCTTGCCGATATAGTACGTGCGCACCTCGCCGGCCGGCGTGTCCTCCACGTCTTCGGCGGCCGCGAACACCGTGACGTAGCGCCGCCGCCCGCCCTCCTCGACCGCCCGGAAATAGCCGCGCTGCTTCTCCTGGATGACCACCTCCTGCGGATGCCTGACCGTCTCGGCCGCTTCCTTGAGATAGAGCAGGCGGTTCGGATCCTTGCGGATGTGCTCAAGCGTCGCGCCGGAGAAGCGCAGCGCGCGGCCCGCCGCGTCGGCAACGGTGAACCCGTCGCGCAACGTCTGCTCCGAGGCCAGGACGTCCATGAGCGGCATCGGCTCAGACGCCTGCCACTCCGCCGCGCTCTCCCAGCCCTGTTCCGCGGCGCTGAGGTACGGGGCCGCAGGCTTGCGCCACACGGCCCTGCTCCCGTCCACGCGCACCTGGTCGCCGAAATAGAGGTCCAGCCGGTCCAGCAGCGCGGGCGGCACATTCTCCACGCCCTCTTCCATGCGCGCGTCGAGATCGGGGACCGGCGCGGGCTCGACCGGCTCGTTGCGCCGCAGCAGCCCCGCCGCCTCGCACGCCGCCCGGTCCAGATCCTCCAGCCCCATGCCGCTGCCCCAGTCGAACGGCGCGAACGGGTTCCCGAACGGGCCGAGACTCCCCAGGGCCTGCAGCGCGGGGCTAGTCTTCAGGCAGACGGCGGGCCGCGCAAGGCAGCCGACGCCCCCCGCCATCGCGCACGCCTGCGCCCAGCGGTCCATCCAAAAGCCGTCCGGACGCGGATTGCGGCGCGGCACCACCCGCGTGAACCGGTAGCCGGGCACCGCGTCCAGGATGTCCGGGTCCATGCCGCGCCGGGCCGCGCCGAAGCCGCGCGCCATCTCCGTCTGCACGTCGTGGATCAGCTCCAGGCGGCGCACGCTCATGATGTCCTTCAGCCCGCCCAGATCCTCCGGGCGCGCGGTGCGCACGCCGCCGTTGATCAGGATCGCCCGCATCTCCTTCGCGAAGCGCTGCCCGTCCATCACCGGCCCGTTGGGCTGCCCCGGCGTCCACGCCAGCGCCTTGGCGATCCGCGCCTTCATCGCGGCCAGCGTCCGCAGGTCGTTCACGCGGCTGCTGAAAAACGCGCGGTCTCTGAGCTGGTAGGGCACCGTGCGCCAGCCCGCGCTGTCCAGCAGGCTGGCCGTCTCGCGCCGCCCGCGCAGGAAATCCAGCGCGGCCGTGTCCTGCGGGCCGAAGCCGATGTCGATCTGCGCCAGCGCGCGCGCCGCGCCCTCGGCCGCCGATATCCCTTTCACGAGAGCCCGGCCCATCCCGTCGAACAGCTCAGCCGCGTGGAGGTCCATCGCGCCGTCAGAGAATTCTTGGTCCGCCAGCCCTGCCAACTCCCGGAACGACGGCATGTCGCCCCGGTCCCACGCCGCCGCCAGCTTGTCCGCCCACGCGCTGATCCCGTTTCCCCAGCCCATAACCCCTCCTCTGCGCCTCCGCGCCTCTGTGCCTCTGCGTTGAAACCGTTCCTGCCCACTGCCTACTTCCCGCCGCCCGCTTCTGTTTTGCGGCGGTGCGCCCCGAGCGCGTTGCGGAACATGTAGTTCCTGTAGCTTTCCGAACCCTCGTCCCATTTGTAGGGATCCGTGATGCACTCGTCCACGTAGCGCCACCACGAGTCCAGATCCAGCATCCGCACGCGCGGGGAGACGTGGAACATCAGGATTTCCTGCGCCTCGGCCAGACGCCGCAGCGTCGTGTCGCTCACGCTGCGGCTCATCCCCTTGAAGCCGATCTCGTCCAGCACCTCCCGGCTGACGATCACGAACCGCGACTCCTGCGGGGCGGGCCGGTACGTGCCGTCAGGGTTCTTCACCCACATGTGCCGGCCGTAGCGGGGCACCCGGTCCGGGTTGGAGGGACGCCACGCCCAGACGTTGGGCGCCACGCGCACCATTTCCTTGCTGTCGGGCACGGGTTCGAATGATTTCTCGCGGGGAGGCCGGAACGGCTCCGGCTCCGCGCCGAAGAGGTCGTGCTGCATCAATCCGCAGGCGTTCGCGCTCATTGTCAGGCCCCTCCCTTCCAGAATCGTTTCCCCCGGGTGGGGGAAAGCGCGTGTTGCGCCGCAAGCGCCCGCGCCATAAAACGTACGTCCATTTCAGACCCCCTCAAAAATCGGCTCTACGCGTCTCTGCGGAACGACGCCTGCACGCGGCACGCGTGCTGCGTCAGGCATTCGTACCGGCGGCCCGCGAATGTCCACTGCGTGTCCTTCCATCCGCACCCGATGCAGATGCCTTCCATCGTCCACGGGCAGGCTTCGGCGCGCGGGTCCGTGCCGGCCGCCGCGACGCAGCCGTCGAACAGGCCCGCGCGCTTGACCCGCGCCGCGTCGTCCGCATCCTGAGGCAGCGCGAGCGGGTCTACCGTCGCGAACCTCTCGGCGGCCGCAGCCGCGATTTCCCTGAGCGTGTCGAGCGTGGCGGCGTCCGCCGACCGCCCGGCCTGCCTGGCCGCCTCGGACCAGCGCGCGGCGGCTTCTGCCGCAGCCGTCAGGATGTCGCGCGTGAATCTCATGCCTGCGCCTTCATCGCGTCCCGCGCCCGCTTGGCGGCGCGCGAGCGCAGCGTGAACAGCGTCTGCCAGATCTGCCTGGCCGTCGCGTCCGCGAGGCTCGTCTTGTGGATGTGCCGCAGCAGAGACTCCGCGTAGGCCAGCGCGCCGGGCTCGCCGCCGAAAGTCTCGGCGGCGTCACGGCAGGCCTCGCGCAGTTTCCATTCCGCCCTCCGGCGGTCGCCCTCCGGGCCGCCCTCGCGCCGCGCGATCGCCTCATTCGCGCGGCCCCAGGCTCCGGCCGGCCGGCTGCCCGCCGCCGTGCGCACCGCCTTGCCGCCCAGCCGCAGGAACGCGCCCATGGCCAGCCCGAAGTCGCGCTGCCCGAGCGCGCGGAAGCTGGCCCGCCCGACCGTGTCCCACAGCACGCCTTTGCGCCAGGCGTCGAAACCGTCGTCCGTCAGGCCGAGGTCGCGCTGGGCGCGCCACGCGGACTGCGCCGCGAGGATCAGCCGCCTCACCTCCGCCGGGGTCGCGGCGGCGGACGCCGCCCCCGCCACAGCCAGATCGCTCTTGTCCATGTCAGCCTCCCTCCTTTATGCCGAACTCCTCTGCGAGGGCGCGGAGCGCGTCGGCGCGCGGATCGCCCGCGCGGCATTGCGCCAGTCCGGCCCTGATGCTCTCCGCGAGCTTCCGCTTCAGCTCGGCGATGTTGTCCGGATGCCCGATCACCGCGCGGGCATCCTGCATGTAGAACAGCCCCGGCATCGGGGCGTAGCGCATGTTTTCCGGCCGGTTCGCCCATTTCTTGAGTATCCTGTACCGCTTGCTGCGCGGCCGGCGGACCATCTGCCCGACGACCATGCGCGGATTCGCGATGAACGCGAAACCCTTGAGCGCCAGCGCCAGACCGCCGGCGCTCATCGCACGCCCCCGTTCTCGCGCTTCGGCTCGGCGTAGAACAGTTCGCCCTGTTCAACCCGCAGACCGACCGCCGCCAGCTCGGCGGCCGTCCGCGCCGCCGCTTCCGGCCCCTTGTCGCGCGCCGCCGCCACCCGCGCCAGCACGGCGTCCTTGTCCAGCTCGCGCTTGGTCCGGATCAGCTCGCCCGCCAGCCCCTGCGCGGCGATCGCCGCCAGGGTGTGGTCCACTTTCACGCCCGGAATCTGCAGCACCTTCGGCGGGCACGTCCGGAACCCGAGCGTCCCGTGCAGCAGGTCAAGGCTGCGCCGGTCGCCGAACGCCTCGGGATGCAGCGCCGCGTAGGCGTTCAGATCAGAGAACAGCGCGTCTCCAACCTCTTTGCACGCGGTCATCGGCTCTTCGTACTTTTTCCGCACGGCCGCGATCTCCAGCTCCATCTGCACCGTGAGCCGGTCGAGTTCAATCACCTCCCGTGCGTACTCGCCGAAAACGTTCTCGAGATCGTCGCGCGTCTTGATCGTTGTCGCCGTCACCGTTTTTGCCTTCTTAGCCATTTTTAGCTCCTTTTTTTTGACAGGATTACAGGATTGACATGATGATGACTACCAGCGGATTACGTCGAACGTGATGACATCCCCGTCTTTGATCGGATAGTTTTTTGCGAACCACTCGGTCATGTCGGAAGCGGATTCGAATCCGTCACGCATGGCAAGGTCGTTCAGTTGTTTTCTCGTAATGTCCAGCCACATATAGCCGTTTCCGTGCGGCGCGGATGCAGCCTGTATTGGAAACGCTTCCGTGCATACGGTATCAGCGATCCTGCGGTAGTTTTTCGTGCGCACGCCGGTCGCTAAGATCAGCCAATCTCCGACCTTGACCGGATGTGCGCGACGCGCGCGGATGGTCTGCCGGCACTCGCCGCGCACGACCTTATCCGCCTTCCATTTCTGAAAACCTAAAAGTGCCATCTCCCATGCCTCCAACTTCTAACTTGTAACCTCTAACTTCTAACCTCTCCACTCACTTCCTCGCCGCCGTCGCCTCGGCCGCCTTGGACCAGTCGCCCTGCTCCGGACGCGTGGGGTCCTCCGCCTTGCGGGCGGCCGCCGCGCAGCAGTCGCGCACGAACGACATGTTCCCCAGGTTGCGCGCCCGCTCAGCCACGGCCCGGGCTGCCGCGTGCGCCGCCTCACGGTCCAGGGCGGGGAACGCCTCCGCGATGTAAGCCGCCACGTCGCCCAGGTTCATGCCGATCTGGATCCGCTCGCGCAGCCGGTTCGTGATGAGCTGCCGCAGCTCCAGGTGCGTCGGATCCTGCAGCGCCCGCCACAGCGTGGGCTGGCCGGCCAGCACGAACTCGCCAGGCGTCGCGTTGATCAGCCCCTTGATGGTCGACAGGCAGCGCGGCCCCATGTGGTGGGCCTCGTCGACGCACAGCGTCACGCGCCGGCGGCACAGCCGCGCCACGGCCCGCCGGAACAGCCCGTACGCGGGAGACGCGGGCGAGGCCTCCTCGCCCAGCGCCCCCAGGATGTCGCACAGCATGGCGCCGGGGGCGTCTCCCCATACCGTGAGCGCCTCGGTCGCGACCACCGTGTCGTACTCCTCGGCCAGCGCCGCGATGCTGCACGTCTTTCCCGCGCCGCTGTCCCCCAGCAGCAGGATCACGCGGTCGATGCCGGTGGCCGTCATCGCCTCCAGCACCGCGCGGCGGAGCTGGACCGGACCGGTGAGCGTCGGGATCACGCGGACGGCCCGGGCCGCCGGGTCGTCCGCCTCGATCATGCTCAGCGCCGCCTCGTAATTGGCGGCCTGGCGCTCCAGGTCGTAGCCGTCGAATTTCGCGTCGCGCATGTCTCTGAGCGTGCGCGGCGAGCCGAGCGTGTCGTATTTGCGTGTCAGCCAGGCCAGCGTCTTGCCGCGGGCCTCGGCCCAGACGGCCGCCTTGCGGGCGATGGCCTGCAGGCGCTCTTTCACCTCTTGTTCTCTCATGGGCGTTTCCTCTCTCTTCTCTTGTGTTACTCTTGCATCCTCCCGCGCCACGCGCGGTAAAAACAGACGGCGCCGCAGCGCCGCACGCGGATTGTCCACATCCGGCCGCGCAGCTCCGCGACCTGCGACGGGGCCGTCCAGTCTCCGGACGGCGAACCGGCCGCCTCGACATAGGGGGCCGACCCAGACCCGTCGTCCGCGATGTCGATCTCGACGTGCGTCACGCCGAGACGCAGCGCCGAGACCGGCACGCGCTCGCGGATGTCGGCGAAGGCCGCCGCGGCGGCCATGCACAGTGCGGCAGTCAAAGTCCTCATCACGCGATCCCCGCCGCGGCTTCCAGCGCCGCGAAATCAACATTGTTGTCATAGCCCGGATGTTCGGGAGGCGGCAGCCCGCCGAACCCGAACGCCTGCGCGGCCGGCCGCACGGCGTCGCGCGGCGCGATGTCCTGCCGCGCCGCCACGCCGCGCGCGTCGAACGCCGCCACGCGCGTGCCGACGAGCGCCCGGCTCTGCCGCTTGACCGCCGCCGCCTCGCGCCGCGGGTCCAGCGCCCCGACCCGCCAGAAGCCGCTCTGCGTGCGCGTCAGCTCCGGCGCCTGCGACACGCACGCCGCCGCCTCGTCCAGCACGCGGCCGGCCGGCATGTCCCGCCACGCAGCGGCCAGCTCCACGACCGCGCCCGCCCCGGCCTCCGCCGGATCGAACGAGACCGTCGCCTTCGCCCCGTCGAACGCCGCGCCGTCGCGCATCGCGAACGCGTACTCGTGCGGCCAGCCGAGCGGACTGTCCTTCCGCACGAACACCATCCCGCCGCGCCGCACCGTGCGCTCCTCGCGCACCGGCAGCGCGAAGCGCCGGATGCCGAGCGGCAGCGGGATCAGCGCCGCCGCCGGGAACGCGCCCTCCCGCGCGGCGTACGCCTCGGCCGGCACCCATGTCCCGTACTCCCGGCTCTCGACGGCCTCGGCATTGACGTACGCGATCGCGCTGTCCAGCGCGCGGAAAAATTCAGGCAGCGGCGGGAAATGCGCGCGCGGATCCTCCGCCCCGCGCCGGCAGCGCATCCAGAGATCCTTCTCCCTGGCCATCTCGCCGCGGAACCGGCCGATCTGCCCCGAGGGCGGCAGCGTCAGGCTCATCACCGACCACAGCCGGTTGAACCAGCCCTCAATCAATTTCTGGTTGGGCCTGCCCTTGGCCGAGATCAGGCCGGTGCCGCAGGCGCTCAAAAACGACGCGGTGCGCGCGGCCTGCCACGAGCCGCCCTCGCAGACCATTTCGCCGGGCATGCCGCCGCGCAGCGTCGCCACGCGCCACATCATCGCCGTCACGTCCGCCGCCGTGTACGCGTCGTTCGAACGCATCACGTAGGAGTACCCCACGCACATGTCCGTGGCGCAGTCGATGAGCGCCAGTAATTGGAATCGCGCCACGCGCACGCCGAACCTGTCGCTGCACCGGTCGCCGCCGCGCGTCCACGGCACGCAGACGCCCACGTTCACGCTCGCGTCGTCGCCCACCCAGCGCTCGTTCGGGCACAGGCGGCGCGAGCCGTCAGAACTCATCCGCAGCCAGCCCGGCGTGAAGATCCCGTCGTTGAGCCCCGCCTTCGCGTCGCGGTAGCGCGCCACCTCGGCCGCGCTCGCCCGGCACGCCCGGCGCACGTCCGCCGGCAGCGCGTGCTTGCTCGCCCGAGGCTTGAGTATCGCTGCGGCGGCCGCCTCGCTGAGCAGCCCCGTCTTCGCGCAGTACCGCGCGGCCAGCGTCATCGAGCCCGATCCGCGCTGCAGGTTGCTCCGCAGGTACGCCTTCCGGAGGGCGTCGCGGTCCGCCGCCGAAAGGTCCACGCTCGGCGGCCGCCCCGTCCGCGGCAGATCGTAAAGACCGTCGATCCCGGACAGGTCGAAACGCGCGCTCCACTGCGCATACCACGCCGGAGCCACATCGGCGAGAAAGCAGGCTTTGGCAAGGCTGTGCCCCTTTGCGAGGCTGGAACGCACAGCCATGATCTTCGCGGATCGTTCAATCGGTGTCATGCTTCCGAGGTCTCCCGCTGCGAGGTTTATCCCTTAGTCCACCAATGCCCTGCTCGTCGTATCTGCGCGACCACCTGCAGTATGTGAGGAAATTGATGCCTAACAAAGCCGCTGCCACATGCGGATTTTTCCCGTCCGCCATGTACTCCCTGACCTTCAGCAGAATGCTACAGCGTTCCCCTGGTGTACGGTGGCGGCGCCGGACCGGAGGCCCGCTGACCGCCATCCCCAGCTTTTGCTCCACAGCCAGCAGCCTGCGCTCGATCATCGCGATGCGCATTTCCGCGTTCATCTGCACTTCTCCTTTAATCGCCTGACGAGATCGCGGGCATCATTGGTGTTGTAAGAAGTGTTGACATAGTCCGACACAGTACCGTTGAACGTGCCAGGAATATGCATGATGCACTGCCTCAGCAGATCCTCCGCCTGCTCGCGCTTCTCGGCGTTCGGCCACCTGATATTCCCCCAATCCATCAGCCGCAGGTTAAGGGTTTTCAGGGCGTTGATCGCGAGCCGGGCCTCGTCCGTATCCGCGCGCGCCTTGCCCTCCGTGGTCACGTCGCCCTGTAGTCTCGGTGCCCAGCGGTTCACCGGCGTGTACCCCTTCAGCACGCAGTCGTAAGCCGCCCACAGCTTCGCCGTGCCCGCCGCGTCCAGCTTCATGCCGCGGTTGTCGCATCCCGCCTCGCGGCAGCACAGCAGCTCAATGGCCTTCTGGACCGTCCGTTTGCTGACCTTCAGCGCCTTGGCGATGCTGTTCGCCGTGAACGGCTGCAGGTCAGGTGGCAGATCATGCCCAGACGTCAGCCTCATAGAGACGGTTATCGGCAGGCCCCCCAAAGCGCGGATGTAGGGGGGGGTGGTGCTCATGGGCACCACCCCCCCCCCGCTAACGAACCAGAAGGCCTGCGCCGCAAGCAGCACCTCGCGCTTATGCATCTCCAGATAGGCCAGCACCCGCCCGCCGTCCATGTGCTTGCGGCAGGCCGAATTCGCGGCCAGCACCACGCTGCGGGGGTCGTCGCACGTCACGACCCGGCACTCCACATTTTTACGGCGGGCCTTTCGGGCGGCCTCCCACCGCCCGATCCCGTCAATGATCTCGTAACCGTCGCCGGTCGCGGCCTTGCGCACCACCACCGGGCTGATCTGCCCGATCTCCACCGTCGTCACGTCGATCGGAGCGCGGTCGTCCTCGTCTGTCGGATAGTTCGCCGCCTCATCAAGGGGCGTCAGCTTGTCAACGTCGATCTCTTTGTATTCCACCGTCCTGATCATCTTCTCACCTCTTCCTTCTTACCTCTACCTTCAGAATTGTTCCCTGCCTCCGGAGCATTACCCGGCGGGCAGGGTCGCCGGTTCAGGAGCCGGGGCGCCAAAATCGGGCGCCGCAACGCCCGGCGCGGCGCGCCCCGGTCACGGGCGGGCGGCATGCCCCGGATCACCGCCCCCGCCCGCGTATGCATTCAGCCGCGCGTCCAAGATGAAATCCCCGAAGCCGCAGGTCTCGTCGCCGTACACCCCGGAGCGGATGTTCCGCTCCAGACACTCCCGCGCGGCCGCCCCGCGCCTGCTCTCCCTGACCGCCCGCGCGAACCCTGCGGCGGCCGCGCACAGCGCCGCCGCGAGCACGGCCGCCGGCAGCCACACCAGCGCCGCCTCCGTCAGGTCCGTAAGCATGTCCTGCCAGTCGCAAGGCTCTTTCCTCAAGGCCTCAAGCTCAACGCCGCCTCTTGTCTTCATACGTTCCATCGCCGCCTCCTTTCAGTCGCTCGTTTTCGCCGCCAGGTCGGCGAACGCCCAGGCGTCCTCCGCGAACAGCCTGCCCCTGTTGCCTGCCGCGCAGACGCGGCGGACGGCCCGGCTGGTCAGGCAGAACTCTTCGACGCGCCAGAACCACAGCCCGCCGCGCCGGATGACCACAGCCCGCCGCGCCTTGCGCATGCGCCGCACGGGCTGCCGGACATAGACGCGCCGCCAGTTGCCGTCATCGTCCATGCGCCACCCGCCGCGCGCCTGCCACCGGCTCTCCCGCTCGAGGGCGAGGCCGTAAGACGGGCGCGGGCGGTCGTGGCGTGTCAGGCAGCAGCTCATGACCTCCTCCCTCCTCCCTCCTCCTTCATCCATCCCCCGAGCCGCCACGCCATGGCCAGCGCCTGCCGCGCGGACATCGGCCCCACCGCGTTCCCGCACGTGCCGCACGCGAGCGTCTCGCACGGCTGCCCGTTCCTCAGCGGCGGGAGCGGCCGGTAGCCCGGCCTCCCGCCGCACTCGCACGGCGGCAGCGGCCCGCTCCCGGCCGGTTGGATAGGCCTCCGCGACAAGAACACCCCGCCCATCGCCTCCACCGCCGCGCACCCCTCCGCCCTGTCGCACACGTCGCTCATTGCCCGCATCCTTCCGTCGCACGGGCGCCCTTGCCGCCGCCCGTCATTTTGCGTATGCTCTTCCTCATGCCCGGGCATGTGCCCGGATACGGACCCAAACAGCAGAGGGGAGACACGCATGAGTAGGGCAGAGATTTACTTCCTGGACCCGCACACATGGATCTCGCAGCTTCCGGAAGAAGCGCTCGAACGGCTGATATCGCACGGCGAAGAATCGGTCTCAGACGCGCTTTCGCGCCTGGGTCCCGAAAAATGGCGCCTTGCTCTGACGGACGCGACGCTAACTCTTCCCAAGCGGATAGCCAGTCAAGGCTCCCTGCGGCAAGCATTTGAAGCCCCGCTGACGGATCCCGCGATCCTGACGCTAGCCGTATTCTGGACTCGGCATCGACTGTGCGGGCACATGCGCAGTAGCACCGGAGTTTTCCATTGCCGAATAGGAGGCCGAAACCCTCGCCGGGATTTGGAAGAGGCCGGGCTGCTGGCGGCCGGACTGGTTTTGCAGCCGCCCGCGTGGGTTGTGCCGTTCTCTCCGGACGGCCGCTTCCTGTGGGACGTTTGGCGGTTCGGCGATACGGAATGACCGCCCCGAGGTTGACCTCTTCCACGTTGAGAGTTGGGCGTTGGGCGTTGGGCGTTCGGCGTTCGGCGTCCAGCGTTCCTCCCTCCTCCTTCCTCCCTCCTCCTTCCCCCTCGCTTAACTTCCCCGCCCCCGTGCAGAGCTTCCGCCCGCACGTCTCGCAGGTCAGGTCGCACACGTCCGGCCCGGTTTCCTGAGTCATGCCTCACCCCCGTTCTGCCCGGCCGCCGCCGGGTCAAAGAAGAACACCTCGCCGTCCTGACGCTCCGCCAGCGGCCCCCGCTCCGCCCGCCTGCCGGCCGCCGCACGGTCCAGCGCCGCCACCGGAAACTCGTGCCCCTTCTTCCGGCGCGCCCGCCACGCCAGCCCCGACCGGCGGCACACCGCCATGGCCGTGATCCCCAGCCCGTGCACCGAGCCCGCCAGCCCGCGCACCTGCGCGTAATTGCGGCTCGTCATCAGAGCCTCCGCCAGCCCCGCCGCGTCGCCGCAATACAGCCCCGTCGCCTCGATCTCGGGGAGCACCTCGTACGTGATCCAACGGATGAACTTCTCCGCATCCGGATGATGGCTTTTCATCATCAGCCGGTAGAGCCCCTGTTTAGTCACGAACCACATGTTGCGCCCTTGACCTGATAGGACGCGGCGTCCTATCAGCTTCTCGTCCGCAGGCACCTTACGAAGCAAGTCTTTCGGCTTTGTTCCGAACACCTCGCTCAGGTCGTTGACGCAAAACACCGGCACGCCGATGGTTTGCCCCGCCACGCACGACAGGTGCGGGAATTCCGCGTGATTGACCCGCTCGACATGCAGGTTCACGCCAAAGAAATCCCCTTGATTTATCGCTCGTAATGTCTTCTGATTCATGAGATCACCTCTCTTGTTTGGCTTTCCCTCTTCAAATGTTTAGCCGCATTCACAACCGGCTTAGCGTCAATACGCAAAAAAGTCACATTTTTGCCCATTGACTTGAACGCGGCCCGTACGCGGTCAATCGCGTCCGACTCTCCGGGCTTGATAATCTTTCCGGTTTTCACGTTTTCACGTTGCATTCGTACCTCTTTTCTGCCACAATCCGTGGCGTTCTTCGTTTTTGTTCCGCGCCCTCCCGCGCCAACGGGAGGGCGACCCTTTTCAGATGCCGAATTCCTCTGACACCGCCTCGCGGATGCGCCGCGACACCGGCCCACTGCGCCGGCCAAGCAGCGCGTTGAAGGCCGTGTCGGTCGAGAACCCCTTGTAGCGGAGCCATTGGCAGAGCGACACACCGTTGAGCAGGCACATCCCCCTCACCCTCATGAGGTCGTCGCGGCTCAGCGGTTTTTTTTGTCCGTCTGTGGAAAGTTTTGTGTTCATGGCGCATAATGTAGTCGCTTCTGACAACAGAGTCAACAGGAAAGTTTCCTAAAATGACAACTCCTGAGAAGTTGGAGCATTTTCAAAAGAAAACAGGGCGAACGTGGATTGATATCGCGTCGATCTTGGGTGTTTCTCGGCAGATGTTAAATGCTGTCAGGTCTGGGACGCGTAATTTAAGCCCAACGCTTATTGTCAAACTCGACAACTTGTTGTCATCGTTGCCCGCAAGCGGCCTTATTCCCTCAGAACCGGCGACGTCGCTAGCCGGATTGTGGGTGTCAATCGGGCACCGGCTGGACGCCATAGAGAACTCGGTCAAGGAGGTGGGCGATCAGGTGGAGCGGCTGGCCAGGAGCGGCAATGCGCATGCCGCCGAGATCGCGTACCTTCGCGAGCAGCTCGCGAAGGCCTTGGACCGGATACCGAAGGTGAACGGATAGGGAGAAGAGTAATGGCTGCATACGTGAACGGGCGGCCCGCAGGCCAGACTCCGGCGCGGCAAGATGGACAGTGCGGGATGTTTCAGAGGGTCTGCCTTGTGGTCATCATCCTGCTGCTCGCCGTCACCGCGTTCCATGACGCGAGGCAGATGATACTGGAGCACCGTGCCGCCGCTAGGCTGGTGATGGAGAGGGGCTGTCGTGCCCGGATCACGAAAGTCATGCAAGCGGTCCAGATTTACGCCATTCGCCACAACGGGGCACTCCCCAAGACGCTTGACGTGCTGGCGGACGGCTCAAAAGGCACGGCCTTGTTGAAGGCGGAGGATCTCAAGGATGCGTGGGGAACCCCCTTCGAATTCATGACGTATAAGAAGGATTTTAAGATCATATCGGCCGGCCTTGACCGCGAGATGGGCACCCCGGACGACCTGGAGGACGGCGTCGATTACGACCTTAATGAATGAGGGCGAAGTGAAGGAGAATGAAGGCTTGAGTGAAACATTTGGCAAACGCCTTGCGCGGACCATCAAGGCGGCCGGGACAACAAAAGAAGCCATCGCGATGGGGGCCGGCATCACGCGATCGATGATGACTGCCTACCTCAAGGGTCAGGAGATCCCGCCGTACGACGAGGCGGATCGGATTGCGGAGCTTGTGGGCACGACAGCCGAATGGCTGCTTCACGGCCGTCATCCCGGACAGCCCCGGCTGTAAGACGCGGCGCCTCAACGCGGGCAGGCTTCAGCCTCTTCCCGAAAGCGCCCGCGCAGGCGCTGCCCGACACCGGGATGAATACCCGGCGCATTTTCGGCTCGATGGGGTAGAGATCTATCCGCGCTTGCGGGTTGTGCGGATTGCTCGCCGCCGACATGTAGGCCCCGCGGCTCAACGCCGACACGGCTGCGGCCGCGTCGGCCTGATCCGCGAACAGCAGCATGGTGAAATCGAACGAAACCTCGAACATCTCGACCTGTCGTTTCATGCGCCGCTCCTTTCTCCGGTTATGGTACTCCGTTTCACATGAGAGCGCAAAGGGCCTCGGCGTCCAGGATTTCCCGCACGCGCTTGGAGCAGGCGAGTCCATGACGGTCTACGCGCCGCCCGGAACAGACGAGAACCCAGCCCTTGCACACGCCTCCCGCGCCTTCGTCCGCACCGCCGCGGGCCTTACGTTCTGCGGCAGGCGCGGGGAAGTCAGCCGGCATCTCGCGCAGCACCGCACCGCATGACAGTATGCCTATGACCCTGCCCTCTTTCATTCGAACGAATCCTCCGCCCGGCTTGGGCGTTTCGGCCATCTTTAACTTAAGCTCTGTCATTTTTCAGTCCTGCCTGCCGCATCAGCGTCGACCGTCCCTCCGCCAGCGCGTAAAACTCCTCTTCCCCGACCGCGCGGCAGTGCTTCCGCGCCTCCGCGATCCCCTCGGGCGTGTGCCGCGCCCAGGGCGCCCAGCCGCCGCGCCGCACGGCCTTGTATATCATCAGCCGCTTGGCGGCCGGCACCGTGCCGTCGAGGCGCATGCCCTCCAGCAGCCGCCGGTCGCACTCCTCGCGGCCGCGCAGCTCGCCCGCGTAGTCGGCGTCGTGGGCGAGGAAGTAGGCCAGGCACGGGAGCTGGAAGGGGTGCCCGGCGATGCGCCACGCGGCGCGCGGGATGCTGCCGCCGTCCGTCAGGAACCCGGGCAGCAGCAGCGTGGCGCTGCCGCCGATCAGCGGGCCGAGCCACGCGTGGACCAGCCGCCACTCGGCGGGATCGCCGCGCCAGACCTCGGCCAGGTTCGGCGGCTGCAGCGCCGGCATCTCCGGCCACGCCCTGAGCGCTACCCCTTCCATCCGCGGGCCTCAATAGTTGTGGGTGGTGTTGACGGTCCCGCGCCCGATGTCCGCCTCGTGGAACATGTAGCCCATGAAGGCCCACGGCGCGATGGTCTTCAGCACGTCCGCCGTGCTGTCGTACCATGTGGCCTCGCGCGGCATGATCTGCTTGGGCGGCACCGGCGTGTAGAGCGCGAGCCGCGTCGCGCCGGACACGCTGAACAGCAGGTTCGTGCCCTCCACCTCCAGGATGGGCGCGTGGTTGGTCTGGCTGTAGTATGCCTTGCCCAGCTCCTCGAACGAGTCGGCGGCGTCTTTGCCCGCCGTTGTGCACCCTTGGAGAAGGGCGCCCGCGGCCAGCGCGAGGCCGGCCGCCAGAGTGGTCAGTGTTCGTTTCATCGTGTCTGTTCCTCCGTCATCCGGCGGCGGATCTCCGCGCCGATTTTCCTGTATCCCGACTCGAACGGGTGGATGTCGTCGCCAGGCCAGTCTGACCGGGAGAGGATCTTCCGTTCGTCGATGGTTTCGATCCGCGCCCCCGTGACCTCGCCGGCCACCAGGCACACGCGGGCGATCGCGGCGTCGAGCAGGCCGAGCGCGATCATCTTGCGGGCGCTGTTATCGAAAAACGGGTAACCGTACAGCAGGACAAAGGTGCGCGGGGCCGTGGCGGCGACGCGGGACACGACGCTGAACAGGGCGGCCGTTGACGCCGCGACCTCGGCGGTGTCCACTCGCCCGTCTGAGGCCGCCTCGAACAGGTCGTTGCCCAGCAGGCTGATCAGGGCCGCGTCGCAGCGGCCGGCGCGTTCCAGCGCGCGTGTCAGCCAGCCGTCCCTGTCTGCCGCCCAGTGCAGGGCGGTCGATCCGCTCACGGCAAGGCGCATCTCCGCCGGCGTGCCGAGTTCCTCCGCGATCGCGTTGGACCTGATCCGGCTGTGCGGCAGGTAGCCCTCGGCGTGCGAATCTCCGATGATCAGGATGTTCATGTCCGTTTTCCTCCCCGTTGGATTCTGTTGATCTCGGCGCTGATCGCCTGGCTGAGCATCGGCATGCCGTAAGCGCCGGGCGCGGGCCTTGGCGCGGCGGATCTCTGCAGGGACAGTCCGATCAGTTGCGACAGTTCTCCGATGGACTCGTCCGCAGTCTCGATGCCGCCCGTATAGAGTTTCGTCAGGATCCCGGCGAGGGCGTCCGCCTTCGCGAGGTTCGTCCCGCTGCCGACGACGATCCGCGCGCGGCCCGGCATCGCGTTCGCGCCGGTGATGGCCCGGGCCATATCGGTCGTCAGCGTCTCCGCCAGGGCGGTCTCGTCCATCAGCGTCAGGTCGTCCCGCACGCGGCCGTGGAGATCTGCGACGCCGGAGCCCAGCCCTGTCGGCGCTGATCCGCTGCTGAGATCCTGCCCCAGGATCATGATCGTGATCTTGCGCTCGGCCCAGTTCATGAGCTTTTCCCACGCGCTGCCGTCGCCGGCGGCGGGGCCGGCGATCAGCTCCACCGATGACGCGTCGGACATGACAAGCCCGCCGAGGCGGTGGAACCGGTTGAAGGCCAGCGTCAGCGCGGCCTTGGCCGCCTTGTCTCCGGACGGGTATTTTCCCACCGGGACCGGCGCGCCCCACCGCTCGAGGCTGCGCGCCCACCATTCGCGGTTGCATGTGCAGATCAGCCAGAGGAACAGGACTGACCGCATCGGACCGCCCCAGTTGTCCGGCGCCGTCAGGACGTGACCGCGGTGCACGATGTGGCGGCCGGCCTCGACCGCGTATGTTTCCGTGCCGGTCTGCCCGCGGTTGCCGGCGTCCTGCTTCAGCAGTTCCAAGTGCCCCTTGCTGAAATCCTCGCAGAAGTGCGGCACGTTCACGATGCGGTCAAGCATGTATTTCCCGGGCCGGGCCGTGTCCACGCGGAAAACCATCTCGGCGGCCGACACCGGCCGGAGCACGCCGTCCATCAGGTGAGAGAGTGTGCCCATGCGGAAACGGCGCAGCCGTTTGATCGCCGCGTTGACCTCGTCAGCCGCCGCCTGGTCGTCCGGCCGGTCACGGTCCTCCGGTTCCGCCTGGATCACATCGTTCAGGACTGCCAGCTTCCTCTGGTTCAGCATCGCCTGCAGGCAGATGTCGCCGGCAATGATCGAGTCGTAGATGTTCCAGAGGTCGGCGACGTACCCCTGTTCGGCGTTCGCGAGCGCCGCGCTGATCTGCGCCGCGTCCATCTGGTTGGCAATGGATTCGGGCATGCCGCGGGAATCATCGACTACAGACTGGACGCCCAGCCACTTGAGAATCTTCATCCTGATCGCACCCATATTCACCTCCAGAATGCCCACCCGCTGTGTTTATCGCGGGCTATTTCGGGCGGGAGCCCGTCATCATTTCTCTGACTTCCGATGCCGACCGCCTCCACCTCGACAGGCCCGATGCCGCGCACGAAACCGTAGTGCAGCATCTTGAGCGCGTCGAAACAGTCGCCGTGGTTCCCGGCCGCATCCAGGACGTTCACGAAAAGCCCGCGTTCTCGCCGCACGCTTCGCAGGTCGTCTTCCAGCCACCGCGCGGCCGGCAGCGGCATCGTCCCGTCGTCGATCGCGTTGGCCAGCAGGTTGCCGGCATAGGTCTTCTTCGTCAATTTCTGTCCCGGGGTGACTTCGACCGTTTCGGATGCGATAAACAGGTGGCACGGGATCCCAGTTCTGCGCAGCTCGCGCTGCAGGTCCAGGGCGAAGAACCGTTCGTTCGTGGCGTCGATGATCACGAATTGCGGCCGAACCGGACAGGCCTTGACCGCCGCGCGCAGGATCTCCCGCGTCGTCTCGGGGTCTCCGGAATGGAACCGGCCGACAAGCCTCGGCACCGTGTAACGCCCGACCTTCTCGCCGATCGCGAGCCCGCTCGGGTTGCTCTTTTCCTTCGTGGTGGTCGCCAGATCCAGAGAAATCCCGATCGCCGGCTGCTGCGTCCATCCCGGCAGCGAGGCGGCGATCTCTCCCGCTTTCGTATCTTCCACGGCCGCGCAGGGAAACATCATCCTGCATAGCGACTGCGCTGTAAGGATGCTCTGTCTTGAAACCGCCGCCGTGCCGCCGGATTTGAAAATCAGCCCGTAGTTTCTGTCCCATGCGTCGCGGTCAAGGGCCTTGGCGCGGTGCTGTTCAGGCGTCAGCTCATCGCCCGTATTCGTGTCGTACATCTTGAGTCCGGCGGCGTATGCGTCCCATGCGTTAAGCATGTGGACCTTGATGCCCATCGGCGAGGTGTACCACTTCCCTTTCGGATTCACGATGGACGGGTCGAACCCTTCCGGCAGCGCACAGTTACGGTACACCCATGAGTTATCATCTTTCCCCAGCGTCGTGGCCATGTGCAGCTTGAACGTCGGGTCGCTCGACATGATCGGCTCTACGGCTTCGTACAGCTCGTCAAAATCTTGGATGAAGTCCACCTCGTCCACCTTCACCGTACCCGTCCACGACCTGGCAGTCGCCACATTCGGCGCGATGATGTTCGTCCGGCTCCAGCTCGTACGGCTGTGGTAGATCTTCACCTGATATTTCTGATGCTCGAAGAGATCGCAGCAGGCGTCGAAATCCAACCCGTCGAACGTGGTTTCCATCCTCAGCTTTGCCGCCTCGATCGCGATCCTCAGCTTATCCATCGCATCGGACCATACGCGGACCTCCTTGGTGATCAACTCGCCTCCGATCCGCAGGGATGCCGACACGTACACGCAATCGTTCCATGGCTTTTCCATGTTGATCTTGATCGCGGACGCTGCCTCTCCGTAGGTCTTACCGCTCTGCCGACGCCACAGCTTCATGAACTGTCGGAAGGGAGCCCAGAACGGAGACTCCTGATACGGCCGCAGTTGGATGAGCGGTTTCACGTCTCAGTACTCCAAATTCTCCGGCTTTTCGCCGAACAGCGCCGTCCGCAATTGGTCGAGCTTGACGGATTTCGCCTCTTTCCCGTCAAGAATGTCGCGAACCTTTTTATCTTCATAACGGTCCATGAACAACTCGCATGCTCTGAGCTGGAACTGTTTCTCGGCGAGTTGCAGCTTCCTCTCGTTTTGGTCCACGACCCTTTTCCGGAGCGAAATTTCCGCGTCCTTCTGTTCCCGCGCCCGCAGCTTGATGACCTCCTTTACCACCGACTCCGCCGCTTCCGGTTCAGCTCCCTCAAGCATCTGCAGGATTTTCCCTCCCAGGACGGCGATCGATCCCGCGCTAATCCCTCCAGACGCTTTCGCAATTTCCAGCGCAAACTCGCTGTGCGCTCTGGCTGACGCGACATCCTCCCGGCGGCGGCAGTACCTCACATACTCGGGATTCTTCTTCCATTCGCTCAAGTTCTGCGGGCTCACGCGGGCACCGTCAAACATCTCTTCGAGCACCGCCCGTGCTTCCGGCAGATCATCCAGCCACGCGATCACGCTGGCCGCGCTCTCGTGATCGGCCAGCCGTCTGCTCACTTCACGCCGGACATCGGCCGGCATCCGGCCGATCTTGCCCACCGCAGTTCTGTCCGCGTCACTCATAGGAGCCACCCATTGCGTTCGGCCTCACTGATGCCCTTGGCCGTGGCCTTCCAATAAGTCACCGCGCCCATTGTTGGATACTCTCGTGTAACAAACCCCTTGCTTTCGCCAAACAACAGGGCCTCCGTGTAATCGCTCTCAGTCACTCCCTTCTCAATGATGCCGCGTCCCAACACAGATTTTCTGATCGTATCAGCGGAAAATGCGAGCCGCCGGCGCGTTGCAAGAAATCCAACCACAGTTTGTCTGAGAACCATCCAGTCATCTGATTTCATATTTTTGCCCTTCCTTCCAGCCTGGAAATGCGCCGCTCGTGGTCGCGCAGAGCATTATTGGTCGCCTCACGGTCTGCCTTGTTCTCGTCGAACAGCTTTCCGATTGTCTCTTCGATGGGAGGCTGTTTGCGCGTCAGCGCATAGACGCTGCAGATCCCCACGGCCAGGGTCACTAGAGCCTGGATAGCCATGAGTGTGTTCCACACGTTGGAGTTTAGAGCGGCGTCGTTCATGCCGCAGAGTTTACGCGGTCTGCATATTCCGTTTCACGCCGCGTGGCGGGTGTGGCGTACCCTTTTTAGAATTTATTGCCACACCCTTTTTAAAACTTCCCGACCGGCCGACCTGTTTTTCAGCCTATCCCCCGCCATTCCAATGACTTAATCCGATCTAATCAAACCTTCTCGCGCCTGCTAAGACTTTCCCTTGGTTCTGACAGGCGAAGCGCGAAGTTGAAATCACGTTGCACAGCATTCATATACCGGTCACCGGCGCGGGGCTCGACATCACGACCTCGCATCTGCTGACCGCCGACCTGGTGTGGCCGCGGACCGGCACGGCGCGCAAGAGCGCCAGCCAGTCCTGCACGCTGCGGGAGGGCGCGGCCGAGTTTGCGGCGGCCAACTGGGGACGGCGCATCCTTTTCAAAGAGACGGTCGAGGGGCGTTTCGCGCTCGCGGTGACGGTCACTGAGTCGCTGGACGACGAAGAGCTGGAGAAGATCCTGCGCTTCTGGGCCGGCGCGGCGCTCGGGGTCGGCGCCGGCGCGGTGGAAGGCGCGGCCGGCCCGCTGGGTGCGATCGCCGCCGCGCCGCTGGAGTATGCGGCGAAAGCGGTGGCCAAGTATCCGGGCGCGTCGCTGCTGGTCGAGGGGCTGGCAGAACTGGACGCTGCGGATTTTCCGCCGAGCGGCGGCGAGCGCCTGCTGACCGTGCGGCTGGTCGCGGCGCGTAAGCTGTTGCGCGTGACGCGCCGCACGGTCAACAGCCGTTCGCGCGTCACACGCAAGATCCTGCTGGAGAAGGGCGCGGACAACGGCGACGTGACCCTGTCGGTGCGGACGCTGTAAGCCTGGCAGAGGCAGTTGAAATAACCGCAGAGAACACAGAGGGCACAGAGATTTTTGTGTTCTATGCGGTTAATTGCTGAATTTGGGAGGGCATAAAAAAAGAGGACAGCTCGCTGAGCCGTCCGCTGTTTTCGTTTTTGCGCCTACGGTCTGTGGAGTGCGGGAGCTTGCTCCCGCTTTCCAAAGCGGCGGCAAGCCGCCGCACTCCAAACACTGACGCTGTTTTTTGCGCCTGCCGTTACTTCGTGGTGGCGAAGCCCGGGCGGCGTCCCTTGTACCACGCCAGCATGATCGGCGCCGCGATGAAGATCGTCGAGTAGGTGCCGGCGATCACGCCGATCAGCATCGCGAGGGCGAAGTCGTTGATCGCGCCGCCGCCGAAGATGAAGAGCACGAGGACCGCGATCAAGGTGGTCAGCGAGGTCAGCACCGTGCGGCTCAGCGTCTGGTTGATGGCGCGGTTGCAGAGCGTCCGATAGTCGGTCTTGGGGTCTTTGCGCAGATCCTCGCGGATGCGGTCAAAGATCACGATCGTGTCGTTGATCGAATAACCGACGATCGTCAGCAGCGCCGCCACGATCGTCAGGCTCACCTGGCGTCCGAAGAGGCTGTAGAGGCCGAGCGTGATGAAGGCGTCATGCGCCAGCGCGATCACGCCGCCGAGCGCGAAGCCGAACTCGAAGCGCAGCGACACGTAGATCAGGATGCCGATCAGCGAGAAGAGAATCGCCTTGGTGGCCGCGCGCTTGAGATCCCTGCCGACTTCGGAACCCACATCCTCCTCGCCCGCCAGCGTGAACTTGCTCTCGGGGAAGGCCTGGGTCAAGGCGGCTTGAATCATCTTGGAGACGTTCTCCTCGCCGACCTTCATGACGCTGGTCTTGATCAGCAGCAGGTTGCCGGTGCCGTCCAGCGTGGACTGGTACTGGATCGTGGCGTCGTTCTTGACCACGTCGGCCACGACTTTGCGGATCTCGCCGATGTCGGCCTTCTGCGCGTAGCCGTAGGTCATCGAGGCGCCGCCCGTGAAATCCACGGCCATGACGCTGGCGGGGTTCTTGAGGCCGCGGCCGAAGAAGAGCGCGAGCGTGACCACGATGACGGCCAGCGAGGCCAGACCGGCGGGCTTGCCCCAGCGCAGGAAGTCAAAGTTCGCGTTCTTCATGAACTGCATCATGCGGTAGGGCTGCGTGCGGTTCTCGGGCACCGTGGCATTGAAGACCAGACGCGTCACGACCAGTGCCGTGAACATGCTGATGATGATGCCGGCGGTCAGGGTGATGGCGAAGCCGCGGATCGGGCCGGCGCCGAAGATAAAGAGGATGATGGCGGTCAGCAGCGTGGTGATGTTGGAGTCGAAGATCGCGAGGAAGGCCCGGTCATAGCCGGCGGCCACCGCCGCGCGGGCCGATTTGCCGAGCGCGAACTCTTCGCGGATGCGTTCGAAAATCAGCACGTTGGCGTCGACCGCCATGCCGAGCGTCAGCACGATACCGGCGATGCCGGGCATGGTGAGCACCGGCAGGTCGAGCGAGCGTTTGGCGATGGCCGCATCCTTGACAAAGATGCTCAAGATATTGGAGGCGACGATCAGGCCGGCCGGCAGCAGCAGCAGGTCGAGAACCAGCGCGACATTCGCGATCAGGCCGCAGTAGGAGTAATAGATCAGCATGAAGAGCGCGACCAGCACGGTGGCCAGCACGGCAGCATTGAGGCCGCTGCGGATCGCGTCGGCGCCGAGGGTCGACTCGACCGAGCGCTTTTCAAGGATCTTCATGGGGGCGGGCAGCGAGCCGGCGTTCAGGATGTTGCGCAGCACGGCGGCTTCGGACCACTTGAAGTTACCCTCGATCACGGCGCGGCCGTTGGGGATCTCGGTCTTGAGCACCGGGGCCGAGTAGAGCGTGTCGTCGAGCACGATCGCCAGGCGGCGGCCTTCGTCACTGTCCTTGTTGCGCGAACCACGCGGCGAATAAGCCTTGGTCAGGCGCGCGAAATCCGCGGCCCCCTTGGCGTTGAACACCAGCGAGACATGCACGCGGCCGGTCATGGGCTCGATCTCGACCGATGCGCTGGAGAGGGCGTCGCCGGTCAGCTCGGCCTTGCGCAGCACGTAGACGGGGCGGTAGGAGACCTGGCCGTCCGCGCCCTGCTCGCGCTCCAGCATGAAGGCGTAGCGCGGATCAGGCACCTCAAAGAGCGAGAGGCGGCGCGCGTAGTCAGGATCCTTGACCAGCTCGTTGTAGTTCGCGGCGCGCTTGTAGCCGCGTCCGTCATCCGAAGAGACAAAACCTTCCGGCAGGCGGCCGGAGGTGAGCACCTTGTCGACCAGTTCGTCGTTCTGCTTGTGAACCAGCTTGAACTCCAGGAACGCCGCGCTCTGGATGCTCTTTTCGGCAGCGTCGCGCTGTTCGGCGTTGGCGCCCGGAAGCTGAACCACAATGCGGTGGTTTTTGCCGCCCTGGATCACCGGCTCGTTGACGCCCAGGCCGTCGATGCGGTTGCGGATCACCTCGATCGCCCGCGCATCCGCATCTTTGAGGATGGTGTTGATCTGGTTCTGCACCTCGACATCCGTCAGCTCGGGGTTGCCGGCCTTGACGTTGGCGCTCAGCCGCTCCTCGTCGATCGCCACCGTGAAGCTTGTGCCGCCGGAGAGGTCCAGGCCGAGGCGAATTTTTTCTTTGGGCGGAACCACAACATACGCCGACAAC
>Ga0123328_1000655_pt1 | contig 36148 bp, 24 predicted proteins | sample BioC12SIPDNA_2_FD_89702 | JGI IMG/M metagenome (GOLD analysis project Ga0123328, IMG submission 89702) | Anaerobic biogas reactor microbial communites from Washington, USA - Biogas_R1_A C12 SIP DNA | ecosystem: Engineered > Bioreactor > Anaerobic > Unclassified | place: Washington, USA...
AGTCCGCCTCAAGAACAACTGCCCCTCGACAAAACTCCTCCTCCACCAGCTCCAGGAATTCCCCATCGCCGAGCACGACGACGGCCCCGACGCCCTCGAAATGGCCCTCCGCCTTGCCGCCGAGCTCCTCGCCGGTCCCCACAACGACGGCCTCGGCAACCGCCTCCCCATCAACCTCGACTGACCGCCGCGCTGCGATTCGCTCTTTGACAATTCACCCCATCTGGTTCTTCTCACCCCATCTGGTTCCCAAGCTCCAGCTTGGGAACCTCCACCCGCGCTCTGCACCGCTCCCGCCCATCGCCACGCGCGTCGCGGGCCCCGGCCGGTCTGCCCTTACGCCCGCAAGCGGAGGATGGCGGCGGCGGCATCGCCGTCGATGTCTCCGTGCTCGCCGAACTTGACCGGCCGCTCCGTGAAGCGGCGCCCGACGGCCTCGGCCGCCTGGTCGGCGTCGATCTCGTACGCGCTCAAGCGGGTGGGCATGCCAAGCGACTGGAAGAACTCCTCCGTCTTGCCGATCGCGGCCTCGGCCGTCGCCACGCCCCACACCCGCTGGCCGTACTGGCGAAGCTTGGCCTCCTTCTTGGCCAGCTGGTGGGCCCACACGCCCGGCAGCACCACCGCCAGGGTCTCGGCGTGGGCCGGACCGTAGAGCGCGGTCAGCTCGTGGCCGATCATGTGCGTGCTCCAGTCCTGGGGAACGCCGCAACCGATCAGCGTGTTCAGCGCCAGCGTCGCGCTCCACATGAAGCTGGCCCGCGACGCGTAGTCCTGCGGCTCGGCCAGCGTCCGCGGCCCGACTTCGATCAACGTCGCGAGGATCGATTCGGCCAGCCGATCCTGGAGCGGGGCATCGCACGGATAGGTCATGTACTGCTCCATCACGTGGATGAAGGCGTCCACGATGCCGTTGCGGACCTGTTCTGCGGGGAGCGTGTAGGTCGTCTCCGGATCGAGCACGGAGAACACCGGGAACAGGCAATCGGCGTGGAAAGGCAATTTCTCCGAGGTCGCCCTCCGCGAGATCACGGCGTTGCCGTTCGATTCACTGCCCGTGGCCGGCAGCGTCAGAACGGTCCCCAGCGGAATCGCCGTCTTGACGTCTCGCCCGCCGGTCCGCAGGATGTCCCAGGGGTCCGGCCCCTCGTAACATGCCGCGGCGGCGATGAACTTCGTGGCGTCGATCACCGAGCCGCCCCCCACCGCCAGCAGGAACCGCACCTGGCGGCTCCTGGCCAACTCGACGGCCTTCAAGCAGACTTCCACCTTCGGGTTGGGCTCGATCCCGCCGAACTCCACCACCTCGCGACCCTCCAGGGCCGACGCCACCTGCTGGTAGACGCCATTGCCCTTGATCGAGCCGCCGCCATAGGTCAGCAGGATCGGCACGTCCCGCGGAATCCGGGCGTCGATCTGGGCGATCGTGCCTTTGCCGAAAATGATCTCCGTCGGGTTCTTGAAGACAAAGTTCAACATCCTACCTCTCCAGGTTCTTTCTGCTCAGCCAATCAGACTACGTGCATCGGAAACCGCGCTTCGAACCTCTGGCCCCGCAGGGGCCGCAACATATCAGCGTGAGGACAACGCCCTGGGTACCGTATCGATCACACACCGGCAGCCCTGAAAGGGCGGTACAACAACGCCGCACCCCCAAGTCCGCGATCGCTCGGCCCGATCGCCGCGCGCTTCCCGTTTTTCGAGACGCGCTGCATGCCGCCGCACGGGTCGGATCGATCCGCCGTTCCGAGCCCACCCGGGCGGCATCGTTGACCTCCAGCCAGACACCCTTTGTAGCCGACGCCGAGCGGAACGTCCAGGCGGGCCGGCGCCCGGGATGCACGTCCGCTTTTGCGCGCGTTGGTTGGGTTTGAAAAAGGCCAATACGAGAATCTGTGAACCTTCGTGCTAGCACTCTGGCCCCGAAGGCGCGCACGCCGGGCCGTAGGGTGGTGCAGAGCGGACCAACCTTGGTCGGTTGGCGGGGCCTCGCCGATTTACGTGGACCGAACACGTTTCATGGCCGGAACGCGAGCGCCGCCCCACCAAGCGCCATCGTAAGCGCCGCGCTCCGAAAGGCTCATGGTGGGCCGGCGCTGGCATTTTTTTGTGCCGCAACAAACCAGCGTAAGGGCAACGCCCTGGGCACGGTATCTCAAAAGCGCAGGAGTTTTCAAATCGTGATCGGCGCCACTACAATCGGGGTCGATGCATCAGGCGACGATCAGGCGGCGCGCCGCCGGCCCCCCGCCCCGCAAACAGAGACAACCCGATGAACACGACGATCCGACGGACTCTCCTGGCCCTTGCCATCCACCTCCTGCTCCCCGTGCCGGCTCCGCTCTCGGCGGCCGAGCCGCCGATCGCTCTCTGGCCGCAGGGCGCTCCGGGTGCGATCGGCACGCAGGCCAAGGACATCCCCACGATCACGCCGTATCTGCCCGCCAGGCCGAATCGCGCGGCGATCGTGCTGATTCCCGGAGGCTGCTATAGCGGCATCTTCGAGCCCCAGGGCGAGCCGTTTGCCCGCTGGCTCAACGAGCATGGCATCACCGTCTTCCTGCTCCGCTATCGGCTGGGTACCGCCGGCTATCGGTATCCGGCGCAGTTGCAGGATGCCGTGCAGGCGATCCGCCACGTGCGAACAAACGCCGAGCAGTGGAAGATCGCGGCGGACCGGATCGGCGTGATGGGGTTCTCGGCCGGCGGGCACCTGGTCGCGACGTTGATCACCCGGCCGGAAGACGGCCAGATCGCGCCCGCCGACAACGCCACAAGCGTCAGTCCGCGGCCCGACCTGGCGATCCTCTGCTACCCGGTGATCAGCATGGTCACCAAGCCGCACGCCGCATCGCGCCAGAACCTGATTGGCACATCGCCCGGCGATCCGCTTGCCCGCAAGACATCCAGCGAGCTCCAGGTCCGCTCCGGCCTGCCGCCGTGTTTCGTCTGGCACACGAGCGAGGACAAGGGGGTGGCCGTCGATCACAGCCTGCTGTTTGCCGCCGCGCTCCGCGAGCACGGCGTGCCGCACGAGCTTCACATCTACCAGCATGGCGACCACGGCACGGGATTGATCGGCGTCGAGCATCCCTGGCTGGACGATCTGCTGTTCTGGCTCGACGCGCAGGGGTTCATCGATCCGGTTCCCCGCGCCCGCTGACCGGAGTGCGGCCGACCGATAGAGACCCTGGCGTTCTTGGCAGGCGCGCCCGGCCGTGCCGGCGGCCCTCACCGACCCCCGCCCGCACCGCTACCAGGCGGCTCGCCGAGCAGCGCCGGCCGCGCCGCAAACGCCAGCCGCTCCTCGCACCATGCGGCGATTCTCAGCAGCCGCTCGTCGTCGTGGTGCCTGCCGACCAGTTGCAGGGCCACCGGCATGCCGTCTTCAGCCAGGCCGCAGGGCAGCGACACGACCGGCAGCCCCGCACAACTCCAGGGCGCCTGGAACCGCTTCGGGCCGGTGGTCGCCATCGTCTCGGGCGCGGTCGTGTCGGTCGCCGGCATGACCAGCGCGTCGCAGCCTTCCAGCATCCGCGGCAGGCGCCGCCGAAAGTCCCGCAATCGCGCCAGGTTGTCGGCCAGCTCGACTCCAGAGACGGCCAGCCCCGCGGCCAGCAGTTCGGCGATCAGCGGGCCGTACGATTGGCGATGGGCCGCGAACTGGCCGCGGTGGTAGGCGGCCGCCTCGACGGCCATCACGATCGTGTGGACTTCCTGGATCGCCTCGAAATCGGCGGTCGGCTTGACCTGGACCACGTCCGCCTCGCCGGCCAGCTGGTTGACCGCTCGCTCGACCACGGTCCGCACCGCCCGATCCGCGCCGCTGAGGAAGAAATCGGCGACCAGGCCAAGCCGCGGCCGGACTGGCGGGTCCGCACCTGGCGGCAGGGCGGCAGGGCGCGGAGGGCCGAAGTCTTCCGCCGCCGGCAGCACAGCGAGCAGGATCGCCAGGTCGCCGACCTTGCGGGCCATCGGACCGACGTGGTCGAACTGGTAACTGACCGGCACGACGCCCGTGCGATCGACGCGGCCGTAGGTCGGCTTGCAGGCGGCGATGCCGCAATAGCTGGCCGGGCGGACCAGCGAACCGCCCGTCTGCGTTCCCAAAGCGCCCAGGCACATCTCCATCGCCAGGGCCGCGGCCGATCCGCTGCTCGATCCGCCGGGCGAACGCCGCAGCGCCGGGTCCCACGGGTTGCGGGTCGGCGAGGGGTCGAAACAGGCGAACTCGACGGTCACGGTCTTGCCGACGAGGATCGCGCCGGCCTTGCGGAGAGCAGCCACCGCCACTGCATCGCACGCGGCCCTGTGCCCCTTGCGGAGCGGCGAGCCGGCCTCGGTGGGCAACCCGGCCACGTCGATGATGTCCTTGATTCCCAGCGGGATGCCGTGCAGCGGCCCGCGGAACCGGCCCGCGGCCGCCTCCACATCCATCCGCTCCGCCTCGCGGCGCGCCGCCTCCTCGTCGACCAGCACCCAGGCGCGGATCGCGCCGTCGTGGCGGCGAATCCGCGCCAGGCAGGAGTCGAGCAATTCCGTTGGGCGACGGCGGCCAAGGCGGATCGCCTCGGCGGCTTCGGCGAGAGAAGTCGGGAACAGCATGAGACACATCGCCTTGGGCGGGCGCGTTGAGAACGCACCGAATATATCCCCCGCGGCGGGAACCGGCAACCACAGTCTCCGCCGAGCATCGGAAAACGGATCGCGAAAACGCGAAAACGCGAAAAATAGACAAGTAGCCGAAGTGAGTGCGTTTGGTCGATGGCCCCTCTCGATCCTCTCCAATTTCGCGATTTCGCCTTTTCGCCCTTTCGTGATTATCCGACAATTGTGCTGAGAGTCCCTGATTTGTTCGTGAGGGAGTGCAGGTGATGGTACCAAGTGGCAGCCAAGACCGGGAAGCGGACGGCGGGCAGTTGAATCGCTGGCAGACGCTGGCCGAGCAAGCGCTGGCTGGCCGGCGGCTGGCGGTCGAGGAGGGGCTGGCGGTGCTCAGGTCCGACGACGCCGAGATTCTCGACCTCCTCGGCGCGGTCTACCGCGTGCGGCGCGCCGTCCACGGCAACCGCGTTCATTTGAACTTTCTGATTAACGCCAAGAGCGGCCGCTGCGGCGAGGACTGCGGGTATTGCAGCCAGTCGCGGCGGTCGACGGCCGAGATTCAAAAGTACGCGATGCTGGAGGAGGAGGAGATTCTGGCCGGCGCCCGGGCTGCCGCCGAGCGCAGCGCGGGAACGTATTGCATTGTGGCCTCGGGGCGCGGGCCGATCGAAGCGGAACTCGCCCGGCTTGAAGCGACCGTCCGCCACATCAAGGCCCAGTGGCGGCTCTCGATCTGCGTTTCGCCAGGTTTGCTGACGCTGGAACAGGCGCGGCGCTTGAAGGCGGCCGGCGTCGGCCGCGTGAACCACAATTTGAACACAAGCCAGCGCTACTACCCCAGGATTTGCACGACGCACACGTACGAGGACCGGCTGGACACGCTGCGGGCGGTTCGCGCCGCGGGGATGGAGATCTGCTCGGGCGGAATCATCGGCATGGGCGAGTCCGACGAGGACGTGGTCGACTTGGCCCTGCGGCTGGGGGAACTGGAGGTCGAGGCCCTCCCGATCAACTTCTGGCTTCCCATCGAGGGGACGCCGCTGGCCGCGGCGGATCGACCGCGGTCGCTCGATCCGCGATACTGCCTCAAGGTGCTGGCCCTGTTTCGCCTGGCCAATCCCAAGGGCGTGCTGCGGATGGCGGCCGGACGCGACGTGCACCTCGGGTGTTTGCAGCCGCTGGGCCTGTTCGCCGCCGATTCGATGTTCGTCGGCGACTACCTGACGACCAAGAACCAGCCGCCCCCGGCCGATTACCGGATGATCGAGCAGTTGGGGTTCGAGATCGTCGAGGAGAGGTAGCGGCAGGCTTGCCCGGCGCGGCGGCCAGAATTAGACTGGAAACGAGATCGGCAGAGCGTGCGGCGGGCGCTGCGGCGTTGTTCGGGGGCATGGCGCGGTTGTTGTTGGATCGTGATTCCGATCGGGAGCGATTGGGGGGATCGTCCCCGCCAACGACGACTCGGAATGTAGGGGAGCCTCCAGAGAATGGCCGAACCGCCGATGGTCAGCAACCTGATTCGCCGCGCCCGGCAGGGCGACGCCGAGTGCCGCGATCGGCTGTTCGAGCTCTGCCGCAGTTACCTGGGGTTCGCGGCCCGGGCGCAGGTCGAGAGCTGGCTGCGAGTCAAGGTCGACGCCTCCGACCTGGTTCAGCAGACCCTGCTCGAAGCGCATCGCGATTTCGATCGGTTCGACGGCGCGTCGGAGCAGGAGTGGCTCGCCTGGCTGCGGAAGATTCTCGCCCACAATCTGTCGGACTTCATCCGGCGCTACCGGGGGACGGCCAAGCGCCAGGTCCGTCGCGAGGTGCCGTTTCGCGATCCGGGCGCTTCGGGACCGGCCGCCGGCGCGCCGGAGCCGGCCGCCCCCGACCGCACGCCCAGCCAGCAACTCGCCCTGATCGACGAGCAGTTGCGGGTCACCGCCGCGCTGGCCGAACTGGCGCCCGACTACCAGGAGGTGATCGTGCTGCGGAATCTCGAGCGGCTGCCGTTCGCCGAGGTCGCCGAGCGGATGGGCCGCTCGCGGCCGGCCGTGCAGATGCTCTGGATGCGGGCGATCCGCCGCTTGCAGGAGATGCTCGGCGAGCAGGGCGCGGAGCGGCCGGGGACTGGCGAGTAGCCGAATCAGCCGCCGGTCAGTCCCTTGCCTTGGTGGGCCAGGTCGCCTCGAACCACTTCAAAAACTCTTCCTGCTGGTCGGCCTGGAAGCGGCTGTAATCGTCCGGGGCTCGGTAGGCGAGGTTGCCCGCCGCGCCGCGATCGGCCCAGGCGGACCGAACCGATTCGATGCAGCGAGCGACGTCGGCCGGGTCGGCGTCGCGATCATGCTCGGGCGCGACGACCAGGCACGGACGCGGGGCGACCAGGCGGAACAAGTCGTCGAAATCGTAAGGCAGTTCCGACTCGCGGCCGTGGAACAGGCCCAGTTGCGGTTGCAGGGCGTGCCATTGCCAGAATCGCCGCAGGCCGCCGGTGGGCTTGGCGTCCGTGTCGCTCCGCATTGGAGTGAAGCCGGCGAAACAGGCGACGCCGGCGATCCGCGAATCGAGGGCCGCCGCGTGCAGGGCCACCGTGCCGCCCAGCGAATAGCCCACCAGGCAAATCCGCTGGGCGTCGATCGGCGGGAGGTTTTTGAGCCGATCCTCCGGCGGCCGGTCGGCGTCGGGCTGGCCGGCCAGGGTCAACAGGTCCACGGCCGCGCGGACGTCGCGGACCATCTTGCCGAGCCGCGACCAGCGCGGATAGCGCTGATAGAAGCGGGCGCCCTCCAGGAGCCGCGAGCCGAAGCCGACCTGGTCGAAGGTCAGCACGGCGACGCCGTTGCGCGGCAGGAATTGCTGGATCCGCGGCCCCACCATGTACGCGCCGTTGTAACCCAGGTTGTAACTGTAGGGGTGCAGCCAGATGACCACCGGCAGCGGCGCCTTGGCGCCCTTGGGGTAATACAGGTCGCCGGCCACGTAGTCGCCGAAGTTGACGGCGACCCGACCCACGACGCCATCCTCCTGCCCCCGGTCGAGCATCTGCGCCAGGTGGGCCGCCGAGCTGCCGTACGTGCCGCCGGGCGTGGCCTGCCGCGGCGGCTCCTCGCCCAGCCCCCAGGCGATCCGCTGACGCACGTCGGCGTCGCCGGCGGGCGGGGCGGGCTGCGACCGGCGGCTCCAGGCCTCCCAGTCGAACTGGTGGATCAGCACTTCGGGCGGACCCGAAGGCGACCGGCCAAAGGCAAAATCGCACCAGTCGAGATAGCCCTCGATCACCTCGGCGCAGGTCTCGTGCCCGCCGGGCCGCCAGGCGATCCGCAGCGCTTCGGGATGGCCCGCGAACCGATACGCCTCGCGCGCCGCCAGGTAGGACTGCTCGGCGGAGAAGGTCTGGTCGCAGCCGTCGTTGTAGGCCGTGGAGATCAGGCAATGCCGCGGCGCGATCAGGCCCACCAGCGCGTGGTTGTCCGTCGGCAGCTTGTTCTCCCGGCCGGTGAACCACCGCAGGCGTTGGCTGAACCAGGAGCCGGTGGTGCGGTTGCGGGTCATGAATTCGACGCTCTCGTCGAACGCCCGCTCGCTGCCGAAGCGGTAGGGAACGGCCCCGCCGACGCCCGAACTGCTGGAGATCACTGCGGTGAACCGCTCGTCCATGGCCGCCGCGATCAGCGACTGCTTGCCGTTCCGCGAGTGGCCCATGATCGCCACGTGCCGCCCGTCGGCCTCGGGCAGGGTCAGCACGTAATCCAGCGCGCGACTGCCGGTCCACGCGCGGCGGAGCAGGCGGGCCCAATCGCACTCGGGGTAAACCGGCAGGAACTTGTCCGATTGGTCGTCGATGTCCGCGCCCGGATAGACGCAGACCAGGTAGCCCCGGGCAAGCGCCAGCAATCCCCAGCGGCGGTGATTGGTCTGCGTGAAGACCACGGGAAACGGCCCGCGGCCCTCGGGCGCGAGGACCTCGATCGTGATCGAGACCTCGGGCGTGGTATCGAACACCAGCTCGACGAGCCGCGAGATCGACGCCCCCTCGCGGTTCTCGGCGAGGACCTTGGCCTGCTTCCGCTGGGGGATTGCCTGGGGGGGTGAGCCCAGGAAGTACTCGCAGAGCAACCGCCGCAGCTCGGCTCTCCGCTGCTGCCACTGGTCGGCCGTTTGCACGGGGCGGCCGTCATAGAACTCCAGCAGGGGCGGCAGACCGGCGCAGGTCCGCAACGCGTCGAAGTCGGGCGGAGCAGCGCCGAAACGCGCCTGCCACTCGGTGAACATCGGCGTGGGCGCGGCCAGCATGCGACCGGAGTCAGCGCCGGCGGCCAGGCCGCCGGAAGACAGGAACCCCAAGAGCGAAGCCGCGGCGATCAGCAGCGAACGTTTCATCGAATCCTCCTTACCGTCGCAAAGCGATGACTTGCCCTGCCATCCTAACGCACGCGCACGTGTGCCGCCAGCTTGCCCTTCCAGGACGCGGCCCGCGGCCCCCGGAGGGATCGCGCGCAAGCCGGAAGGGTCGGTGCCTGACTGGCATACGCGATTTCGGGTAGAATTTCGACTGGCATCCGTGCGGCTGCGGAGGGCACCACAAACGGGCAAGCGAGACAGGATGACGATGGCCGATGCGCCTGAAGAGGCGGGCGAACTGGCCGCCTTGGAGGAATATCTCGAGCGGTTGCAGGCGGGAGGCAGTCCCCAGCGCGAACAGGTTCTCGCGGCGCATCCGGGGCTGCGTTCGGCGCTGCGCTGCCTGGAAGTTCTGGAGGGCATCGCGTCGGATGGTCTTGACGAACCGTTCGGCGGCGAGGGTTGCGGCGCGACCGTTGCCGGCCTGCCCCGCGAGTTCGGCAACTACGAGCTCCTCCAGGAACTCGGCCGCGGAGGCATGGGGGTCGTCTACAAGGCGCGGCAGAAGGACCTGGATCGGATCGTCGCGGTGAAGATGATCCTCGACAGCAACCTGGCCTCCGAAGAGCACGTTCGCCGCTTCCACGAAGAGGCCCGCGCGGCCGCCCGGGTGGAGCATCCCGGCGTGATCCGCATCCACGAGGTGGGCCGATTCGACGAGCAGCACTACTTTGCCATGGAGTACATCGAGGGCGCCAGTCTCTCGGCGCACGCGGCCCAGGTCGAAATCAGCTTTACCGAGGCGGCGCGGCTCGTGCAGCGCGTTGCCCGAGCCGTCGACCATCTCCACCGGCAAGGCATCGTGCATCGCGACCTCAAGCCGTCGAACATCCTCATCGACCGGGATCGCGAGCCGCACGTGACCGACTTCGGGCTGGCCAAGGTGTTCCGGACCGGCAGCCAGTCGACCGCCACGGGGGTGATCGTGGGCACGCCGAGCTACATGGCGCCGGAGCAGGCAACGGGCGACAGCGGCCAGGTGGGCCCGGCGAGCGACGTCTACAGCCTGGGGGCGATCCTCTATGAGCTGCTCACCGGCCGGCCGCCGTTCCGCGAAGAGACGCCCTTGGACACCGTGATGAAAGTCTTGTCGGCCGAGCCGCCCTTGCCCCGCACGGTGAACCGCAGGGTGCCGCGGGAGTTGGAGCTGGTGTGCTTGAAGTGCCTGGCGCGGGCCCCCGGCGACCGCTATCGGTCGGCCGCCGCCCTGGCCGAAGAGCTCGACCGGTTTCTCAAGGGCGCCCCCCTCGATGTCCGCCCGCCAAGCGTCTTCGATCGCCTCAAGCGGTGGGGGCGGCGCGAGCCGGCGCTGGCCGCGCGGCTGGGCGTCTTGGGCGTCTTCTTCTGCGTTGAGTGGAGCAATTACTTCGCCGCCGCCGGTGCCCCGGAGTTTGCGGCGTTCCACTGGAAGGTGATGGCGTTGATGGGCGTCTGGACGCTGACCGCCGTTGTCTTCCAGCAGTCGATCAGGCGCAACAGCGACAGGTGGTCGCTTCCCGCCCGATTCCTCTGGGGCAGCCTCGACGCCGTGCTCCTGTTTGCCCTGCTGCTGATCGCCGACGGCGTGGCAAGCCCGCTGGTCGTCTGCTACCCGCTGTTGATCGTGGCCTCCGGGCTCTGGCTGCGGGTGCGGTTCGTCTGGTTCATGGCACTGGTTTCGCTGGTCTCTTACGGCATCCATGTCGCCCATTTCTACATTGGGCGGAAGGCGCAGCTCCCCCAGTTTGACACGGCCTTCGACCGCCACGTGATTTTTGTGGTGATGCTTCTCGGCATCGCCTGGGGCGTCGGCCACCTGGTTCACCGGATTCGGGTGATGAGCTCCTATTGCGACCGGAACGAGAGCGCCTGAATCCTCAAGGATTCCCGAGCCGGCACATCTTGCGCACTGCCGCCATTCGCTACCAGCTGCAGCGAAGGAACAAGTTCGCGAATCGACCAACTTGGTTAAACCGCGAAATTCCTTTTTACCGATAGGCATCTGGGAGGCTGTACGCAGGGAGCATGGTCTGTCGCCCGCTCTCTTGTTCCAGCCAGGGGTTTGCCGCGATTGGAGGACGGGGATTTCCAGACTGTGCAGGAGAGGCTTTTGCGGGGAGCGAAGGCCATCCTCTGCGACGCGGCACGTCGAGATCCGGCAAGGGAGTGGACTTCCGCTGCGGGGTGTTGAGACAAGCCTGTTCGCAACGACGGGGTAGTGACATGCGTGGCAACTTTTTCCATGGGTCGATTCTAGGTCTGATCGCGATCGGATTGGCCTCAGTGGCCCTGGCTGAGCAGCAACCGGGATCGGCAGACCGTTCGCCGGAAAACCAGACCTTGTTTGATCTTCTTCAATCGCGGTTGCAGGCCAGCGGACTGATGCCGGTGGACGCGCCGGAGACGGTCCCGATCGATGAACCATCGTATCCGTCCCTGGGGCCGAGGGCCTCGACGGCGCTGGCGGCAAACCCGCGTCAGCCGGTCGCGGCCAGTTCGGTGCCGGTCGGGATGTCGACCGCGGATGCCGCCCGCCCGCTGAGCACGGCGGCAACGGACCCGATCGTTACCGGGACGGGCGGCGGGCCGTCGCCCGCCAACGTTTCGCCGCCTGCGATGGCCGAGACGCCGGCGATGTCCAGCCGCATGCATCAGCGGCTCTCCGCGTTCCGCGACTCGCAGTTTTCGCCGAGCCAGCCGCCCAGCGCACTCCAACAAGATGCACCCGCGGCTTCGCCCCCGGTCGCGGTTGTGACGCGACCTCGGCGAGCCTCCGGGCCGGTGGTCGATCCGGCAGCCAAGGCGCAGCAGCCAACCCTTGCCCCGCCGCGGGAGGCTTCCCAAGAGGTCGCCAGGCAACCGCAGGGGGGCGGGTCACCGATTGCCGAGCGGATCAGCCGTCCGCCGACCGAGCCGCTCCCGGCGCGGGGGCTCGATCCGCCGGACTTAACCAGTCCGGCGAAGCCCGCCGGCATCGCCTCCCGGTCCGGCAGCGATCGGGCCCTTGATCCGGGCGTTGGCAACGCGGCACTTGCGCCCGGCACGGAAGTCTCGCCTTCGCCTCAGGTTCTGTTCGTTCGCCAAAGCCCGATTCTGAACGTCAAGACGATCGGTCCGGAGCGGATCGACGTCGGTCGCGAATCGGTCTTCAACGTCACGATTGAAAACCTCGGCGCCGTGGCGGCGGAGGACCTGAAGGTGGCCATCGACCTGCCCGAATGGGCCGATCTGGTTGCGGCCGAGGCCAGCGCCGGAACGACTGCTTCCGAGGCGGCTCCCGGCGGGAAAGGCGTTTTTCGCTGGAACGTCGGGCGATTGGCGGCCAAGGAAGACCAGACCGTGGTTCTCCACCTCGTGGCGCGCCAGAGCCAGCCGTTCGACCTGGCCGTCAACCTGCATTACGCGCCGGTGGCCAGCGGCGCGAAGATCACCGTCCTCGAGCCGAATTTGACGCTCAAGCTCGAAGGGCCGGAAAACGTCCTGTTCGGCAAGAAGCAGGTTTACCGCCTCAAGGTAGCGAACACCGGTACGGGCGACGCGCGGGGAGTGGAGATTTCCCTGCTGCCAAGGGGCACCGGTCAGACGAAGCCGGCCGTCCAGGCGATCGGCATCCTGCCCGCCGGAAGGGAACGAACCGTTGAGGTTGATTTGACGCCCCGTGACGAAGGCGACCTGGTGATCGAGGTCGACGCCACCGCCGAAGGCGGCGCCCGAGCGCATCTGGCCGAGAAGATCGCGGTGCTCAAACCGGCGCTGGCCGTTGAGATTGCGGCTCCCGGATTCCAGTTCGTCGGCAAGGAGATCACCTGCCAGATTGTCGTCACGAATCCGGGGACGGCCGCCGCCGAGGAGGTCACACTTGAGGCGATCCTGCCCGAGCTGGTCGGCTATCTGTCGGGCACGCAGGAGGGGCTTGTGGCTGCCGAGGCCGGCCGAGTCCGCTGGCAACTTGGGCAGCTCGCGCCCCAGCAGAGCCGCACGCTGGAAGTGAAATGCAGCACGCTGGCGGCCGGGATCGGCCGGATCAAGGCGGAATCCCGAGGGGGGGACGGTCTTCAGGCCGCTGGCGAGGCGGCGGTCGAGATCGACGCGATTGCCGACCTGACGCTCAAAGTGGCCGATCCATCGGGGCCGATCCCCGTCGGCACGGAGACCGAGTACACACTGACGGTCGAGAATCGCGGCAGCAGGGACGCTGAAACGGTCGAGGTCGTGGCCTATTTCTCCAACGGGATCGAACCGATCTCCGCGACCGGAGCGAGCCACAAGATCGGACCGGGGCAAGTCGTGTTCGACGCGATCGACGCGATCGGACCGGGAGAGACGAAGACATTGACCGTGAAGGCCCGAGCCGAAACGACGGGAAATCACATCGTCCGCGCCGAAATCTTCTGCAAACCGCTTGGCACCCGCCTGGTGGCCGAGGAAAGCACTTACTACTACGACCGGCGCACCAACCTGCCCGAGCCGGTTCCGGCTCGTGCGCCGACCGGCCAGGAATCGCTCACGGCAAAGCCGGGGAACGCCTCCCGCGCCCGATAGCCAGTCGGCGGGGCCGTCGCATGCAGCCCTTCCGGGGGCTTGCCGCCCGAACCGGCGGAGTGTAACCTGCGCCGCTGTGGAGTACGGCCCGCGGACTGGAAGGGCGCGGAACGGGGAGGCTCTCGCCATGCGGCGACTGCTGATGTGCTTGGCGATCTTGGGCCTTGGCGGGGATGCGCCGGCGGAGCCGGCGACCGGCGCGGTGACCAAGGAGCGGCCCAATATCCTGCTGATTGTGGCCGACGACCTCGGGTATTCGGACCTCGGCTGTTACGGGGCCGAGGTGATTATGACCCCGAATCTGAACCGTTTGGCCACCGAGGGGCTGCGGTTCACCCAGTTCTATAGCGCCGGACGCGGCTGCCCGACCCGCGCGGCGCTGCTGACCGGCCTCTACGCCCACCAGACCGGCGTCGGGCATACGACGATCGACTTCGGGCTGGCGGGCTACCGGGGCAACTTGAACCGCCAGTGCGCCACGATCGCCCAGTTGCTCGGCGCGGCCGGCTACCAGACGGCGATGGTCGGCAAGTGGCACTTGACGCGCCACGTCGGCCGGCAGGGTCCGGACCACACCTGGCCGCGGCAGCGCGGCTTCGATGACTTCTACGGCACGCTCCTCGGCGCGGGGAGTTACTTCGACCCGGTGACCCTGATGCGGGAGAATGAGTTCGTCGGCCAGATAGAAAATGCGGATTTCTACTACACCGAGGCGATCGGCGAGCAGGCCGCCGCGATGCTCGACCGGGCGAAGGATATCGCCGCGCCGTTCTTTCTCTATGTGGCCTTCACGGCCCCGCATTGGCCGCTGCACGCCCGCAAGAACATCCTCGATTCCTACGCGGGCCGCTTCTACATGGGCTGGGACGAGCTCCGCGCGAAGCGGCACCAGCGGATGATCGACATGGGCATCGTCCACCGCTACTGGAAGCTCGCGCCGCGGGATCGGCGGGTGCTCCCCTGGACCGAGGCGCCGTTGCGCGCCTGGCACCAGCGGCGGATGGAAGCCTATGCCGCCCAGGTCGATTCGATGGACCGGGCGGTCGGCGCAATCCTGGAGAAGGTCAACCAGATCGGGCGGGCGGAGAGTACGCTGGTGATGTTCCTGTCCGACAACGGCGCCGGCGCCGAGGAGATCCTGGCCGATTGGCGGGGGCTCCATATCCCGAAGAAGACCACCCGGGGGCTGGCGGTCTCTGCCGGCAACGATCCGCAGACGATGCCCGGAGGCGAAGAGACCTACCAGAGCTACGGAGTGCCCTGGGCGAACGTGAGCAACACGCCGTTCCGGCTCTACAAGAGCTATTGCCATGAAGGCGGCATCGCCGTCCCGCTGATCGTCCGCTGGCCGGAAGTCATCCAACCGAGTCTGGCGACCGGCGACCTGACGCGCGAAATCGGCCATGCGATCGACATCATGGCCACCTGCTGCGACGTGGCGGGCGTCGCCTATCCTTCGATCCACGCGGGCTACCGGATCAAGCCGCTGGAGGGCGTCTCGCTGCTGCCGGCGTTTTTGGGCAAGGAGTTGCCCATGCGGCCGATCTTCTTCGAGCACGAAGGCAATCGGGCGATCCGCTATGGGAGGTGGAAGCTTGTCGCGACCGCCGGTGGCTCCTGGGAGCTTTACGACATGAACGCCGATCGGACGGAGAATTTCAACCGGGCGGAACGAGAACCGGGCGTGGTTGGCAAGATGGCTTCCCTGTATGACGAGTGGGCCGCGCGGGTCGGCGTCGCGCCCTGGCAGTAGAGCGGAGTGCATTCCGCTTGCCAGGGATTTTTCGATGTGTCGCGCGCGCCGTTGTAACCCGACGCGTGAGCCAAACCAACTCGGATTAGCCACCCTCGCTTACGCATCGGGTTACGATCGGCTCGTGAATAATCCAGGTTAGGGAATTCACTGCGTCCTACGGCTGGATGGGAAACAATTTCAGGATTTCTTCCTTCGACGGTCTCCGCCCATATTCGCAGATTTCGAAGGCCTCGGCATATTGCACGTTGCTGCCGGCGTCTTGGCCGTAGAGTTCGACCAGTTTTTCGCGCCATTGGTTGGCCGTTGCGGCGAATCGCCGTTTGAAGCTCTCGCGGACCTGGGCCTTCTTGGCATCCCTTTCGTCGACCGTTTTGGGCGAGGTTTCCGCCGAGCCGTTGGCGCCCCCCTCGATGAACTGCGACTCGATCAACACCAAGGCGTCGAGCTTCTTCTCGATCACGCTGTCGATCGACACGACGATGTCGGCCTGGAACGGATTCGGCCGCTGGAATCCGTCGGCGCTGTAGAGGAAGACAGGATTCTTCTTCAGCGGCGGAATGTCGGGGCAGAAGAAGGGCACGGTCACCATGTAGGCCGAGTCCTGCATCAAGATGCCGGTGTAGCGGTGGTCGGGATGGTAATCATTGGGGCGGTGCCCGATCACGATGTCGGCCTCCCACTCGCGAATCAGCCGGGTGAACATCTTGCGATTCTCGAGTGTCGGCAGGATTTCGCCGTCGTGGATGTCGAGCACTTCGGTGGTGATGCCGAGCACCGCGGCGGCGGCCTGCACCTCGTTGGTCCGCCGGACAGCCAGCGGGCCGCCGGCCATGCCCCAGTGGCCGATATCGCCATTGGTCGTGGAGACGAACTTCACCAGGTCGCCGCGGGCGGACCAGAGAACCGCCACACCCCCGCAGCGGATCTCGCAGTCGTCTGGATGGGCGCCGAAGACGAGAATCCGCAGCGTGCCGCCTTGCTGGCCCTCAGCCGCCTGGCACGCCAGTCCACAAACGCCGACCAGCACGGCCAAGCATCCGACGATGAATGTCCATCGTTTCATGTCTTGTGTCTCCCGATTGTTCCAGAGTGCTTGTTGGCAGAGAACGGCCGAGTCCCCAGGCCCAGCGGCAACCTCCGCAAAGGGCCGCAGGAACGATCGTAACATCGGCCAGCGGGCGAATCCAGGCTTGGAGTCAAACCAACAGCATCCCCCACAGCGAGGGCCCCAGGTCGTGCCCTTGGGGAGCGTCTTGCCAGCGTGGCAGTCAGAGCACGATCCGCTGGTACTCGAGTTTTGCATGGTGAGCGGAATTCACCAGGATTTCAAGGCGGTATCGGGCGGCGTGGAGGTCGTTGTGAACCCGGGCTCGCGCCTCGTTGCAGAGCTGCTTGACGGCATTGATCTCCAAGATGATTTGGCCAAAGCAAACGAAGTCGGGTGTCGAGCGTTTGTTCAGCGGCCGACCCATGGAATGAAGCCCCAAGGGCGCCGGCGGCACGAACGGAATCCCACGCTCCTGAACTCGATCTCCAGGCACTCCTGGTAGACCGATTCCAGAAAACCGCTTCCCATGTGGTTCTGCACCCCGAAGCACGCACCCATGATCCGGCAGCTCTCGTCCGGAACGATGAAACCATCCATCTTGCCACTCCGATGGCCGAGAGAAACAACCACGAATCACACGACTTATATTTCACTAACCACAGGCCCCGTGCCCACCCCCTGATTCAATTCTTTCCCCCTCGTTTTCTCTTCTTCCGGCCCATTCGTATGATTCGTGGTTGAGTCTCTGTAACCCGTAGCCTGCAAACTGATTTTGAGGACGGACGGCTGGTTGCTTTTCTGCGTCGTGGACGCGACACTGGTGGCAGCGTTGACACACCACAGAGGAGCTGCCATGCGATTGATCTTTCAAGGTTTGCTGATTGCCGCGCTGGTCGCGGCGGCGTGCGGCGCTGAGGCCGGCGGGCAGCCGCCCGCGGTGGCTCTGGCTACCGGCGGGCGAGCGCTGCTGCCGATCGTCGTCGGCGAGAATGCCTCGGAGCGAACCAGGGCGGCGGCCGCGACCCTGGGCGCGTACCTCGGGCGGATCACCGGGGCCGCATTTGACGTGAAGACCGCGGCAGACGGCCGCGGCATCGCCGTCGGGCTTGCGCGGGATTTTCCCGAGTCTCCGCTGGCCGGGCGATGGAGCGAGCTCAAGTCGACCGAGCGGGAAGACTACCTGCTGCGGACCGCTGCGGACGGCGTCTACCTCCTCGGCGCCACCGAGCTTGCCGTGGAACACGCCGTCTGGGATTTCTTGTATCGCCTGGGGCACCGCCAGTTCATGCCGGGTGAGCCTTGGCAGATCGTGCCGCGGATCTCGGAATTGTCGGTGGCCCTCGATGCCGAAGAATCGCCCGACTACATCGCCCGGCGAATCTGGTACGGCTTCGGAGTCTGGGACTACAACGCCGAACCGTATGCCGATTGGTGCGCACGGAACCGGGCCACATCGGGCATCGCGCTGAGGACGGGCCACGCCTACGGCGGCTTGATCCGCGGCCTCAAGGCCCAGTTCGACCAGCATCCCGAGTTTTACGCCCTGGTCGACGGAAAGCGCGACATCCGCGGCGAGGCGAAGCTCTGCATCGGCAATCCGGAACTGCGGCGGCTGGTGGTCGAATATGCCGTCGGCCAGTTCGACCGCGACGGGACAGCCGACAGCATTTCGACCGACCCGAGCGACGGCGGCGGCTGGTGCGAGTGCGAGCGGTGTGCAGAGCTGGGGAGCATTACCGACCGGGCCCTGCTCCTGGCCAACGAGGTGGCCGCCGGGGTGAACCGGAAATATCCCGGCAAGCTCGTTGGCCTGTATGCCTACAATTTCCACAGCCCGCCGCCCGGCATCCGCGCCCACGAGCAGGTCGTGGTCAGCGTGGCCACGGCGTTTCTTAAAGGCGGCCTTTCGCTCGACGAGATCCTCGACGGCTGGTCGCGGCAGGCTTCGATCCTGGGAATTCGCGAGTACTACAGTGTGAACACGTGGGACCGCGATATGCCGGGGCAGGCCCGCGGGTCGAATCTGGAGTATTTGAAGCGAACGATCCCCGCGTTCCACCGCCGGGGCGCGCGGTTCATGTCGGCCGAGTCGAGCGACAACTGGGGTCCCAACGGACTGGGCTATTACCTTGCCGCGCGAATGCTCTGGGACATAGACGAAGCCGAGCGGATGGATGAACTCATCGACGACTTTCTCGCCCGTTCGTTCGGGCCGGCGAGAGAGCCGATGGCCGAGTTCTATCGGCAGCTCGACGGGTCGAAGCCCCACCTGGTGTTCAGCGACCAGCTTGGGCGGATGTTCCGCTCGCTCGCGGAGGCCCGCCGCCTGGCCGGCGACGCGGACATGCGGGCGAGGATCGACGACCTGCTGCTCTACGCCCGCTACGTCGATCTCTACCAGCGTTATGCGAAGTCCGAGGGACCGGCGCGGCAGGCCGCATTTGAGCAGTTGATCCGCCACGCCTACCGGATGCGGACGACGATGCTCGTCCACACCAAGGCGCTTTACCGCGACCTGGCCAATCGCGACAAGAGCGTCAGCATCCCGCCGGGGGCGGAGTTCCATGCCCCCGAGGGCAAGAACCCCTGGAAGTCGAGCGCGCCGTTCGGCGCAGACGAGTTGGCCGCGTTTCTGCGGGACGGCATCGCGCGGTATCCACTGGCGACACTCGATTTTCAGCCCGTCGAATTCAGCAGCGATCTCGTGCCCGCCGCGCCGCTGGGCCTTGCCGCGGTCGAGCCGGGCAAGGCGGGGCCGGGCCGCCACGAGCAGACGTTTTTCACTTTTTTCGACAAGGCCCCGGCGACGCTCCAACTGCGGATCACCGGCGGGCTGATCGCCCACTACCGCGATCGGGGCAACGTCCGCGTTGAACTCTGGAAGATCGGCGGCGAGACTGCCAGCGGCGAGCGCGAGACGCTCGCGGGGCGCGACCGCAGCGTCGCGCCCGACGGGGTGGAGCGGACGGTCAAGCTGCCGGTCGCCCTGCCGGGCTTGTACAAGCTGGTCGTGCGCGATGGGGGCGATCGCACACAGGTCGCGTGGCCCACCGGGCAGCGGATGACGATCGTCTCGACGGCCGATGCGCCGATGAACACGAACTACGCAAGCTGGATGCTGTATTTCTATGTGCCCAAGGGGACGAAGGTCGTCGGGCTGCACGGCGGCGGGCATGGCGAGGTCCACGACTCCGCCGGCCGGCCCCTGTTCTGGCTCAACGGCAGGGAGCCCGGCTACTACAGCGTGGAGGTCCCGCAGGGGCAGGACGGCCGCCTCTGGCGAATCCGCTACGGCCGCGGGCCGCTGCGGCTGTTGACCGTGCCGCCGTGTCTGGCGCGGAGCGCGGAAGAACTGTTGTTGCCGAAAGAGGTCGTGGAGGCGGATGGAAAGAGATGAGCAGAGCGTTCAGCGGTCAACAGTTGACAGTCAGCGGTCAGCCAACGGATTTCGTCCCGGATGCTCTGGCGCACGCGTCTGTCTGTGATCGCTGACGCCGAATTACTGACGGCTTCTTGTTTGAAGGACAAGCTGCAATGATCAGGAGAATGTTTGCCTGGCTGGCTTTCTTGGACCTGGTGCTTGTGTCTGTTCCGATCGCGGTCGGCGAAGAGACGCCCGGCGGCAAGGGGATGACCGAGGCCAACAAGGAGCGGCTGGTTTTGGACGACATGGAGGACGTGGCCGATTGGGGCAACGGATCGCCTGACGAAACGACGCTTTCGGCCAGCGCTCGGCATGTCAAGGAGGGCCGCAAGGCGCTCCTGTTCGCCAATCTCGTCGACCACACCAAGGGCGAGAAGAATTACCCGATCGGCTGGCCGCGAACCGGAAAGGATCTCGGTTCGGGCGACGCGACCGACTGGTCCGGCTACGATTTCTTCGAGTGCTGGATCTACGCGGAAACCAGCCGGCAAGCGCTTCCCAAGGAGCCGATCGGCGTCGGGTTCTACCATTCGGGGCCAAAGCGGAGCAGCCACTTCCCCCTGCCGGATGTGGCAAAAGACCAGTGGGCCAAGGTGGTCATCCCGGTCGATCGGATCATGGCGCCCAAGGATGTCCGGCGAGTGCAGTTCAACATCTCCGAATCGAACTACAAGCACGGCGACCGCGTCGATTTCTACATCGACGAGGTGGCGCTCACGCGGTTTGTCGACCCGGCGATCGTCGAGGTCGCCCTGGAGCGGAAGATTCTCTACCCGCAGGATCGCGTGCTGCGGGCGCGCTACAAGCTCGTCGGCTACAAGGATCTGGAGACGACCGCGGTCGAGCTGGCGCTCGGCAGGGACGGCGGCCCGGCGGCGGCGCGCGTCCGCGGCAAGGCCGCGCGGACGGGCGAGATCGTCTTGCCGTTGGATCAGCCGCTCGCGGCGGGCACGTATCAGGCGACACTGGGCGTGCGCGACGCCCGGGGTGGACTGATCGACAGGAAGACCGTGGAGCTCCGGGTGATCCCCGGGCCGTTTTGCGGGACGAAGGCGGCCACGGACGGAACACGGAAAAGAGGAAGCGATGGAGTTGGAGCACAACGAGATCACGGGGCAGATCATCGCCGCGGCGCTGGAGGTCTACCGTGTGCTCGGATATATGACATCTCACGGCATGTGTTCCGAGAAGTCCTTCAGGTGCTCCTCATCGTCGGCGACAATCGTAATCATCCCCTTGCACCATCCCGGCTGCGGGCGATGCTGCATGGCCGGCGCTTCACTTGCCAGCCTGGCCACCGGCTGGTCGTTTTCTGTGATCACGACTACATCTCCCGGCTTGAGCCGCTGGATCAACTCCGTCAGTCTCGCTTGCGCCTCTTGAACGGAAACGGTTGTGAGGGATTGTTCTCTTCCCTCTTGCCTTCCTCCGATTCTTGCCTACTCCGAGTCTTTGCGATGTTCGCTTTCTTCCGCCGCCCTCAGGCTGGCCGATTGCTCGTACTGGTCAACGGAGATTTCCTTGATGCGATCATTTTCCCAGACAACGATTGGAGTGCCGGTCTGTTTCACAACTTGAATCACTGTGCCCGCTGATTTGCGGAAGGCCGCGTCAACCAGTTCTGACAGATTGCCTTGTGCCTGACTCATGATTCACCTTTTGTACTTCGCACAATCTGGTCACACAAATCCGATTGTACGCGATGCAGTTGCTTGTCTTCTGTTCTGGCAATCATTGCGGGGGGCAGGCGGGAGGCATCGTACAACCACCATGCATCGGCGAGTGGGCAGTAGAGGTCGAACAAGTTCCGAAGGCCAGAATCAAATCGCCGCCGAATGTCTACTTCAGGGACGTTGTGCCCCCCCTGACGAACCCGGTTAACAACACGTGCCACGGAAAGGTCAGCACTGGGCAGCCACAGGAAGAACAGGTACACCCGATATCCGTCCGCCTTCATGGTTGAGAGAAGACGAACGTAGATGCGACCGGACAGTGTGGTTTCGAAACCGAAGTCCCTTTTCGCCGCAGACAGTTCCTTGATTCGCTCTAGCACCAGTCTCCCAGCTTTGAGGTTTTGTGTCTCCGGAGCGAAGGGGGCAAGCCCGGCCGCAATCAGGTCAGCGTTCAGGAACTCACGACAGACAATGAAATCCGGTAAGAACTTCGAGGCAAACGTCGTTTTCCCCGCTCCATTGGGACCAGCGATCACGTAGACACCGGGTGACTCGAAACTGCGTGGGTCCATCTCGCTGCCAACGTCCGTAACGCCACCTACAGATTCTGGACTTTCGGTCTGGTAGCTGTAGTATACCCGAACTGCTATCATCGTCAAAGAATGGAGGACTTCCACTTTCGGCGAGGAGGAATCGAACGATGAAGACGGCCCAAATTACGGCGGTTTGCCTGACGCTGCTCGCCATGCCGGGATCGGCGGCGGCGGAAGTGTTCCGCTTCGACATGGGAACGGAGCAGTCGGAGCTGCGGCCGGGATTCACCCGGGTGACGGCCCGGGCGGTCTATGACAAACAGGCCGGCTATGGCTGGCAAAACGGCGAAGGGCTCCGGGAACACCACAAATACTACGACCGCAAGTGGGAGTATCATGCGGGCCGCGGCCGCGAGCAGCCGCCGCCGATTTACACCAACCAGATCACATGCGACTCGGTCTGGAGCCGGCAGCCCAACACGCTCTTGATCGACGCGGCTCCGGGCGAGTACATCGTCTGGCTCCTGTCGGGCTTTTCGGCCGGGTCGCCGCGGGACTACCATCAATTCGACGTGGCGGTCCGCGGAGGGAAGCAGACGGCCGCTGAGACGGTGAAGATTCCCGGCCCGTATATTTTCGAGCGGCGGCGGCTGCGCCTGAAGGTCGACGGCCCGCGGATATCGATCGATCTTCAGCCGCGGACCGACTGGGTATTGGCAGCGGTCGTCGTATTCCCGGCGAACGAGGAGGCCGCGGTCCGCGCTGAATTTCTCGACGCCTTGGAGAAGGAAATCACGTTCCTGCCGCCCGACGTGGCGGAGAAATGGCAGGAAACCAAGATTGTCGACGACCGGCCGATGCCGGAGTTGAGCCAGGCGGACCGCCAGCGGGGATACGCGATCTTCGCCAGGCACTGGTCGGAGGTGGTCTACCCCCAAACGGTTCCCCGCCAGGAGGAATTGAATCCCAGACTGGCGGCGTTCGCCTCGCTGGGCGAATACGAGCCGGTGACGTTCACCGTGCTGCCCCTGGCGGACTTGTCTTCCGCCCGGGTCGTGGCGAGCGATTTGCGCCGCGGCGCGGCGGTGATTCCGGCGGCGAACATCGAGGTCCGCTCGGTCCGCAACATGCTCGTGCGGCCGAACTACTCAACGTTTTTCAGCTACCACGAAGCGCCCGACGTGCTCGAGGCCGGCGAGTCGCTGGACCTTGCTCGCGGGCGGAACCAGCGGTTCTGGATCACGGTCAAGACGCCGGACGAGGCAGCGTCGGGGGTCTACCAGGGCACGCTGAGATTTCAATCGGCCGGCACGCCGCCGGCCGACGTGAGCCTCCAGGTCCGCGTGCTGCCGATCAGGCTGAAAAAGAACCCGCAACACATCTACGGGATGTATTACCGCGATCCGCTGCGCAACGTCGCTTCGGGCAACTCTCCGGAGGCCAACGCCTATTTCGCCCGCAAGGCGGAATTGGAGCGGCAGGACATGGTCGCCCACGGCATGAACGCGCACATCTCCCAGCTGAGCGGCCTGGCGCGCGACGCCGAGGGCAATTGGACGATGGACGGCGCGGAGACGGAGCGGCGGATCGCGCTGGACCGCAAGTACGGGCTGGCCGACAAACCGCTCGTGGTCAGCTTTCCCGTCGGCTGGTGGTACGAGCGCCTGGTGGATAAACAGGGGCTGGGCAGCCACCTGCGGCTGGTCCGCGACGACGTGCCCCAGTCGTTCTACGACGAAGTCACGAAGATGGTCGAGGCCATCGAGGGCGAGAAGGAGAACTACGCGTGGCCGGAATTCCTCTATTACCCGATCGATGAACCGAGCACCGCGGAGAAATCGGTCCGGTTCATGGTCGGCGTGCTCAAGGCGATCAAGCGGGTGCCGGGCGCGCGGACTTATGTAACGGCCGACCCGAGCCACGAGCAGTTCGAGCCGCTGTGGCCCTATGTCGACGTCTGGTGTTGCCAGCCGTTCGTCTTCGGCCATGAGAAGATTCGCCGACTCAGCCGGGAGAAGAACATCGAGTTCTGGTGCTATCCCAACCACATCAGCGGAGAGAACGACCACACGCCGATCCGCGGCGCCCGGATGACCTGGGGCTTCGGCTTCTGGAAGTCGGGATTCCGCACCTTGATCCCGTGGATCTACCAGTCGTCGAACGGCGATCCGTGGAACTATCTCGACGGCACGTCGATGGATTTCTTCAACCGCTCGACGCCCGACGGAGAGCCGATTCCCGTGGCGATGTGGGAGGCTTATCGCGAGGGGATCGACGACGGACGGTATCTCTACACGCTGGAGCGGTTGCTCGCCGAGAATGCCAATCGTGGCGGCCGCGCGGCGGAAATCGCAGCCACGGCGAAAGAGGAACTCGAGTTCGTCTGGAACGCGATCGAAGTCCAGGAAAAGTATAAATATGACGGTCTCTGGAGCGGACCGGATTTCGACGCGTACCGCTGGCTCTTGGCGTCGAAGATTCTCGAATTGGAGGAGGTGGAGTAGGGTTCGGGGTTCAGTCTTTCCTGCCGCCTGATCCTCCTGCTGCCTGGTTCCCAAGCTGGAGCTTGGGAACCAGGAGAGGGCGCGGGGCAGTGGACCGGAGTGCCCCGGGCGGTTATCTTTGGCGCGAAGCTGGTTAGTCGTTCCCAGTCCGCCACAATCGGAGGATCAAGTCATGGTTTTGTACCGATGGATGTGTTCGTGCTTGGTCTGTGTCTTGGCTGCCGCGGGGCTGGCCGCCGTGTCCCATGGGGGGGAGTCTTCCCCACCGACCGCCGTCCCGATCGGCCTGGCCAAAGTGGACATTACCCCCGAGACGCCCGTGCGGATGTATGGCTACGCGGCGCGCAAGACCGAGTCGGAGGGGGTGGCCGGGCGTTTGAAGGCGACGGCGATGGCGATCGGCGACGACGCGGGGGAAGGGCCGGCCGTCTTGCTGACCGTCGATTGCGGCTCCGTGCCCAGCGACCTTCGCGAGACGGTTTTCCAGCGCGTCGCCGAGACCGCGCGGATCGCGCCCGAGCGGTTCGTGCTCTGCAATGCCCACAATCACTCCGGCCCGAATCTGAAGGGCATGGGTTCGATCGAAGGGGCGGAGCGCGATCGGCTCGCCCGCTACGCCGAGTTGTTGACCGACCGGCTGACGGGCGTGGTCAAGGAAGCGCTCGGCAACCGGCAGCCGGCGCGGTTGGAGTTGGCGCGCGGCGCGGTCGGGTTCGCGGGCAACCGGCGCGTGCTCACCGACGGGAAATGGTCGGGTTTCGGCTGCGTGCCCGACGCACCGGTCGATCACGAGCTGGCCGTGCTCAAAGTCTCGCGCGATGGCAGAGTGGTCGCCCTGGTGGCGAACTACGCCTGCCACAACACGACGCTGCGGGGCAATTTCACGCAGATTCATGGCGATTGGGCGGGCTGCGCGCAGGAGTGCATCGAGTCGGATCAGCCGGGCGTGTTGGCGATGATCACGATCGGCTGCGGGGCCGACGCCGACCCCTGCCCGCACGGAACGGTCGCCCTCTGCGAGCAGCACGGCCGGGCCCTGGCCGATGAAGTCAGCCGCCTCCTGGCCGGACCTTGGATACCGATCCGACCCGTGCTGGCAGCCCGGAGCACGGTGCTGGCGATTCCGTATGCCAAGGCGCCCGACCCGGAGGCCGCGCGGGGGGCGGCCGGCGCGTCGAGCGCCCCGAGGGCCCCGCGCGACAAGCTGGAGAAGGAGGGCCGCGCGCCAAGGTCCAGGGCCTATCCAATCGTGGTTTGGACATTCGGCGACGATCTGGCGATGGTATTTCTCTCCAACGAGGTGGTCGTCGACTACGCCTTGCGGCTGAAGCGCGAGTTGGACGCGAGCCGCCTCTGGGTCACGGCCTATGCCAACGAGGTGTCGGGCTACGTGGTTTCCAAGCGGCTGATTGCCGAGGGGGGCTACGAGCCGCGCAACAGTCTCAGCAGCCAGGTCACGTTCGGGCGGCCCGAGACGCTTGAGCCGGCCATGGAGGACCGGATCATCGAGCGCGTCAAGGGCCTGCTCCCGCAAGGGTTCCACGCCGAACGCGAGGCTGGGGAGATGGCCGCTGCAAGGTGAGTGGGCCGCCCCGCGGCGGGCCTTCGACAATCACCCGGAAGCCGACGTCATAGACTTGCTGCCACGGTTGGTAAGCGCGGCGGACGGAAGCGCCGGCGTCCGCCGGGCGGTCGGCCCAGGAGCCGCCGCGGGCGACTTTGCGGTCGCAGCCGGCCTGGTCATTCCGGCCGTCCTCGTCGACGTAAGGGTACGGCCGGTAGCTGCTGCGCGTCCACTCGTTCACGTTGCCGACCATGTCTTGCAGCCCCCAAGCGTTGGCCGTGGTGCGACCCGTATAGTCCACAACGAACCAGTTGTCGCGAAATCGTTCGTCGTGCAGGGGGAAATTCATTTCGGCCGGGTAGGGGTAACGCCGCTGCAACGTGCTCGGGCCATCGTATCCCATCCGATACCAGCGGAGGCCCTGATCGGCCAGGTTGGCGAACTGCCCAAAGTCAGTCTCCGCCGTGCCGTAGAAGAACTGGGTCTCCGTGCCCGCTCGGGCCGCCCATTCCCATTGGGCCTCGGTGGGCAGGGTCGCGGATCTGCCCGTTCTCTCGCTCAGCCAACGGCAGAACCGCAGGGCTTCCGACCAGGAGACGCGCGCTACGGGTTGATCGGGGTGGTTGGCGATGTGCCCGGGAACGACTCGATCCAGCGAATGCATGTCGATGTAGCGCGTGTCGTGCAGCGGATCGAATCGCGCGTACTGGCGGTTGCTCACCTCCGTAACGGCCATCCAGAAGGCCTCGCTCACCCGAACCACCGAGCGGGGCCGTTCATCGGCGGCGCCCTGGAGGCTGCCGATCACGAACTCGCCGGGCGGAATCCGGGCCAACGTCATCGTGACTCCATCGCCCAAGTCGAGAACCAGCGGCGCTTTCGCACCGTTGGCCCGCTGCATCCGGCGCGCCTCGGAAGCCGGAAAGGGGAAGCCGGCGGCTGCCAGTCCGTCGGGCTGGACCGGCTCTTCCGGCGGGGCGCGGAAAGGGGCTGGCGTCCGGTTGCGGAAGGCCTCGGCCGCCGCGGCGAACTCGCCTTCCGGATCATCGCCGTTGCCGGCCAGCGCTTCGGCCAGTTCGCAGCGCCGCTTGCGCTGATCGCGCTCGTGGAAGGGGGGTGGATTCCAACTGCCGGCGCGGGGCACGTTCAGGTCGATCCACCCGTAGAGCCGCTCCCGCGACTGGCGGCTCAGCTCGGCCAGCTTCACCCCGTGATGCCCCTTCTCCAGCATCTGGATCAGCGGGCTGGTCGACGCGTGGTACTCCATCGGGTTGAGCAGCGCCATGTCGGATTCCACGCCCGGCCGATGAACGTACGGATGGAGCGTGTCGTAGGCGACATCCGGATCGTTGAAGCACGGCGATCTCGTTGTCCCAGCCTCCGCGAGCAAGCGACGTGTGGTTCTGATAGTTATGGGCCACGAAGCCCGCGTCGGAACTGACCACCTGCCGCGCTCGATTGCCGGCGAAGTTGCGGCGGACGACCAGCAGCCGATCGAAGTCGAGCAGCGGATTGGCCAGCAGCGCGTCTCGGATGCCGGCCAGGACCTGCTCGACCGATTCAGGCGGCCCGGCTTCGTTGCCGGCCAGCCGCTTCAGCAGGGCGGCGCGCTGGAGTTCGAATCGCGCTACGGCCTGCCTGTGCTTCACGCCGTCGTATTGGCCGGGAAACTCCGTCTCCATGTCCTCGATGGCCAGCCGCACGGCTTCCAGGTCGACGCTCTCAAGTGCCGCGATCTCCGCCTTGATCTGCGCCCGCCGGAGGGCGCGCTGCATCCGCTCGGCCCGCTGCTCCGGCGTCGGCCGCGGCAGTCGCCAACCTTCGGGAAAGGGCACGGACGCCTTCAATCGCAGCCCGCAGATGTGCGGAAACGGGCCTTCACGGCGGAGCTGGATGATCTGCCTGCCCCGGGTGATGGGCAGCCGGCATTGCTCCTCCCACCTGGCCGACGTGGTGTTCCAGCTTCCCGTGACCCCGTTGAAACCGGTGTGCACGATCTGCTCATCGAGGCAAATCTCGACCGGACGCGGCTGGGCCGCCGAGTAGAGGGCAGACAGCGTGTACTCGGCGCTGACGGGGAATTCGATTTCATACTCGACCCAATTCGGCAGCTCGCCGGCGTTCCAGACACAGGAGGGACCGTCGGCATACGGCTGGCCAGCAAGGCTCACCCGGACGTTGCCGCCGTCGAAGTCCGCGGCCTCGATCGTAAATTCCGCGCCGGCGGCTCGTGCCCCGGGCGGCAGTGCCGCGACAGCGCCGGCCAACATCATACACAGCCAGCGCGGCTTGATCGCCGCCTGCCACCCTGCCGGCAGGGCCCGGTTTAAAGCAGTGATCACCCGGTCGATGCATCTGGCGGCCCTGTCCATCAAGGGGTCCTCCCTGGCAGTCGGATCGATGAAGTGCATTCCCGTCAGCGGGCAAGCTTCTTGATACCCAGCGCGACTCGGCACTGCCCTATCGGGCCTTTCAAATCCTGATGTTCTTTCCTTGGGTCTCGGCGCCTTCGCTCTGGAGGCGGACAACGAGGCCCTCAGGCAAGTACCGGCACCGGCGATTATAGCAGCGGGACGCGGGCGCGGGCGTCCCCCACCGAGCGCGGGGGCGGGTGCAGGATCGGGTCGTCAGGTTGAAACGGCGATCCGCCGGCGCCATGCCAGGCTTTTTCGCACCGCCACGGCAGCGACAGGGCTGCATGTCGTATGCCGTATGCCGTATGCCGCGTGGTTGCGGCGGGTTTGGCGATATGGGACAATCTGAGCCACTTTGCATCGACTGGTTTCGCAGCGACAGCAGTCCTTGCCCGTTCTCGCGGACTGCCCCCTCGGCCGCACCGCGGGACGTGAAGCCGTACAGCACGGAGATTGTCGTGAACAGTCTAATCGCTCCGAACATCTGCTTCTATGGGAACCGCGGCGAAGCCAGTATCGACTCTGTCTAGCAGCGAGATTGTTCTCGCGCGACTGTTCCGCGCAAACAACCTCAGGAGATCGTTTCATGCGTACGTCTGCCCGACTTCTTGCCGTGTTGTTGTTGCTGGTCCTTGCGACTGCCTGGGCCGCCGCGGGCGCGCCGGCCGAAACGGTCGGCGAGCTGGCCGTCCTTACGCCCGACGAGAAGCCCGCCGAGCTGCTCGGCGCGTACCTGGTGAGGAAATGCGACAAGCTGCTCGATGCGCGCCGGGAGGAGGTCCAATCGCTGGAGACGCCCGAAGCCGTGCGTGAGCGGATCGAGCGAATCCGCAAGTCGTGGAGCGACGCGCTCGGCCCGTTTCCCGAGCGCGGGCCGCTTAACGGGAAGACCCTCGGCGCGATCCAGGCCGAGGGTTACCGGATCGAGCGGGTCCTCTACGAGAGCCGTCCCGGCCACCACGTGACCGGGAATCTCTACGTGCCGGCGGGCAAGGGGCCGTTCCCCGGCGTGCTGGTGCCGTGCGGGCATTCGGCAAACGGCAAGGCGTCGGAAGCGTATCAGAGCATCTGCATCCTGCTGGCCCGGCATGGCTTCGTCGCGCTGATTTACGATCCCATCGGCCAGGGCGAGCGATACCAGTTGCTCGATGAAAGCGGCAAGCCGATCGCCGGGGGGACCGGCGAGCATACGCTGACCGACATCGGGGCGCGCCTGACCGGCACGGGCGCCGCGAATTACCGGATTTGGGACGGCATCCGGTCGCTCGACTACCTGATCTCCCGACCGGAGGTCGACCCGGAGCGGATCGGCTGCACGGGCAACTCCGGCGGCGGGACGCTGACGGCGTACCTGATGGCCACCGACGACCGGATTCTGGCCGCCGCGCCGTCCTGCTACATCACCTCGCTCAGCCGGCTGTTCAACACGATCGGCCCGCAAGACGGCGAGCAGAACATCACGGCCCAAGTGGCGTTGGGGATCGACCACGCCGATTATGTCACGATGCGGGCGCCCAAGCCGACGCTGATCGTGACGGCCACGCACGACTTCTTCGACATCGGCGGCTCGTGGGACAGTTTTCGGGAGGCCAAGCGGCTGTATGGCGTCCTCGGGCTGGGCGAGCGCGTGGACCTGTTCGAGTATCCCGACAAGCACGGCTTCTCCCAGCCGCGGCGCGAGGCTGTCGTGCGCTTCATGCGGCGCTGGTTGCAGGGCATCGACGACGCAGCGACCGAGCCGGAGCCGGCGATTCAGACGGACGCCGCCTTGCAGGTGACCGCGTCGGGCCAGGTCGTGAAGGAATTCGGCGATCGGACCGTCTGGGACTTGAATCTGGAGCGAGCAAAAGAGCTGGCGCCGCAGCGGGAGGCGTTCTGGCGGGACCGCGCGCGGGATGCGTGCCTCGCCGAGGTCCGCCGGTTGGCCGGAATCCGTCCGATCGCTGCAAAGCCGGTCGCGCGGAGCGTTGGCGTGGTGAAGCGCGAGGGATACACGATCGAGAAGATTCGCATCGAGCGCCAGGGCGAACCGCCCGTGCCCGCACTCGTCTTCCTGCCCACCGTCCGACAGGGCAAGTTGCCGGCGGTCCTGTACGTCGACGGTCGCGGCAAGCAGCGCGGCGCCGCGGCCGGCGGCCCCATCGAGGCGCTCGTCCGGGAAGGCCGGGCCGTGCTGGCGATCGATGTCCGGGGGACGGGCGAAACCGCGCCCAGGCAATCGCGGGATAAGCCGGCCTTCCTGGGCATTCACCTCGGCCGCCCGCTGCCGGGGCAGCGGACCGAGGACGTGCTGGCCGCCCTGCACGTGCTGCTGGGCCGCGAGGAGATCGATCCTGGGCATGTTCGCTTGATCGGCATCGAGCGCGGCGGGCCGGTGGCGCTGCACGCGGCCGCTTTGGACGAGCGTTTCACGGAACTGGTGATTGACGGGGCGATCGAGTCGTGGATGGACGTGGTGGCAACGCCCCGCGGGCAGCAGCAGCTTGAGCAGATCGTTGCCAAGGCGCTCGAGCGGTACGATCTACCGGACCTGGTCCGCGCGATCGCCCCGCGGCCGGTGCGCGTGCTAGATCCGGTCGACCCGACCGGCAAGGCCAAGGGCGGTCAAGGATAGGGAACCAGGATGGCTGACGGGTTGCCAGGCTCGCGCTTGGCGCTGCGAGTTGGCGGCGGAACCGCGGGTCTCCAGGCTGGAGTCTGGGAACCGGGCGAGGCGAGGGCACCCGAACGATTGGGGCGGCGCGTCGCTTCTGCCCGCGTGCCCAACGCCGGCCGGACAGCGAAGTCGACCGCTGCGCTGATCGAGCGGACCGATCCGCCGAGCGGGGCCCGCGGAACGCTGAGGATTGCGGGGATTTCGCCTGCTAGGATAGAGTGAAGGGAGTCGTGGCGGATTGCCGAGAGCGGCTTCCGCCCGCCGACCTGGCCGGCAGGCTTGTCGATCCGGTTGGCGGCGTCTCATCGAACCTGGTTCCTGCCGCGGCGAGCGCCAGGCCGCACCTCTTGCCGAGGATTCGACGCCATGCGGTGGCCGATTCAATTCCAATTCCTCCTTGCCATGCTGCTGATCGTGATCGCGGCGATCGTGCTGGCCAGCGCGGCGAGCGCCCTCTGGGCGGTATCCGCCGCGGGGCAGAGCAAGGCGGAAGAACTCAGCCGCGTGCAAAGGACGCTGGTCCAGGCGAGTTTTCCGCTCACCGAGAGCGTGCTGGAGCAGATGACCGGTCTGTCCGGCGCGGAATTCGTTCTGCTCGACGCGGATCGGCGGGTGATCCACGGCACGATCGCTTTGGACGCCGCGGATCGGGCGGTCTTGCGGGCGGCGCCGCTGGCCGGCGCGATCCAGTCGCTGGCCGAGGCGTTCGCGATCGAGCTTGGCGGGCGCGGCTATTTCGCCCAGATCGTGCCCGCCGCCCGCGCGACGCCGACTTCGCCGGGCCGCTTCCTGGCGGTGCTCTACGGCCGCGATCAATGGTCGACCGTAGCGCGCCGGGCCGCGGCCCCGGTCGTCGGCTCTGGGGCGATCGCCGTACTCCTGGCGATCGGCCTGGCGACGCTGACGGCGGGACGGCTGGTGCGCCCGATCCAGGCGCTGAGGACGCAGACCGAGCGGATTGCCGAGGGGCAATTCGAGCCGCTGGCCGCCGCTGCGCGAAACGATGAGCTGGCCGACCTGGCCGACTCGATCAACCAGATGGCCGAGCGGATCAGCCGCTATGAGCGGGAGGTCCGCCGCAACGAACAGCTTCGCATGCTCGGTCAACTGGGGGCGGGCATGGCTCACCGCCTGCGGAATGCGGCCACCGGCGCGCGGCTGGCGGTCGAGTTGCACAAGCGGAGGAACCCGGCTGCGGCCGATTCGGAATCGCTGAGCACGGCGCTCCACGAACTGGCCCTGATGGAGTCGTACGTCGTGCGGTTCCTTCACTTGGGGCAAAAGGGCGCCGTGTCGATGGCCGCCGTCGACCTGAACCAGGTCGTGACCGAGGCGGTGGGCCTTGTCCGCCCGGCGTTCGACCATGCGCAGGTCCGCCTGGAGCCGGAATTGCCCGAAGCGACCGTGCGCGTCCGCGGAGAGCCGGACTCGCTCCGCGAATTGGTGCTGAACCTGCTGCTCAACGCGATGGAGGCCGTCGCGGCGGCCGCCGACCGGCGGGTGGTTCTCGAGTTGGAGACGCCGGACAATGGCAACGTCGAGGTGCGGGTGAGCGACTCGGGGCCGGGCCCCGATCCGGCCTTCGGCGAGCGGATGTTCGAGCCGTTCGTCTCGGAGAAGCCGGAGGGAACCGGCCTGGGGCTCTACCTGTCGCGGCAAATTGCCGAGGCACATGGCGGCTCAATCCGCTGGGAGCGGCGCGATGGACTCACCCGATTCATCGTCCGGCTGCCCCGCTTGACCCAAACGGAGAACGATATTCAAACCCGGACAGAACCATGAGTCTTGTGTTGATCGTCGACGACGAGCAGGCCATCTGCTGGGGCCTGGCGGAACTGGTGCGGGAGATGGGCCACGAGGCGCTGACCGCGGCGTCGGCCGAAGCGGGCCTGGAGGCCGCGCGGCGAACGCCTCCCCAGGCGGTCGTGCTCGACGTGCGGCTGCCGGGGATCAGCGGCCTGGAAGCGATGCCGCGATTTCGGGAATTGCTGGGCGGCGCGCCGATCGTGGTGATCACCGCCTACGGCGAGTTGTCGACAGCCGTCGCGGCGGTGCGAAACGGGGCCTTCGACTACCTGATCAAGCCGTTCGATCTGCAAACGGCCGAGCGCGCAATCCGCCGCGCCTTGGCCAGTTCCCGGACGCTCCTGGAGACGCCCCCGCCGAGCGCCGCCCGCGAGGAATCCCTCGTGGGGGTCTCGCCCGCGATCCAGGAGGTGTTCAAGCGGATCGCCCTGGTGGCCGCTTCCGACGCCTGCGTGCACCTGTACGGCGAGAGTGGGACGGGCAAGGAGTTGGCCGCGCGGGCGATCCACCGCCACAGCCGGCGCCACGAGGCCCCGTTCGTCGCCGTGAACATTGCCGCGCTCAGTCCGGCGCTTGCCGAGAGCGAGTTGTTCGGCCATGTTCGCGGCGCGTTCACCGGCGCGGACGCGCCGCGCCGCGGGTTGCTCGCGCAGGCGCACGGCGGCACGATCTTCCTCGACGAGGTGGGCGACATCCCGCTGCCGATCCAGGTCAAGCTGCTCCGCGCGCTGGAGCAGGGCGAAGTCTTGCCGGTCGGGTCGAACCAGCCGGTCAAGAGCGACTTCCGCCTGATTTCCGCCACGCACCAGAACCTGCCCGAGATGGTCGCCAGCGGCCGCTTCCGGCACGACCTGTATTTCCGCCTCGTGACGTTCGAGATCAAGATTCCGCCGCTCCGCGAGCGCCGCGAGGACATCCGCCCCCTGGCCGAGCATTTTCTCAGCCTGCTTGCCGAGACCTCGACCGCGGCGCCGCGGCTCTCGCCCGAGGCGCTGGCGGAACTGGAGCGGCTGCCGTGGCATGGGAACGTCCGCGAACTGCGCAACGCGATCGAGCACGCGACGATCCTGGCGCCCGGCGGCGTGATCGCCGCCGAGCACCTCCCGCCGCCCGCACCGTCGGCGACAACCGCGGCGCTGGTCTGCGAAGACGCCCTGGCGGCGCTGGTTCGCCAATGGGCGGAGGCGCAGCTCGCCTCTGGCTCGGCGTCGGGCAATCTCTACGGCCGGCTTCTCGGGCTGGTCGAACCGCCGCTGCTGCAAGCGTCGATGGCCCATTTCCAGGGGCAGTGCGCGACGGCCGCCCGCTGGCTCGGGCTGCACCGCACGACGCTGCGCAAAAAGTTGCAGAACTACGGGATCGAATAGGCGAACCGGCGCGGCGAGGGCCCCGGGCGCGCGCCGTTCGCCCGGCGAAACGCGCCGACGAGGCCGCCGCGCAGCCGCTACGGGATCCGCTTCGCCGTCTGCTCTTCGGTCGTGATCCCCGGCGGCAATTCGAGGATGCGGAGATTGCGGAAGTGGATTTCCGAACCTTCCGATTCCAGGCAGAGGTAGCCCTTGCGAACCGAGGAATCGCGGATGGAATTGACGAACTTGCCGTTGATCGCCAGTTTTACCGTGCCGTCGACGCAGACAACGTCGTATTCGTTCCACTCGCCTTTTCCCTTGCAGCGCAACTCCCGCGACATGCTGCGGCTGCCGCGCGGATTGTCCGGCGTGGCGGTCAGACCGTTGGCGCCGAACAGCTCGCCGGAAATATAGCCGATGTGTTGGGGCTCGCCGTCCTTCGTCCGGTGCAGGTTGACCCAATCGAGCTCCAGCATCTGCACTTCCATTCCCTTGGGCAGGCTGCGCCCCGGGGGCACGAAGCCCTCGCTCCATACGAATACGCCGGAGTTGCCGCCGGCCTGCATGTGGCGCCACTCGATGTGCAGGATGAAGTTCTCGTACTGCTTCTCCGAGCGCATCACGCCGATCGGTTTGCCACTGCACACCAGCAGGCCGTCCTTGACGGTCCATGTATCGGGCTCCGTGTTCACGTTCACCCAACCGGTCAGGTCGCGGCCATTGAACAACTCGACGAATTGCGGGGCATCGGCGGAAACAGCGGCGGCTGGCGCGAGGGCCAATCCAACGAACAACAACAGCGCCGCTGCGCTCGGCATGATCGAGTCTGCAATTCTCATAGGTGACTCCAGGTTCTTTTTTTAGGGTTCGGGGCCAAGTGGGTGTAATGTTGTTCAGTGCCTGCTTGCGAAACGATTAGACCTCGTCAGCCGACACGACTACCTCAAAGGGCACGCCCAAGGTCTCGAAATGCTTCTTCCCGCACCGCACCTTGTCTGCTTCGCTGGTGCGGAGCTTCAGGAAGTCCTTCGTGCTCTTGGTCTCGCGGACTAGGTAAAGGGTCTGGCCGTCGTGCTTCAGGACGGCCCAGTCGGGGTTGTACTTGCCGACGGGGGTGTCGATCTCGAACCAGGCTGGCAGCTTGACGAAGAGTCTGATGTCTTCGCGTTCGTCCAGCCGCTTGGCGAATTCGCGTTCGACCTCCGAATCGTAAGCGACGTATTCGTACACAGAATGGTCGACCTGTAAGGCCGTCAGGTAGTTGATGAGTTCCTCGTTGTTGTAGAGCGCCCGGAAGTGTTCGGCCGTGATCTCGATGTTCTTGGGCGCACCCTCGCGGATGGCCACGCTCGGCACCACGATGATGAACTTCTGGAAGCCGTAGCGGTGGGACAGCTCAAAGACGGTCCGCAGGTAGACGTAGGTCTTCCCGGTGCCCGTCTCCATTTCGACGGAGAAATGAGGGCAGGTCCTGGCCGCGTTGGCGGCCATGTCGAGCAGTTCCCAGGACTCAAGCGGTACCGCCGCGTCGGCAATCTCGATGTCGTTGCGGGCTTGCACCGTCCGGGCATTGGCAAGCAGCTTGTCGGGAGCGAGCATCCGTTGGTTGCCCACCCCCAGTTCCGTCCGGGCCTGGCCGGCGAACAGCCTACCCCAATCTCCCACCTCGACGACGGAAAACTCGGGGGCTCCCTGCGGCTGCCCGTCGAACAGATCCGTCACCGCGGCCACGGCGTCAAGCTGGTACTGCTGGTTGGCGTCGAATTGCAATTTCATAATCATCCCAGTTGTGACACTCGCCAGATGGTAGTTGCCTGCCTCGCCATCCAGCGTTGGCGTTCCGCGATTCGGTCGGGATTCCACTCGGTGTTCTCGGCTGCAACCTTTTGGGTGATTTGGAGTGGGCACT
>Ga0123328_1000656_pt1 | contig 36088 bp, 36 predicted proteins | sample BioC12SIPDNA_2_FD_89702 | JGI IMG/M metagenome (GOLD analysis project Ga0123328, IMG submission 89702) | Anaerobic biogas reactor microbial communites from Washington, USA - Biogas_R1_A C12 SIP DNA | ecosystem: Engineered > Bioreactor > Anaerobic > Unclassified | place: Washington, USA...
CTATATGGACGGCTACAAAACCGATTGATAGAAACGCCGTGACTCTTTGAAACTATGACAATTATAAGGAGGGAATTAACATGAAAAAAGCATTAATCATATTCTTATCATTGGCACTTATGTTCACCTTCACCGCTTGCGGTGAAAAGAACGGCAACGAAACGCCATCAGGAAGCTCTGCACCGGCAGAAACCAGCACCGCTTCCTCTGGCGACGGAGGAAAAGAGAAAGTCAAGGTTCTGGGAATTGGCGATACCGGCGAGGCAAATGGCCTTTCCATCACGATTGATAAGATTGCATCGCCTGACCCGGATATATTGCTTAACAAAGCCAAGGACGGCTTTGCCTATATACAGGTTTACTTTACTTTCAAGAACGTCTCCGATGAAACAATAGAAACACCAAACAGAAAATCCATCTATATCGTTTATGAGGAAGGCCCCACAGGCGACGATTGCGACATGACATCCGACGATGCTTCCAATGTGCTTCCGGGGAAGAAAGATGATATGTATTATTTGAGGGAGGAGCTTGCTCCCGGCGAGTCTTTAAGCGGATGGATGATATATCAACGTCAATCGGATAAGTCGGATGTCACCATGCACTATTATTCCAAGTTTATCAACGTACCACCTGATCTTGTGTTTGGGTTTACGGCTGAATAGTCCTGCTGAAAGGGTCTTTGCGTGACGAAACGAAGGTTATTATCTGTTCTGCTGCTAATCACCCTGCTGCTGTCCTTGATAGCAGGGCTGTCCGGCTGCGGTAAAGGCGGCAGCGAGTCGGTTTCTGTTGCGATACCCGCCTGACATGGGCCTGACATGGGGCCTGACATGGGGACGGGGTTGTTGACAACATTTCTTAATCCAGGCTAATTTTAGCTTAGGGGGTGTATTTATATGGCAAGACAAGCAAGGGAAAAAAGCCCTGTCAGGCATGACCAGCTACTACACACTATTTGGCAAGCACTCACTGGCGGTGGAGGATTTTGCCCCAGGAGAATTTACCTATCAAACCGGAAACCAATGACAGATATTCCTGGACAGACATCGGAGCCAACCGCCTGTTTGCCGACTACTTCAAATCAGTGCCCCGTTATGTGCCGGCAAGAAAGATGTGGTAGAGGGGATACATACTTTTTAATTGTCTAGGTTTGCCAGTATTTCCTGTCCAGGCTTCGATACTGAAGTGCTTCAGCCAGATGTGGAAACTGAATGGTTTCAGAACCTTCCAGATCAGCTATTGTCCGGGCTACTTTTAATATACGGTCATAAAAAATTCCCCCTCATTAGTTCTTTATTCAATAATGGGAAAACAGGATGAAATAATAACCCCGGACAATTAGATAATCGTACTCTTTGCCGAAGCCTGTTCTTTCCCTGTTTTAAATAGAGAAATTCATCAGTCAACTGTGAAAAAATTCATAAAAGTAGGACTCTCTTTATGCTTTGACATCCAAATAAAGAAATCCATAAATTCTTCATCTGCGTAGGGATGTATGCCTAATTCTTTTACTCTTTTGTACTTGGTTTTGTAAACGATTTTCTTATTATAGATAAAAGTAAAATAATTCATGTCTTTATTAATTTTTTTAACGAGAAAATCCCATTCATTATTTTTCAACGGATACATTTTTTCATTAATAAAGAATATTGGTCCCATATCTGATGCAAATATTCCCAATGTATCTGATCCGTTTTGCTTTGAAAAACCTCTCCAACAATCATTAATTGTTTCAAGTCCAAGTTCAGAACGAGTTTTATATTCATGCCGACCTGTGATTGTGTTATAAACGCAAATATTATTAGAAAGATCATCATCCTGAATATAAATGGGATTTATTGAGGTTTTCCAAGTAACCATTCTCTAAAACCTCCTAAAGTTGAGTCAATATCGGGATTAGGGCTGCATAGTGCAATTATGGCTTCGTCCTTCTGCTCTTGAGAGTATTGAAGAACTCCCGCTTTTTGCGAATTCCTGGGGCCAATTCATCGCACCACGATCTGAGCGCCTTTTTAGAGGGCAATCCCAGCAATCTTATCGTCCATGATAAATTGCGGGTATGCTCTAAATAGTGTTCTACTGCAGCTATCTTTTACTCCGGCGAAAATCTCGCCCTTCGTGAATATCGGTCCCACAAAATCCCAGCCTCTTGTTCTTTGCAATATGCTTTATACCATCTTGGCAATAAACCACGACTTGGATAGCCAAGTTCATGAATTACATTAGCTATACTTTTATCATACTTCATATATAGCTCAATTGCTTCCATACATTCTTCTCTTGAATACATACGAACGCACCCAACCTTTTAAGTCCAAGATTATGTCCGCACCCCCATTGGGGGATTTTTCGGTTGACAAAAACAACCGGCCACTTTTCCAGGTATTTGGTCATCATTTGTTAATCCGCAAATAGAAGGCTCCCGAACGGGGACCTTTTTCTCAAGCTAAATAATCTGCAAACAAATAGAATGCTGGAGCAAAGTGCGAATAATTTTCGATTTATTTCAGCATAGAAAAGTATTAGAATCTGTTGTAGGATGTGATAATCTTGCAGCGGATTTTTTTAACTTGGGTTAGTCCGCATGAATATGCTAGGCAGGGAGTAGATTTTAAATTTCCTGCTCCTAAGACTTGCCCAAACCCAGAATGCTTAATGCCAATTGCACCCAAAAAACATGGCTTCTATGAGCGGAATTGCCTGGACTTTTACTATCGTGGCCGGATTCTCATCAGGCGCTATTATTGCCCCTACTGTGGGAAGACCATTTCTTACTTGCCTTCTTTTTGTTTACCCTATTATCAGTATTCTTTGGCAGTGATCTATCTGGTAATCACCAATCACATTGAATCCAGTATGTCCTATGCCCGTATTATTCGGCAGTTTAGAGATTATTACCCGGAACTGCAACTAGAAACACAGCATATTGAATTTTATCTATTGAGATTTATCATGAATTTACACACCATACAGATCGGGTTAAGGCAGTTTTGGCCGGATCTATGCTTGCCGGATTTTGGTTTAGGCATAAAAAAGGGAGCAGAAAAGATACTGCACATTGTCAACGATGGATTCGGTGAAATCCATACCTTCTCGCAGAGGTTTTTCGAACAATGTAAGCGTTCTTTTATGTCTCCCATGCAAAATATTTTAGCATGAGTTAGGAGAAATGTGTATTTGTAATCCTTCAAAACCTTAGCAACAGAGCTTTTGCCTGTATTCACCCCGGTACAGATGTTAATCTAGACAGGTAGACGTCTGGCTTAAGCGCTTAAGCCTCCTTAAATTTCCAAATACTTAAGGGGGTTGATTGACATGCTTGATAATGAGAAAAGGGAACAGATTGCACTGCAGAAGTTTTCATTAATTGCTCCGGTACTGAACGGACAGGTAGACAATCAGAGTGAATATTTTATTGAGATCACCAGTAAGGCGATTGATATGCCCTATTATGGAATGCGCAAGTATTCTCCCAAAACCCTGGCAGGTTGGCTGAATGATTACCGACGCAGCGGCATTGAGGCGCTTAAGCCCGGCTTTCGTTCGGATCGGGGAAAATCTCGTAAAATTGATGAGGCTCTTTTGGAAAAGATCAGGGAAAAACGCATGCAAAAGCCCAGGATCAACAGCAGTATGCTTTATGAAGCCCTGGTTAAAGACGGGGTAATTTTACCGGAGAAAGTCTCTATGGCTACCTTCTACCGTTTCCTAGCAGCAAACCCGGACTTAACCGCAGCTAAAAATCCTGATGAAGAGCAGGAAGTAAAAAGATTTGCTCATCAATACATCAATGAATTATGGCAGACCGATCTGATGTATGGACCATATCTCAAGATAGGAAAGACCAAAAAGCAAACTTATTTAATCGCTTTCATTGACGATGCGAGCCGCTATATTCCCTACAGCATGTGGTCTTTTTCGCAGGATTTTTCTACGCTAAGAGTGATTCTCAAAGAAGCTGTTGCAAGAAAAGGTGTTCCTTCAATGATTTATACCGACAATGGCAAAATATTTCGTTCCTCCCAACTGCAAATGGTTTGTGCCGGAATGGGTTGTTCGCTGCTTCACGCCAAGCCTTTCCAAGCTAGCTCAAAAGGTAAAATAGAAAGGTATTTTCATACGGTTAGAATGCGCTTTTTAAGCCAGATAGATCCTAACGAGATCAAAGATGTTGATGAACTAAATCTTCTCTACTGGCAATGGCTTGAAGCTGATTATCATCAAAAAGTTCACAGTGAACTTAAAATCAGTCCCCTAGATTTTTTTATGTCCCAATCAGAGCGAATCAGGCTATTTCCTAATCCGGCTATGCTGGATGAGTATTTTTTGCTGAAAGTAAATCGAAAAGTAAACCACGATGCTACTTTATCCTTGGATACCATCCTTTACGAAACAGATCTGTGCTTTGCCAATTCCCGTATGGAAGTAAGATATGATCCCGAGTGGCTTTTAAATCCCAATACCCCCATTCTCCTTTATCATGAAGGGAAGAAGGTTGGTGAAGCCAGGCAGGTTAATTTCCATGACAATGCGCATGCCAAAAGAAAAGGACCTGGCAGGCCGGTAAATAATCGTCTTGTAAACTTGAAAGAAAGCAGCCAAGAATCTATCGCGATTGTCTCCAAGAGCAGCAATCATATCTCCTTTACCAGTATCTCCAAAGCTGATTCCCAGGAAAAACCGTCCCGGGATCTTTCTGAGAGGGGTGATTGCTAAGATGTTTACTCAATTCTTTAATTTAAAGTTCAACCCTTTTACCAAAGAAGTACCGGCTGATAAATTGTTTTCCAGTCAGAATTTAGTGGAGCTTACTTCCCGTCTCATGTACTTGCAAAAAGCCAGGGGCATTGGCTTAATTATCGGTGAAGCCGGAACAGGCAAATCGAGCGCTCTGCGCAAATATGCTCAAAGCTTGAACCCGGCGCTGTTTGAATCTTGTTACTTTCCACTATCAACGGTAACCGTACAGGAATTCTACCGGGGATTGGCACTGGAGTTGGGCGAAGAGCCGAAGCACAAAAAGGTCGATCTTTTCCACCAGATTCAGTCTGCAATTCGTTCCATGTATTATGAACGCAGGATTACCCCTGTTATTATCCTGGATGAAATCCATATGGCTTCAAACAAGTTGCTTGAGGATCTGCGCCTGATTTTTAATTTCAATATGGATTCTGAAAATCCTTTTATCTTGATATTGGCCGGGCAGCCACCTATCCGCAGTAAGTTGTCTTTGAGCATCAATCATCCTTTAAGACAACGAATTGTGGTAAAACATATGATGAGCAGTCTTCAGAAAGAGGAACTGGGTGATTATCTGAAAACTCGTCTGGTATTTGCGGGTACACATGAAGATATTTTTACCTCTCCATCTATCGAAGCTATTTACGGAGTTACAAGCGGCGTACCCCGCTTGGTTAATAGCCTGGCTACAAACTCTCTTTTGGTTGCTTGTGAAAAAAACCAAACCCTGATCGATGAGGAAACTGTTTATCAGGCTCAAAGTGAATTGAATTTTTAACCTCACACTATTAATGGCCGTTGGAGTAATTTTAATCTGACGGCCTTTTTCATAGCTATATTGGGAGCTGATATAATTTGAGATTAGAACCACTTTCTACTGATTTAATATGCGGATTCAAGTGATGATAACTCGAAATGTGATGTTTTTAATTTGAGAATTCTGGCTGGATTAATTTGAGAATTAACAATCATTGACACTTTGACAATAAACCCCATCCCCCTGTCAACCCCTGCTGCAAATTCGCGGTTTTATTTTACAGCAGCATGGCGTATACTATAAGCAGAAAGGGGCTGATAGATATGCCGAACATCAAGCCGATTTCCGATCTGCGTAATTATAGCGAGGTGTTGCGTGATGTGGCCGCAGGCGCTCCTGTCTTCTTGACGAAAAACGGGCGCGGAAGGTACGCCATTGTAGATATGCAGGACTATGAGAAAACACAGGCGACGCTCCGTCTCATGAACGAGCTTGCAAAGGGCAGAAAGTCCGGTGAACAGGAAGGCTGGCTGGAACCCGAGGACATGAGGATGCACTTCCGCGCAAAAACGGATGAAGTATAAGCTCCGCTACTCCACTCAATCACTCAGAGACTTAGAGGAAATATGGGACTATATTGCGGCGGATCTTCAAAATCCTTCTGCGGCTGCACGGGTCGTAAACTCCATTATGGATTCCGCTAACCAGCTTATGGATTTTGCGGAGATGGGTGCGCCCCTGTCCTCGATTGCCAATGTGGAGAGCGATTACCGTTTTCTTGTGCATGGAAATTACCTCACATTCTACCGGGTGCATTGCAATGAGGTTTATGTGGATCGCGTACTCTTTGGCCGTCGGGATTATCTGCGTATCCTGTTCGAAGAATTTTTGGAAGAAAAGACAGCAGAATAAAAATGTGACACGGGGACGTCAGACTGTGTGAAAAATCTTTATAAAAGCTAATATAAAATGTAGGCAAAAAAGTAACATAACTTTACAGTGATAAATTCACCTATGACCCGGGAACAGGATCACTACATCTGCCCGGCAGGAAATATTCTGACACCTGCCAACTATCGAAAAGCCAAAGGACAGGTAATAGGACGGGACTACAGGAACTCCAAAGTCTGCAGCACTTGTGAACTAGGTATCTCCTGCTTTAGAAGTGCAAATTCTTCGCATCCCATTTCACATGGCAAAACATTTGTAACCATACCAGACTCATTCAAGATTTTAAAGGGCGGAAGCTACTCGGCGAAAAGGCTGAACATCTCCAAAACAAACAGAATAACCGCATTGTGAGAGATTATAAAAATCTGAGCCAGTCGCGTCTGCCGTACAGAATTCTTTCGACGTCAACCACCTTATTCTTCTCATTGATGGAAAAGAAGACAACGTAATTTTTTACAATCAGCTTCCTGTATCCTATTTGGGATAGGCGCTCGTCTGCGACAAGCGGACAGCGCTGCGGCATATCGGACAGACCTGTCATTACCTCTTCAAGAAGCTCCATCATATGGAGCGCCGATACGGGAGCGGATAGCTGAGAAGCAATATACCGGACAATGTCCATAAGGTCGCTTTCGGCTGGTTCGGATACATCCACCCTATATTTCGCCATTGGAGATACTCCGTTTGATATCCTTCATGGCCTCTTGAAGTGGACGTTTCTTACCGGCTTTGACAGCCGCCCTGCCCTCGTCAAGCAGACGATAGAGTTCCAGCTTGCCGCTGAGTGCTTCGTAAGTCTCAATACTCATGACCGCCAAATCACCCTGTCCGTTTTTTGTAATAAAGACAGGCTCACGGCTTTCGTGGCAGAAGGTGGAAATATCATTATAGTTATTACGCAGGTCGGTACTGGATTTTATATTTGGCATGGCGTTTACCTCCTTGGATAAATCTAAAGATATTATACCCGAATTTCTTTAGATTATCAATCGCTTTTGGTTGCAGACGACTGACACCAACAATTAAACATTTGTTGGGCTTTCTGCACCCCTAATCTTTAACCCTTGGTGTTTTAGCTGACCCAAAAAGTCCAAAAGCAGAGGTACGGACATTATTTTGGACTTACTCATACTTGGATCCCAATTTATAATACTAGTCACACTGCTCTTTAGAGTTGGATAGCTAAGGAATTTATAGAAAATAAACGGCTAAATGTACAGCTGTCACACCAAACCAACAAAGGGAAATATTGTTATGAATATTTTTAAATCCTTCTCGTTGGTGTCCCTAAGTACCAATGAGAAGGATTTTCCTTAATCACAAGCCAGCCTATGGATTGTCAATTTAGAAGCCAAAATTAAAAGGAGATGCAGACGGCAAATTAATTGGATTCTTTACTGGCAATTCATTCCCTAGAGACAACTCCGTTATTTAAGGTAATATTGGAGAATGAATTATCGCGTTTTGGAAAATAAATGTTAAAACAACATAATTTATAATATCAGGAAAGGATTTTTATGATTAATGATGATAACAACTGTTAAATTCAGATTTCTGCAATCTATCATTATGTCAACGCTTCTGGCATTCATGACGGCCGGGTGCAGCCATCTCAACCAGAATAATGAACCCGCTCCCAGTGCTGATGCGGTTTGTATGGGTCCCGCTACTATGCAAACAGCTTAAGCAAGGATGAGCGCCGGCGTATAATCGCCGCTATAAACCTGGACTGCTCAACATCATCTATCGGTTCGGTTTTTGTGTTTTCAAGCTCCCTAATGAGCAAGGAAAGGCGTGACACGTCCTCCCTCCAAATCATATAACCGCCTTGGATAGGCGAGGCATGAAGTAAGGTATTGGGGTCGGGCTGTAGACTCCCGCTTCTTTTAAATGTTCAAACAGTTGAGGAGCAAAGGGGTGGGAAAGTTTTGAATTGTAATGTACTGTACCTTTTTCGTCCACAATCTGTGCTCCTATTGGGGATGCGTCAAAAAAACCTTCATATTTGGTGTTGAATGGGAGCAGCCCGGCCTGGATGTAACTTTCCCAAATCCCCGCTGTCAATGTGCAGAGCATAGCTGAGAATCATTGAAATATAAAAGCAGTACCATAGCCAGCGATTCACAGGCTCAATATGGTTAAAAGGAGAGCGTTTTAGAGTTCTTGCAAAAATCCAAAACAGCATTAAACCGGCTGTCCCCAAAAGATAGCTTTGGATGTGACTGTGCATCATGCGCCAGAATGGTATAACCTGCGTCTCGCCATTCGAGTGGCTGGCCCTTCCATTATATCTTGTTGGCCCTAAGACGATCGACAATAGATACCCAAATTAAGGAAAGAAGCATGAAAGTGTCGAAATAAAATGGTAGAAAAATGAAATTACATATGATAGCATATAATATAGCAAAAAATGATAGTTGTTGTCATTACAGGTAATTGTTGGAGGAGAAGGCAAGAGGAAAATGGGGAGGGGAATTTATATAAAAGGCACAGGTAGGAAGGTAGCCTCACTGGTGATGCTAATAGCGTTTTTTATTAGCATTTTTGGGCCCAACGCGTTCGCAGCAAATAATACGGCTAATTCCGGTACTAACCAAAAAAAGCTTTTACAGCAGACTGTAGCTGCTGCCGATGCTGGTGTGGAGATGGATGCCAGGAAGTATGATTTGCAGGGCTTGGAGCTGTACACCAAGGCCATTAGCATGAAGCCGACTAGCGGGTCACCTGGCAATGTGGTCGACAATACCGCGGAAGCGGTAGCGATCGATATGGATGAAGATTTTCAAAAGGCCATCAAGGATTTCCCGGGGATATTCGATCCCAATGCCAAACTGGGGAATGTTGAAGATCTGCTGACCCAGTTTAGGGATGAGATAAAACCCCAGTATATGAATCCTCACTTCAATAGTACGGACAAGCTTTTTGAGATCAAGCAAAAGCTTGCAACTTATGCCTATGTCGTCGTGGTATCCGGAAAATGCAGCGATGAGACCACTTTATTATTTGCCAATGCTCTAAAAGATTTTTATATAGCGGATAAAATCATATGCAAGAGTGATTTGAACGATTTCAAGAATATAATTAAAGGCATCAAAGACCCGAAACTAAAAATCAAGACCATACTTTTGCAGACTGTTGCCCAGAATATGATGAATTCGGCCGACCGGCACCTAAAGAAGGGGCTGGTTGTTCCTCCTGCGGTTGAGTATCGGCTCTGCCATCGTCAATATGTCGATGCATTGAAATTAAATGATATCGTTTTTATGAGAACAACTGGTATTGAATTAGATCAAACGGAAATCACTTTGAAAGTAGGAGACACTTTAAAACTCAATGCCAAGGTGCTACCAGATAACGCCACTAATAAAAACGTTATTTGGAGTTCCAGTGATGAAAGTATTTTGACTGTCACCCAGGATGGCATTATTAAGGCAGTTAAAGACGGAATTGCTGCCATCACGGTCACCACCGAAGATAATTCATTTGAGGCCAGATGTAATGTTAAGGTGGTATTACCCTTTACTGTGTCGCTTAAAGACAGTCTCAAGGGCATAGAAGTTACCTGGGAGAATATGGGTGACGGGACATCATATGCACTCTATCGCAAGGCAGATAGCGAAGAATATCAGGTCATTGCCTCCAATTTAGCCGACACCCGGTATGTTGACAGCAATGTTAATGAGAAAATCAAGTATTTCTATATGGTTACTGCCACCACCAGCACCGGTGGTCAGTGGCACTCCAATGAAGGATCTATTATTCATTTGACCGATGTTGATGGCGATGGTCTGCCGGACTTGTTTGAGGAACAGATATTGACCGATCCTAACCTGCCCGATACTGATGGAGACGGTTTACCCGATGGGTACGAATATAATCTGCTCCAGACTAATCCTGCCGAAAAAGATACCGATAAGAATGGAACCGAAGACGGGCAGGAAGATCTCGACCTTGATGAACTGGCGAATGCCCAGGAGTATAGCGCTGGAACTAATCCGTTAGTCGCGGATACCGATCTCGATGGGCTATTAGATGCTGAAGAAATAAACGTGTACCAGACCAATCCATTACTATATGACACCGATGGAGACGGATTAAGTGACGGAGATGAAGTCAAATTGGGTTTAAGTCCCTTAACCCAGTATACCCATGATGGCATCCTGGATAGTGAGTATAAGGTAGAACAGAATCTGCCCGAAGAAGCACTTACGGCGATTAATACTGAGGACAATGACTATGAGTTATCTATTGATATCAAGGCCGCTGGCTGTGTGGAAAATAACATAGCCGCTAACGAGAGTATTTACTCGGATACCCTCATGGAAAACCGGGCTATTCTGGGGGTGGCAGCCGATCTCGGCTATTATGATGGTGCCATCGAAAGTGCCAAACTTAAATTCCAGATCAAGGCCCCCTTCGTAGATAATACCGGAAGTATTTATGCTGCCAATGATGAAGAACTGGTTGGTATCAAGCGATACAATATATTCAAATATTTTGCAGAAGACAATATGCTGTTGCCCATCAAGACTTATCATGATGTAGAAAATGGTATCGTATATGCTGAGGTTAAAGAATTAGGCACCTACTGTGTCATGGACCTGGAAAAATGGCTTTATGATATGGGTATTAGTCCGGAAGAAACAACGCCCTTCTAACCGGCAGTTACCAGCCTAAAGGCTAACCTTAATGATGACGCACCAGCTGCCCCCGATCAAGTTAACCCAAACAACATTAAACACGAAATTCCCTCAGACTATCGGTATATGACACTTGACGAGTTGAACAGCGCTCTAAGTTCCCCCGATACCATGCGGGCATTAGCGGTACGCTCTTCATCAGTAAATCAGCCGGTAGATATAGTGTTTGTCGTTGACACCACCGGCTCGATGGAGATAACGGACATGAATTGGTTGTTTAATATCCAAATAAACGAAGACTCTGATACTCTATAAGATGAGTTCTCAGGTATGTCAACATCACTATTTGCCACGGGTGAAATGGAAAAAGTTGTTCTTGCCATGATAAATCACACTAAAGATGGGACCGGTGCCGATTATAGCAATCAAACGTTAACCCAAAAAGCCAAGGATCATGATACAACCAAGAAATATGTTGATTTGGTCAAGGATAGAGTAATCGAGGAATTGGCTAATAACAGCGGCAACCTGAAGGCCCTAAAGTTCGATCAAAGCAAGAGAGCTGATAACCCTCTATATAGGTATATTCAAAAGAAGGGTACCTACCCGAAATTCAATACTTGGAGCGATAGTGTGGGCGGACTGCGAATCTGTGTTAACGACACCTGGGGCAACAATGTCAAGGTAACGGATTATCAGTTTGACGGGAAGTATTTTAATGGTAACTTACACTTCTGTATTTATGATCATTTTGGCCTGGACAAACCCGACGTCGAGAAATTTGCTACCCTGGGTGGTTTCCGGGCCTGGTTCGTGTTACAGCATTATATTCAGTTAAAAGGAGTATATACTCCTTTTCCCACCCTTATGGAATTCGATATACCATTCAGCGGGAGAGTATATACATGGGAACAAGGTTAATAAAGTGTCTTATTATTCTGGTTGCAGCGGTGTTATTCTTAGCCGGGTGTGAAAAACCAGACCATACACCCCAGATATTTGAGATCAAGAATACTGCGGAAACCATTAATAACCCTCAATTTAAGTATATCAAAATACAAAAACATTATATGATCTTGAATGCACCTACCAAATTACCTGGCTTAAAAGCTCTTATTGATGACTATATGGTTAAAGCTGATATTGAAGGGCAGATACCAAAGGGTGCCAAGCCGGTCTCTATAGAGTTGTACTTTTATCAAGAAAGCAAGCGGCTCCCGAGAGACTGGCAGCCTGAAGAATCCAGTTTTTTTGCGGATAGACTTGAACATCATCGGGATGATTGTATTGGCGGTGTCTGCTGGACGACCGACAGCCCGGAAAAGATATATGATCTTTACCGTATTGATGATGACGGAGAAGTGCTTCAAGAATTTAATTACATCGATGATAAGCTGCAGCCAGCCCTGCGATGAAGTGATACACCCTTATGGAATTCGATATACCATTCAGCGGGAGAGTATATACATGGGAACAAGGTTAACCAAGGGTCTTATTATTCTGGTTGCAGCAATGATATTCATAACTGGGTGCGAAAAACAAGACAATACACCCCAGATATTCCAAACTATAATAACCTGTGGTATAAATTGCAACCAGCATAAAGGCTAATTACAATCTCTTTTTTTAAAATAGCAATTTATTAATAAAATTCAGGGATAAGTCGGGTTAGTTATTTGGTGTGGGAGCAATTATTCTCGCACAGCCTGACGGGGTTATTGTCAACCGGCAATTTGGAAGTTGACAATAACCCCGTCCCCCTGTCAACCTACAATGTTTATTCGTGCATTTATTTGCCAAACTATAATAACCTGTGGTATATTATTTGTTGGTAATTACACACGCTTGGCTGACTTTGCGGACAGTGCTGGTTACAGTCTCCGGAAAGGTTGAAGCGGCGGAGGAAAAAACTGAAAGGAGGTGTTGTTGGTGTCAGTTATATCAATGAAACAGCTTCTGGAAGCAGGAGTGCATTTTGGACACCAAACACGCAGATGGAACCCGAAGATGGCCCCCTATATTTACATGGAGAGAAATGGTATTTATATCATTGATCTGCAACAGACGGTAAAAAAATTCGATGAGGCTTATGAGTTTATCAAAAATGTAGTAGCCGATAATAAGGGAGTCCTTTTTGTCGGAACTAAAAAGCAGGCTCAGGAGACTATTCGTGAAGAAGCCATTCGTTGCAACATGTACTTTGTTAACCAGCGCTGGCTGGGTGGAATGCTTACCAATTATAAAACTATTCGTGCCCGGGTTTTACGCTTGAAAGAGTTGGAACGGCTTGAAGCTGAAGGCGCCTTTGATGTACTTTCCAAAAAAGAAGTTGCCAGGCTGGCAAATGAAAGAGAAAGACTGGAAAGATTTCTGGGTGGAATAAAAGATATGGATAAATTGCCGGGTGCATTATTTGTAGTTGATCCCCGCAAAGAAAAGATTGCAGTTGCTGAAGCCCGCAAGCTGAATATTCCGGTAGTAGCTATTGTAGATACTAACTGTGATCCTGATGAAGTTGATTATATTATCCCCGGAAATGATGATGCAATAAGAGCTGTAAAGCTAATGGCTTCAAAGATTGCCGATGCGGTCCTGGAAAGCAAACAGGGAGAACAAGTAACTGCTTAATAAGTTGAACGACAAGGGGTGAATAGATTCTTCTGTACACCCCTTTTTTGTGAATATTAAGGTAATAAGGAGGTTAACCCAGGTGATAACAGCACAGATGGTTAAGGAATTAAGAGAAAGAACCAGTGCAGGAATGATGGATTGTAAAAGAGCACTGGAAGCTACTGATGGTGATATGGAAAAGGCTATTGACGAACTAAGAACTAAAGGTCTGGCTAAAGCAGCCAAAAGAGCAGGAAAAGTTGCCAGTGAAGGTACAGTTATATCCTATATTCATGGTGCGGGAAGAATTGGCGTATTAGTTGAAGTTAACTGTGAAACTGATTTTGTAGCCAAGACAGAAGAGTTTAAACAACTGGCTTATGATATTGCTATGCAGATAGCAGCTGCCAATCCACAGTATATTTCCCGCGAGGCTGTAGCGCCTGAGATTCTGGAGAGGGAAAAAGAAGTATTGAAAGCTCAGGCACTGGAAGAAGGCAAACCGGAGAAAGTTATTGAAAAAATGGTTGAAGGCCGCCTGGAGAAATTCTATAAAGAGAACTGTTTGCTTGAACAGCAGTTCATAAAAGATACTGATAAATCAGTTCAAGACCTGATTCATGAGAAAGTTGCCAAGATGGGTGAGAATATTAGTGTTCGTCGCTTTGCCCGCTATGAAGTTGGTGAAGGCATAGAAAAGGAACAGGTTGATTTTGCTACTGAGGTAATGTCTCAAATCAAGTCAGAATAACCTGTTATCCGGGAGGAGATAAATTGGATAATCCCAGATATAAGCGTATTGTACTGAAATTAAGCGGAGAAGCACTGGCTGGAACTCTGGGCAGCGGTATTGATCATAATATTTTAACCTCTATAGCCCGACAAATTGTAGAAGTTGCAAAAACCGGAGTTCAGGTTGGTATTGTAGTTGGAGGAGGTAATATTTGGCGTGGGGTAGCCGGAAGTGCCAAAGGCATGGATAGGGCTACTGCAGATTATATGGGTATGCTGGCTACAGTAATTAACGCTTTGGCTTTACAGGATGCGCTGGAAAAAGAAGAAATGGGTACCCGGGTAATGAGTGCCATAGAAATGAAGGAAGTAGCTGAACCTTATATCAGGCGTCGGGCTATACGCCATCTGGAAAAAGGCCGGGTAGTAATATTTGCAGCCGGCACCGGTAATCCATACTTTTCTACGGATACCGCCGCTGCTTTGCGTTCTGCAGAAATTGAAGCCGAAGCAATACTGATGGCCAAGAAAGTTGATGGGGTATATGACTCCGATCCGGTAATTAATCCAAACGCGGTCAAATATAAAAGATTAAGTTATATAGATGTATTAAATCAGGGTTTGGGTGTTATGGATTCTACTGCAACATCTTTATGTATGGACAATGGTATTCCTCTTATCGTATTCGATCTGACCAAAGAAGGAAATATTCTTAAAGCAGTGATGGGCGAGAATATTGGAACCTATGTAGGGAGGTAATAATATGGTAAAAGATATTCTTAAAGAATCTGAAGAAAAAATGAAGAAAACCATTGAACATTTAACCAAAGACCTGGCCGCCATGCGGGCTGGTCGTGCCAATCCGGCTATGCTGGATCGTATAATGGTTGACTACTATGGTGAACCAACTCCGTTAACGCAGCTGGCTAATATTACGGTTCCGGAAGCGCGGTTGATTGTTATTCAACCCTGGGATAAAACCAGTATAGCCAGTATAGAAAAAGCAGTTATGAAATCAGATTTAGGTGTTAATCCAAGTAATGATGGTAATGTAATCCGTATTGCCATACCTCAATTAACTGAGGAAAGACGAAAAGATATGGTTAAATTAATAAAAAAACGGGCAGAAGAAGCTCGTGTAGCAGTGCGTAACATTCGTCGCGATGCCAACGATATGCTTAAATCTCTGGAAAAGGATAAATCCATATCTGAGGATGAGAGCAAAAAGGGTATGGATGATGTTCAGAAGTCTACGGATAAATTCGTCAAGGATATTGATGCCATCTTAGCTGCCAAAGAAAAGGATATTATGGAAGTTTAATAATGTACCGGCATATTTCTGCTGGTATTGACAGTAGTTTATATTTATAATTAATTTATTGATACCCCCATTAAAAGGGGGTATTATGGTTTCCGGAAGAGGGGTTAAAGTGGCTTCAATTAAGATTAATAATACCCAAATAAATAAAGCCCAATTACCTCAGCATATTGCCATTATAATGGACGGTAACGGCAGGTGGGCTAAAAAAAGATTAATGCCTAGAACTATGGGACATAGAGCGGGTATGACTACTTTAAAGACTACGGTAAAAACCTGTGCAGAATTAGGAATTAAATATCTGACTGTATTCGCATTCTCGACTGAAAATTGGAAACGCCCAATTGATGAAGTTGATTATCTGATGAAACTGCTGGTGGAATATCTGGGTAAAGAGCTACAGGAATTACATCAGGAAAATGTCAGAATTAATGTGATTGGAGCTTATCAGGATTTACCTTCCGAATGCCTGACCCAGGTAGAAAAAGCATTATCCCTGACGAAGGATAATACTGGTATGGTTTTTAATATTGCTTTGAATTATGGAGCGCGCCGGGAAATAATAAGAGCAGTTCAGAATATAAGTGCCAGGGTTCGGGAAGGTCTGTTATCCCCTGAAGATATTGATGAAAATACCATTGCCAGTGAATTATACAGTTGTAATATACCAGATCCGGATTTATTGATAAGGACTGCAGGTGAAATGAGAATCAGCAATTTTTTATTATGGCAAATAGCCTATACAGAATTATGGTTTTCTTCAAAACTTTGGCCGGAATTTACGCGGGAAGAGCTTTTAAATGCTATTAATGACTATGGGCAAAGAGAAAGACGGTTTGGCGGATTAACTAAATAAAGGCGGGTTAAAATTTTGAAAACCAGAGTAATCACTGCATTAATTGGTGCACCTCTTTTAATAGCAATAATGTATTTGGGCAGCTACTACAGGATAGCTATTTTTCTATTATTGGCTTTTTTAGCTTTAAGGGAATTGTTTATTATGATGCAGGCTAAAGGCTTAACCCCTCTGGTTCTGCCGGGTTATGTAATACTGTTGCTATCCCTTTCCTTATACAGCCCGATACCTTATCAGGAATTTTTGTTTTTCCTGGGAATCATGTTAGTTGTCATTATATCGGTTATAGCTTATCCGAAGATAGATTTTGCTTCCACTGGTGTAAGTATATTTTTTGCCGGATACTGTGGAGTTCTACTGAGCTATGCACTTAGAATCTCAATGATGGAATCAGGCTTTATGTTAATAATGTTTGCTTTTTTACTAACCTGGGCAAGTGATGTGGGAGGTTATTTTGCAGGCAGCAGATGGGGGAAGCATAAATTGGCACCCCTGCTTAGTCCTAATAAAACCTGGGAAGGCGCTGCAGGAGGCATTTTAATGTCGGTTATTATAGCCTTGCTGTTTTATCAATTGTTTTTTTCTTCATCATTGGCACTGGTGTTTGTTTTGTTGGGGTTATTGGCCAGCGCAGGCGCACAGTTTGGCGATTTATTTATTTCCGGTTTAAAAAGATATATGGGTGCCAAGGACAGCGGCAATCTTATTCCTGGTCATGGGGGAGTATTGGATCGTTTTGACAGTTTTATCCTGGTAGTGCCCATAGTATATTATTTTGTGATTTATGCCATATAGATTAAGAGAGGTGAGTGTTCATGGATCCGGAACTGCAAAAATATCTTAAACTATTGGCGAAAATCGCTATATTCGTATTAAGTCTGGTTTCTATTTACTTATTGTTCAGTTATGTAATACCAATGCTTGGAAAAATCCTGGCCTATATTCCGGTCTTGTTTTTACCGTTTATAATTGCGGTGTTATTGGCTGTGATTATCGAACCGGTGGTAATCGTATTTGAAACCCGACTCAGACTTAAGCGTAACTGGGCCGTGGTTTTCAGCTTGATGACTGTAGTAGGGGGCTTTGTATTAATTGTTTCTTCACTAATATCCATGATCATCAAAGATCTGACCATACTCTATCCACGCATAGCCTCTTATTCAGACCAGGTCATAACCGGATTCATGAATACAATCAGCGACTTCCGTCTCCTGTACCTGCAAATGGATTTGCCGCCTCAGGTCCAAAATGCTATACAGGAAAATATGCAGGGTGGTATCGAAACTTTAAAAGAAATTATTAATGGCAGTTTGGACATTTTGATGCAGGTATTTGCCAAATTGCCGAGCATATTTATCTTAATTATAATTGCTACGGTAGCTACTTTTTTTATAATAAAAGACCGTGCAGTATTAAGCCGGTTTGTATTACATTTGCTCCCCGGAGACGCCCGTTCAGCTACCAGAAGGGTGTTTTCAGAGTTATTCAGGGCTTTAACCGGGTTTTTAAAAGCTTACAGTATCTTAATAACTATTACAGCAATACTTACAATTGTTTCCCTGAAGATTCTGGGCGTACAATATATTTTAACTATTGGTATTCTGGTAGGTTTGTTGGATATATTGCCAGTTCTGGGACCAGGAACCTTGTTTATACCCTGGATAATCTGGCAGTTTATAATTGGCAAAACCAGTATGGCTATAGGACTTACTATTGTCTATATAATTATTTCAGTAACCAGACAGTTTCTGGAGCCGAAAATTGTGGGTGATAATATTGGATTACACCCTCTGGCTACGCTGGTGTCATTATATATTGGTCTTCAGATCGCCGGGTTAGCCGGTATGATTATGGGACCTGTTTTGGTAGTGATATTTATCGCCAGTTATCGTGCCGGCGTTTTTGATAAAATTAATTGGGGGCAAAATCGTTGATTAATATAGTTATACTGGGTTCAACCGGTTCAATAGGCTTACAGGCCCTGGAGGTAATTGCCCGACATAGTGACCGATATAGAGTAACTGGATTGGCTGCCCGGGATGAAGTGGATGTTCTGGTGGAACAGGCTGAACAATTTAAACCCGAGGTTATAGCAGTTGGAGATGAAGATGCTTATCCGTCATTAAAGAATTCAGTAGCTGGCAATATTGAATTGCTGTCGGGCATAGAAGGATTATCGGCCATAGCTGCCTGGCCCAATGCCGACATTATATTAGTAGCAGTAAGCGGGGCAATTGGTATTTTGCCGACCATGGCTGCCATTAAAGCTAAAAAGCGAATTGCTTTGGCTAACAAAGAAACATTGGTAACCGCAGGCGATTTAGTAATGAAGGAGATTAAGAATAACAATATTGCGCTGATACCGGTAGACAGTGAACACTCGGCAATATTTCAGTGTTTACATGGTGAAAGAGATAGTTTAAATAAGATCTGGCTTACTGCTTCCGGCGGCCCTTTCAGGAATTTCACTTTTCAGGAGTTGGAGCAGGTAAATATAGAAATGGCGCTTTGTCATCCTAACTGGTCAATGGGACCCAAGATTACCATTGATTCAGCTACCCTGATGAATAAAGGCCTGGAAGTAATTGAAGCCCACCATCTCTTTGGAGTGGATTATAATGATATTGGGGTACTGATACATCCGCAAAGTACTGTTCATTCCATGGTAGAACTGGTTGACGGTTCATTTCTGGCCCATCTGGGAGCAGCGGATATGCGTATCCCTATTCAATATGCTTTTAGTTATCCGGAGAGATTGCCTTCGTCTGCTCAGCATCTGGATTTTACCAAACTGGCAGCTCTGGAGTTTCAGGCTCCGGATGTGAAACGGTTTCCGGCTTTGGAGTTGGCATATGAGGCTGGCCGAACTGGCGGCACTATGCCGGCGGTGCTTAATGCAGCCAATGAAATTGCGGTACAATACTTTTTAGGAGGTAAAATTAAGTTTAATCTAATTCCCCGGTTGGTTGAACAGATAATGAATCGACATGAAAGCATATCCGGGCCGAATCTGGAGGAGATATTATCTGTAGATAAATGGGCTCGTATAATGACAGAAGATATAATAAACAGAGGAGGTATTTGTTAATGAGTGTAGTAATAACGCTGATTATTATTGCGGTATTAATTCTGGCCCATGAATGGGGACATTTTATAGCCGCCAGGCGTGTAGGAATACCGGTTCATGAATTTAGTCTGGGGTTTGGTTACAAACTGTTTTCCATTAACCGTGACGGGGTAGAGTATTCATTGCGTCTAATTCCTCTGGGGGGCTTTGTTCGTATGTCCGGTGAGGATTCTGATTACAATGATCCGAAAGGATTCAGTCAGCGTACTCCTTTGGAAAAAATAAGGGTATCTTTTGCCGGACCTTTTATGAACTTTGTTCTGGCCTTGTTGATTTTTATATTTACCTATTCAATTATTGGTATACCATCCAGTTCTCCACAACCAATTCTGGGTAAAATAATACCGGACAGACCTGCAGCTGTGGCAGGATTACAGGAAAATGACCGTATTCTGGCAGTTAACGGACAGAAAGTCACTACCTGGACTGAGTTTACTGAACAAATTGCCTCAACTCCTGCAGGTACCCCTATGGAGTTTAAAGTGGAAAGAAATAATAACATTAAATATGTTAATGTTTCGGCTGAATTGAATGAAAGTACCGGATTACCTGTAATAGGTGTACTTGGTTCAGTAATCTATGAGAGGCAGGGTATAGTTGAAGCAATTAAGATCGGGGTTAAGCAAACTTATGATTTAACCAGGTTGATGCTGATTGGATTATGGACTATTATAACCGGGGGAGCCTCCGCCGGGGATTTAGCCGGACCAGTTGGTATTACGAAACTGGTTGGTGAGGCTGCTCAGGTAGGAAGCGTATTTTTACTGACATTTGCAGCTTTCTTAAGTATAAATCTCGGTATTATAAACCTGCTGCCATTTCCGGCTCTGGATGGGAGTAAAATAGTATTTGCAGTTGTCGAAGCAATCAGAAGAAAACCTATGGAGCCGGAAAAAGAAGGACTTATCCATTTCATTGGCTTCGTATTTTTAATGTTGTTGATTGTAGTAGTTACCTATAATGATATTATGCGTTTAATAAAGGGTTAACAGATGAGACGCCGCTCGAGAGTTATAAAAGTTGGAAATGTCTCTGTTGGTGGAGACAATCCTGTTATAGTTCAATCCATGACTAATACTGATACCAGAGATGTAGCAGCCACAGCAGGACAAATACTGGCTTTGGAAGCAGCCGGCTGTGAAATAATTCGGGTAGCAGTAATTGACACAGAAGCTGCTGCCGCGATTGCTAAAATAAAAGCTCAAATTAATATTCCGCTAATAGCAGACATTCATTTTGACCATCGTTTGGCCCTGCACAGTATTGAATCTGGTGCCGATGGACTGCGTATTAACCCGGGTAACCTGAAAGCCGAACGCGTAAAGGAAGTAGTTACTGCCTGTCAGGAGCGAAAGCTGCCTATCCGTATTGGAGTAAATGCCGGTTCACTTGATCGTCAACTGTTGGAGAAATATGGACAGGTATGTGCCGAGGCTATGGTGGAAAGCGCCATGGATAATATAAAGCTGCTTGAAGATATGGGATTTAATGATATTAAAATCTCTTTGAAGGCTTCATCAGTATTACTTACCGTAGCAGCTTATAAGCTATTAGCCGCAAAGGTAGACTATCCACTGCATGTAGGAATAACTGAAGCAGGGACTAAAGACCGGGCTTTAATAAAATCGGCAATGGGAATAGGAATATTGTTAAACGAAGGCATTGGTGATACCGTACGCGTATCGCTTACAGCTGATCCGGTTGAGGAAGTTTGGGCCGGATATGAAATATTAAGAAGCCTCGGTTTGAGGAATCGGGGCGTAGAATTAATCTCCTGTCCCAGTTGTGGTCGTTGTCAGTTTGACCTGATAAAAACTGCTGAAGAAGTTGATCGGTTGACCCGTCATATTGCCCAACCAATTAAAATCGCCGTGATGGGATGTATAGTTAACGGACCGGGTGAAGCCAGAGAAGCAGACATTGGCATTGCCGGCGGCAGTGGTGCAGGGTTGCTTTTTAAGCAGGGACAGGCAGACCGTAAAATACCTGAAAAAGATATGGTAGATGAATTGTTGAAAGAGATAGATCAGGAGGTTAAAAAAGGAGGCACAGGTTCTTGAAGTATTCGGAATTATTTTGTCCTACTCTGCGGGAAGTTCCCAGTGAGGCTGAAACTGCCAGTCATCAATTACTGTTAAGGGCAGGTTATATTCGTAAAGCTACCGCTGGAGTTTACTCTTATCTTCCTTTAGCCAATCGGGTTTTAAAAAAAGTTATGAACATAGTTCGGGAGGAAATGGATAGGGCTGGCGGACAGGAAGTAATCATGCCCATTATTCAACCGCGTGAATTATGGGAACAATCCGGTCGCTGGTCAGTATACGGTGATGAGATGTTTCGCCTGACTGACCGTCATAACAGGGGATTTGCCCTGGGTCCTACCCATGAAGAGATAATCACTGCCCTGGTTGACGGAGATGTTCATTCCTACCGGGATATGCCGCTGTTGTTATACCAGATTCAAAACAAATATCGGGATGAAATTCGCCCCCGATTTGGGTTAATGCGTGGCCGTGAGTTTATTATGAAAGACTTATACTCATTTGATGTTGATAATGAAGCCCTGGAAATATCTTATCGTAAAATGTTTGAAGCCTATAATCGTATCTTTCAGCGTTTAAATCTTGATTATCGCGTGGTTGAGGCTGACAGTGGAGCTATTGGTGGAAATGAAAGTCATGAGTTTATGGTTTTAGCAGATACCGGAGAATCGGAAATAGTCTATTGTACTCATTGTGAATATGCTGCCAATGTAGAAAAGGCTGCCTGTATATTAACTTCTGAACCAATGTCGGGGGACATGCTTCCGTTGGAGAAGATTAGTACTCCCGGTCAAAGAACTATTCAGGATATGGTACAATTTGCCGGAATAGTTCCTTCACAACAGGCCAAAACCCTTATGTATATGGCTGATGATAAACTAATTGCCGTATTGGTCAGGGGAGATCGTGAATTAAATGAAATAAAGCTGAAAAATATTCTGGGATGCAATAATTTATATATGGCTGACGAACCTACGGTAAGAGAAGTATGCGGTGCCAGCTTTGGATCACTGGGACCGGTGGGAATACCGGTGGATATTTATGCTGATTTGGAAATAGCTAATTTAAGGAATATTACCTGTGGCGCCAATAAAGATGACTTTCATTATATTAATGTTAATCCCGGTCGCGATTTCAAACCCCGTTTGGAAGCAGATTTACGCAATGCGGTGGCTGGCGATGTATGCCCGGCATGTAAAAACCGGCTGGAAATGGTACGCGGAATTGAAGTAGGACACATTTTTAAGCTGGGTACCAAATACTCATCGGCCATGGGTGCAACCTTCCTTGATCAAAACGGGCAGGAACTGTCGATGGTAATGGGATGCTATGGTATAGGGGTATCCAGAACCATGGCGGCAGCAGTTGAACAAAAACATGATGAAAATGGTATTATATGGCCTGTTCCCATTGCTCCTTTCCAGGTTATTGTAGTACCGGTTAATGCCAATAAAGAAGATCAGATGAAAGCAGCAGAACAAATCTATACTGAACTGCAAGCCGAGGGAATTGAAGTTTTACTTGATGATCGAGATGAACGTGCCGGAGTAAAATTTAAAGATGCCGATCTTATTGGTATACCTGTCCGGATTACAATTGGTCCCAAAGCATTGCAGGATAATCAGGTAGAGGTGAAGAAAAGATGGGAGGATGAAGTTAATAGAGTAAATATTGACCAGGCAGTCAAAACGATATTAGCTATCATCCAGGCATAAAAACTGGGTTGGATGTGAAGTAAGTGTCGGTATATGAAATAATCTTCAAACTGGCATTGGCAGGTATTCTGGGAGGGTTAATCGGTTTAGAAAGAGAGAGCCTCAACAGACCAGCCGGTCTGCGTACCTATACATTGGTTACAGTAGGCTCAGCCCTGGCCATGATAGTATCTCTGGATATGTATTTTCAGTATTATCAGACGGTAAATGCTGATCCGGGAAGAATTGCTGCTCAGGTAATCAGTGGAATAGGTTTCCTGGGTGCAGGTACCATTATGCGTGAGGGGGCTACAGTCAGAGGACTGACTACTGCTGCCGGCTTATGGGTGGTTGCCTGTATTGGTTTGGCAGTTGGTGCTGGACTATATATTCCAGCGATTGTTACCACCATTCTAATTCTGTTTATCCTTATATATTTTATTGAGTTTGAAGAACGCTTTACCGGCATGAGGGTCTATAAAGGGCTGATTATGGTGGTAGAAGACCGGCCTGGACAGGTAGGAGTTATTGGAAGCATTCTTGGTAATATGGGAGTATTAATTAAAAACATTCAACTAACCCGTCTGGAGGATGAAGACCTGGAAGTTGAACTTTTACTGCATTTACCCTCCCATATTTCAATAGCTGAAATAATTGATGAATTGTCTGAAGTACAAGGTTTAAAGAACATTCAAAGACTGAATTAACTGGCTGATGGAGGAATAATTGACTATGAATCAGAATTTTTATCATTTTATTCAGAAACATCTGCCGGACAATATGGCCTGTCACTGGGAAGACTCATATATTGAGAATTTGCAGGTGAATCGGACTATACGACGCTGGTGTATACGAGTTTCAGTATCCCAGCCCATACCTGCCCGGGTAATTGACTCTACTGCCAGTCGATTGTTAAGCAGCATACCATCTCTGAACCATCTGGAAATATTGACCCGGTTAAAAAATCCGGATAAATCAATCAAAAAAATATTGGACAGCAGGAAGGATGAATTATCATCCTCTTTGTTTAATAATGATAAAATTATTGACCAGATACCAATTAAAATACTAAGTCACGGTGTGGATTTTTGCCCCCATCAGAAAGAGCAGTATCAGCAAATTATAAATGATGAAGTGTGTAACAAATTAGCCGCATGGTTTTGGCAGGAATATCGGCTGAGAATATTGGTAAGAGTATTACCGGCTTACGACATTAACGAGCAACGCGATATCCCAGTTTTTATTGAACGTCAGGAAATGGACTTATTGAACATTCCTGATGATACTGCCAAAAAGAAACTATCCTTCCGAAAAGGCAAACCAGAAATTGACGAAGATGAAGGATTATTAACCTGTCAGATAATACCGGTATCCGAACTGCAGGAAGGTTTAAAAACGGCCATAGTCGAGGGGGAAATATGGGACAAAAGCGTTTCAATTTTAAAAGATGGCCGCCAGGTATTCAGCTATTTGGTTACTGATTATATTGATACCATTGTAGTTAAGCAATTTGCCGAAGGCGACGAACATGGATTGGAAACTTATGAATGGATAAGGATTAAAGGCAGTGTCCGTTTTGATTCATATGTGCGTGAGCCGGTTTTGTTTATGGAATCTTATCTTAAAGTTCCCAAACCGCTTCGTCAGGATAACAGCGAAGAAAAGCGTATAGAGCTGCATGCGCATACTAAAATGAGTTCCATGGATGGATTAACTGAAGTTGAAGCCCTTATTAAAAGAGCAGCTGAATGGGGGCATGAGGCAATAGCTATTACTGATCATGGCTGTGTTCAGGCTTTTCCTATTGCTCATAAATTCGCAAAAAAATTTAAAATTAAAGTCATTTATGGCGTAGAAGCTTATCTGGTGGAAACTGACCGTAAGGAAAGACCTTATCACATAATTTTATTAGCCCAAAATCAAATTGGTCTAAGGAATTTATATCAACTTATCAGCAACTCTTATTTGCATAACTTTTATCGGCATCCCAAAATTACACGCCAGGAATTACAGCAATATCGCGAAGGAATAATCATAGGTTCTGCCTGCGAGGCGGGTGAACTATATTCTAAAGTGATTAATGGTGAATCAAATGAAGTTTTGGAGCAAATTGCAGACTTTTATGATTACCTGGAACTTCAACCAGTCGGCAATAATGAGTTTTTGATTCGGGAAGGCCAGGCAGACAATATTGAAGCTATTCAGCAACTGAATAAAACCGTATATGAACTGGGGAAAAAGCTTGACAAGCCGGTAGTGGCTACCGGAGATGTGCATTTTTTGGACCCGGAACATAAAATATTTCGTCAGATTATCCAGGCAGGACAAGGTTATGATGATGTTGATGTCCAGGCACCCCTATTTTTTAGAACTACTGAGGAAATGTTAAATGAGTTTTCATATCTGGGAGCCGTTGAAGCAGAGGAAGTAGTAATAAAAAATCCGGCTGTTATTAATGCCCGGATAGAAAGTTTACAACCGGTACCCGAAGGTTTTTATCCTCCCCGGATTGATGGTGCCGCCGAAGAGATAACTGCTTTAAGTTGGGAAACGGCTAAAGAACTCTATGGGAACAATCTTCCGGATATAGTACATAAAAGGCTTGAACGGGAATTGTATTCCATTACTCATCATGGATTCAGCGTATTATATTTAATTGCTCATAAACTGGTAAAGAAGTCAAACGAAGATGGTTACCTGGTTGGCTCAAGAGGGTCGGTGGGTTCTTCTCTGGTCGCTTTTCTAACTGGAATAACCGAGGTTAATCCTTTACCTCCTCATTGGAGATGTCCCCTCTGTGGTGCCAGCATTTTTATTAATGACAGCTCAGTTGGCTGCGGAGCCGATTTACCTGAAAAACAATGTGATAAGTGTATAATACCTATGCAAAAAGATGGATTTGATATTCCTTTTGAAACCTTTTTAGGTTTTGAAGGCGATAAAGTTCCGGATATCGACCTGAATTTCTCCGGCGAATATCAAAGTCGGGCCCATGCCTATGTAGAAGAATTATTTGGCCGGGAAAATGTATATCGAGCCGGGACTATTTCCACCATAGCTGAAAAAACCGCATATGGATTTGTTAAAAAGTTTGCTGAGGCTAGAGGAGAAGGAATTAAAAATTCGGAGATAAATCGCCGGGTAAGGGGAATTGCCGGAGTACGCAGGACTACCGGACAGCACCCGGGCGGGTTAATCGTTTTGCCTCATGACCGAAATATAATGGAATTTACGCCTTTGCAATACCCGGCAGATAAAAAAGAATCCGGTGTAATTACTACGCACTTTGAATACCATGCCATTGGTGACCAGTTGGTAAAACTGGATATACTGGGACATGATGACCCTACCGTGATTAAAGAGCTGGAAGATTTAACCGGAATTAAGGCGAATACGATAAGTTTAAGTGATGCCCAAACCATGCAGATATTTTCCGGACTGGAATCGTTGGGGGTGACAGCTGAACAGATTGGTTCTTCAGTAGGCACCTATGGAATACCCGAGTTTGGGACCCGCTTTGTACGCCAGATGCTGGAAGCGACCAGACCAACAACCTTTGCTGAGCTGGTTCGTATCAGTGGGCTTTCTCACGGTACTGATGTTTGGTCCAATAATGCTCAAAATATAATAGCTGAGGGAATTGCTACGCTAAATGAAGTTATTTGTACCCGCGATGATATTATGCTGAACATGATAGACCACGGCGTAGATAAGAAAGTCGCCTTTAAAATTATGGAGATAGTTCGCAAAGGTAACGAGCTCAAACCGGATGAAGTAGAAATCATGAAAAAACAAAATATACCGGATTGGTATATAAACTCATGTCAAAAGATTAAATATATGTTTCCGAAAGCTCACGCAGTAGCTTATGTAACCATGGCTTTCCGTATTGCCTATTTTAAAGTTAATTATCCTCTGGCTTTTTATGCCAGTTTCTTCAGTATTCGGGCTGAAGATTTTGATGCCGGGATAATCTTAAAGGGATATGAAGCGGTACGCAACCGAATTAAGGAAATTGAACGCCAGGGCTATGAAGCATCACCAAAAGATCGCAAACTTATTCCCATATTGGAGCTGGCTATGGAAATGTATGCCCGGGGATTTAAATTTTATCCGGTTGATATTTACCGCTCACAGGCTGATAAATTTCTCCTGGAAGAAGAAGGTTTGCTGATACCGTTTTCGTCTTTGCCGGGTGTTGGTTCCAGTGCAGCCCGGGGAATAATAACAGCGCGGGATGAATCCGACTTTATATCCGTCGAAGACTTTCAGCAGCGTACTCATTTAAATAAAACCGCCATGGAGATCCTGAGGCAATACGACTGTTTTGAACATTTACCCGACAGCACCCAAATCAGTTTATTTGGCTGATATCCGTAAAAATTCGTAGACTTGAATAAACTTGTAACCGTGTGTTATACTTTACAGTAAGCTTACTAATATTTGAGAAAAAAGTGGGTGCCCACCCACTTTTTCTATTGTAATTTGCATATACCAGGTTTAATTCTGATTAAATATGGGGGTGACCCGTTGACAGAATCGATAATAGAAAAAATTATTGCTCTTATAGAAGACCCCATAAACCGTCTGGAAGTTGAGCTGGTTGATGTAGAATACCGTAAAGAAAACGGCGACCAGATGTTGAGATTGCTTATTGATAAAGAATCTGGAATTGACCTGGATATTTGTACACGGGTAAGCCGGGAGGTCAAAGGCAAGATAGATGATGCTGATATATTTTACGATCATTTGGAAGTGTCATCTCCGGGACTGGATCGTATTATCAAGACTGATAAAGACTTTGCAAGGTTTTGTTGTTATAAAATAAAGCTTAAAACCCTCAAAAGTTTTGAAGGTCCCAGAAAACTAAAGGGCAAATTAGGTTCTGCTGATGCAGAGAATATTATTATTGAAACCGAAGACGGACCAGTAACCATACCTCGATCAGTAATTACAGTAGTAAGACTGGAGCCGGAACAATAAAAGGAGGAAGAACAGTGTCTAATGATTTAATGCAGGCATTGACAGATATTGAAAAAGAACGGGGAATCCCTAAAATAGCATTAATAGATGCAATTAAGTCTGCTCTTAATACTGCTTACAAAAAGAATTTTGGCGTAGGGCAAAATGCCAGCGTCGAGTTTAACGATGTTACCGGTGAAGTAAGAGTATTTTCGCAAAAGCAGGTAACGCAGGAGGTAGAGGATCCCCGACAGGAAATATCTCTGGAAGAATCAATAGAGCTGTATCCGGAATCAAAATTAGGGGATATGGTATATGTAGAAGCTACTCCGGCAGAATTTGGCCGTATTGCTGCCCAAACTGCCAAACAGGTTGTAATTCAAAAACTCAGAGAAGCGGAAAGAAGCTTGATTTATGAGGAGTTTTTGGAGCGGGAAGGTGAAATAGTTACCGGAACCGTACAACGAATCGAGAACAAAACCATATTTGTAAGCCTGGGGCGAATAGAAGCCATAATGCTGCCGGCTGATCAGATGAATACTGAAAAATATTCCGTAGGTCAACGCATTAAAGCCTATATTTATGAAGTGAAAAACACTTCCAAAGGCCCCAATATTTTTGTGTCCAGATCACACCCGTTATTTTTAAAACGATTATTTGAATTGGAAGTGCCGGAAATATATGATGGCATGGTAGAAATTAAATCAATAGCCCGGGAAGCTGGAGCCAGGTCAAAAATATCGGTATATTCTCAGGATGAAAAAATTGATCCGGTAGGAGCCTGTGTCGGACCACGCGGTCTTAGAGTCCAGAACATTGTTACCGAGCTGGGTGGAGAAAAAATTGATATTATTAAATATGACCAGGAACCGGATAAATATATTGCAAATTCTCTGAGTCCTTCAAAGGTCATATATGTAGATATATTTGAAGAAGAAAGAGTAGCCCGCGTAGTGGTACCTGATTATCAACTATCACTGGCAATAGGTAAAGAAGGCCAAAATGCCAGACTGGCAGCCAAACTGACTGGCTGGAAAGTGGACATTAAGAGTGAAAGCCAGGTTATGGATGATAATTATGAACCCGAGGAGGAAATAGATGGCTAAACCCAGGAAGATACCCCAGCGTATGTGTGTGGGATGTCGCGAAATGAAAAATAAAAAAGAGCTGATAAGAATTGTCAGAACCCCGGACGGTGAGATTGAAATGGATCTTACCGGTAAAAAAGCAGGCCGGGGTGCCTACATTTGTGCCAGCACTAAATGTTTAGCTGAGGCCACCCGGGGTAAGCGTCTGCAAAAAGCGTTAGAGCATGAAATAGCACCGGAAGTGCTGGAAACAATAAAGCAGAAAATCTCCGAACCTGTTTCATAGATAGGAGAGATATTATTTGAAAAGAATATTTGCTATGATAGGAATGGCGCAAAAAGCAGGTAAGGTTTCCGCCGGAGCAGTAGCAGTTAAAAACAGTATTATCCGAAAAAGAGCCTGTTTATTAATAATGAGCAGTGATATATCATCTGCTACCAAAGAGTCTTTGCTGTCAAATTGTGAAAAGCTCGGGATCCCATTCATAACGGTGGGAGATAAATATGAGCTTGGAACAGCAGTAGGTAAGGCTTATCGGGTTGCAGTTACAATAAATGACAAAGGCTTGAGCGGATCAATATTAAAACAGTCAGAAGCGGTCGGAATAAAAATAGAAAGTACGGGGGTGGTTCAATGGCCAAAATAAGAGTACATGAATTAGCAAAAGAACTTAAAATACCCAGTAAAGAATTAGTGGATATTCTTCAAGGTTTGGGTTTAGATATTAAAAATCATATGAGTACCATTGAGGATAATCAAGTTACCTGGGTAAAAAAACAATTATCCGGCAGCAAAGAAACTCAGGTGAAAAGTCAAAAGCAACCTGAGGCTGCTAAAGTACCAGTTCAACAAACCAGGGATGCCGGGGCTAAATCCACACCCAACCAAACCAGCACATCAGTTGCCAGGGAACAAAGAACTCCTGAACATTCCGCACAGAGACCATCAACCAGGACAACTGAACAAAAAACCGGCCAGCCGGTTTCGCAGGAAAGACAAATGGAAAAACCGGTTCGAAAAAGAACAGGTGAATCTGAGACTGCTATCCGTCAACCACAAAAAAATCAGCCGGGAACACCGGAAAAACCGCGGCCAAAGGATCAGAGTCAGCAGGGTCAGCCTGGAGCTCAGTATGATCAGCAACGTTCCCAACAAGGCCAGCAGCGACCGCAAGCGGGTCAGCAGCGTCCGCAAACGGGCCAGCAGCGTCCGCAAGCGGGTCAGCAGCGTCCGCAAACGGGACAGCAGCGTCCGCAAACAGGGCAGCAGCGACCGCAAACGGGCCAGCAGCGTCCGCAAACAGGGCAGCAGCGTCCGCAAACAGGGCAGCAGCGTCCGCAACCGGGACAGCAGCGTCCCCAGCAAGGTCAGCCCAGACCCCAGGCAGTTCAGCAACGCCCTCAGCAGGGGCAGGGAAAGGCTAAACCGGTGCCAACGCAGAGAGATTATAGCAGACCGGGAAAAAAGAGTAAACATAAGCGTCGTAAAGAAGAACTCGTACTGGAGACCCCAACCCTTATTAAAGTACAGGATTTTATTTCCGTACGGGATCTGGCAGATAAACTAAATAAAACTCCGGCCGAAATTGTTAAGAAATTAATGGATCTTGGCACTATGGCTACTATTAATCAGGAAATTGATTTTGAAACCTGTGAGATTATATGCAGTCTTTTTGAAGTAAAAATAGAACACGAGTTGTCTGAGGAGCAAAAGATATTCGAAGAAATAGTAGATGATGAAAGCAGTATGAAGTTAAGACCTCCGGTAGTAACCGTTATGGGCCATGTTGATCATGGCAAGACCTCTCTATTGGATCGTATTCGTCAGGCTGATGTAGTTTCAGGGGAGGCAGGAGGAATAACACAACATATTGGGGCCTATCAGGTTAAAGTAAACAATAACCGGATTACTTTTATTGATACACCGGGACATGAAGCTTTCACTGCTATGCGTGCCCGGGGAGCTAATCTTACCGATATTGTTATATTGGTAGTTGCTGCTGATGATGGTGTGATGCCGCAAACTGTAGAAGCTATTAATCATATCAGAGCAGCTAAAGTTCCATTTCTGGTCGCAGTTAATAAAGTCGATAAACCGGACGCCAATCCGGATAAAGTTATGCAGCAACTGACTGAACATCAAATCGTTCCCGAAGAATGGGGCGGTGATACTATATTTGCACCAGTGTCTGCCAAGACTGGACAGGGAATTGATACCTTGTTGGAAATGGTTCTTCTGGTTGCAGAAGTTAATGAAATAAAAGCCAATCCGGATCGTGATGCCGAAGGTGTTGTTATAGAAGGCGAATTGGATAAAGGCCGCGGAGCGGTGGCTACTATTTTAGTTCAAAAGGGAACCCTAAGAGTAGGAGACTGTATAATATGTGGTTATAATTGGTGTAAAGTCAGAGCTATGACCGACCATAGAGGCAGAAGGGTAGAGGAGGCATTTCCTTCCATGCCGGTTGAAATTATGGGTTGGTCGGATGTCCCAGAAGCAGGTGAGCGCGTCCAGGTTTGTGAAGAAAAAGTAGCCAAAGAATTGAGCAACTTGCGTATTGCCGAACGCAAACTGGAGGAACAAAAACAAAGCAGTCGGGTGTCATTGGATGATTTCTTTAACCACATTCAAAATACGGATATCAAAGAATTAAATCTGATCATAAAAGGTGATGTACAGGGCTCCATTGAGGCATTAACACAATCTCTGTTAAGATTAAGTACCGATGAAGTCAAAGTACATGTTATACATGCTGCTGCAGGGGCAATCAGTGAAACTGATGTTATGCTGGCTTCTGCCTCGAATGCCATAATAATTGGTTTTAATGTTCGCCCGGATAGTAAAGCCCGTAAATACGCTGAAGAAGAAAATATTGATGTTCGCCTTTACCGGGTAATATATGAAGCTATAGAAGATGTAAAAAAAGCTATGACCGGTTTGCTTGATCCGGAATATAAAGAGAAATATTTGGGCAGAGCTGAAGTCAGAGCTTTGTTTAGAGTGCCCAATGCAGGAGTAGTAGCCGGGTCATATGTCATTGAAGGCAAGATCCAACGCAATTCAGAAGTTCGGGTGTTAAGAGATGGGGTTATCATCTACGAAGGTAAATTATCTTCACTGAGGCGTTTTAAAGATGACGCCAAAGAAGTAATGGAAAATTATGAATGTGGAATAGGTATCAAGGATTTTAATGATATTAAAGAAGGGGACATAATCGAGGCTTATGTGCTCGAAGAAGTACCTCGGGAGCTATAATAAGTGACTATGGAGGTATGAAATGGGTAAACGCAGAGCAGAACGCATGTCAGTTGAAATCAGGCGGGCTATTGCCCGAATCATTCATGAGGATATAAAAGATCCGCGGATTGATTTCAGTACGGTTTCAGTTAGTCGCGTAGATGTAGCTAATGATATCAGTCACGCCAGGGTTAATTTTAGTATTCTGGGCAATGAAGCTAAACAGGAAGAAACTATACAGGCATTACAAAAAGCCCGTGGATACATTCGATCAGAAGTCGCACGCGAGATTCAGATTAAACATGCGCCGGAATTGGAATTTCGTCTGGATAAATCCATTGAGCATGGGGTAAGGATATCTGCTCTCCTGAATGAAATAAAGGAGAGTGACCCAACATCGGAGTAAATAACACTATTGAAGAAATTATCGCCTTAATAAAAGAACAGGATAATTTTCTGCTGATAGGGCACATAATTCCGGATGGGGACTGTGTTGGCTCTTTGCTGGGCATGTATTGGGGCTTAAAATCTCTGGGCAAACAGGTAACTATTACCTTGCAGGATGAAGTTCCTTTTCTGTACGACTTTTTATCTGGTGTTGATAAGATTCAACCGTTGGAAAAAATTCAATCCAATTCGGTAGTTATATTTCTGGATTGTTCAGACAAATACCGTGCTGGCGATGATTTTCCAGACCAAATAACTGAAACCCGGCTAACTGTAAATATTGATCATCACCCCTCCAATGACTTTTTTGCAGACTATAATTATGTAGATGATACCAGTGTTGCAACGGCTGAGTTGGTTTATCGTATTTTAGTGGCATTGGATGTAAAAATTACTGTTGATATGGCCGAAGCCATCTATACTGGTATTGTAATGGATTCCGGCAATTTTCTTTACAACAACACCTCCCCACGAACTATGCGTATAGCAGCAGACTTACTGGAATGTGGCACTGATATTGAGAAGATCAGAACTAACCTGTTTGAGTCCAAACCCAGAGCCGAAGTTTTATTACTCAGAAAAGGCCTGAAAAATTTGGAATTTGACTCAACGGGCAGAATGGCATGGATGACATTATCGGCTCAGGAAGTAGAAGCAGCAGGTGCAACCGGTATTCATCCGGAAGGAATAATAAACTATACCCGTTCCATAAAAGGGGTTGAGATTGGCATGTTATTTCGTGAGACCAGTCCGGGCATGGTCAAGGTAGGGTTTAGATCGAAAGGAAGCCTGGATGTAGCAGAGCTGGCTCTTAAGCTGGGAGGAGGCGGCCACCAACAGGCAGCCGGAGCACATGTTAAAGGAAGTCTGGCAGAAGTTAAAGCGCAAGTGCTTGGAATGGCTAAGGATGTGTTGGATTAATTGAATGGCTTTCTAAACATTTATAAAACTCAGGGACAGTCCTCTTATGATGTAATACGCCAATTAAAAAAGTATGTTAATCGGAAAACAAGGCTTGGTCATTTAGGAACCCTTGATCCGATGGCAACCGGTGTTTTACCGGTAGCAGTTGGCCAGGCTACCCGAATAATACCTTATCTGGATGACAGTATTAAAGAATATGTAGCGAGCATGACTACCGGCGCAGAATCAGATACGCAGGATGCTTGGGGCCAACTGGTTTTTACCGGTGAACATAAGGTTGACAAAGACCAGTTGCAGGATATTGTTAAAGAATTTACCGGTAGAATAAGACAAATACCACCTATGTATTCAGCAATTCACCATGAGGGTAAAAGACTTTATGAATTAGCCCGTCAGGGTATAGTAGTAGAAAGAGCTGAGCGAGAAATTGAAATTCATGAATTGAAAATTCTGGAGGTTATTCCCGGTGAATATAGTTGCAGGATTCACCTGCAGGTTACTTGTTCAAAGGGTACATATATCCGTACATTATGCCATGACATAGGCCGAAAATTAGGCACCGGTGCCTACATGTCAGCTTTGGAAAGAATCAGAGTGGGAGATTTTCATCTTCATAATTCATTTAAAATAGACGAACTTAAAGACCAGGTTTCTTTAAAGGACATGCTGTTACCTTTGGATTATCCTCTGACTGCCCTGCCGGAGGTCGTCATTGATTCTCCCGAATCATTGCATTACCTGAGTCATGGTAATCCTTTTACCATAGAGCAAAACTTATTGCCCGGCAAGATAAAATTATATTCAGTATCAGGACAATTACTGGCTATAGCCAAAACCAAACCCCAGGAAAATATTACGGTAATACAACCGGAAAGAATGTTTATATTTGATAATTGAGGAGAAGTAGTTCATGCAAATCATTCAAGGGGTTGAAAATTATATACCAGGTCCCCGGCCTTTATTTCTGGCATTGGGAAATTTTGACGGTGTTCACCTGGGGCATCAGAAATTAATTAAGGATTTGGTATTAAAATCGGAACAGAATCAGGGAATAGCAGGCGCATTTTTATTTGATCCTCATACGACCAGGGTAATTAATCCTTCCAACGCACCAAAATTATTAGTTGCCAATGAGCGCAAAGCGGAACTATTTGCTGATTTGGGCATGGATGCCTTAATATACCATCCCTTTACTGCCGAAATTGCCCATTGGTCTCCGCGGGAATTTGTTCAGCGGGTATTGGTTGAACAATTGCAAGTAAAAGAAGTGTTTGTTGGCTTTAATCATACCTTTGGCCATAAAGGGCAGGGTGATCCAGCTATGCTGACCAGTTTGGGTGCGGAATTTGGATTTGTTGTAAATGTTACCCAACCGGTTAAAGTATCCGATATGATAGTATCCAGTAGTTTGATTCGCCAGATGCTGGATGAGGGCAACATCGAAATGGCAGCTGATTTATTAGGTTATAATCCTGTTATCCAGGGGACAGTAATCAGCGGGGAACGCCGGGGGAGCAGCATTGGTTTTCCTACTGCCAACCTCGAATTTGATCCTGAATTAAACATTCCCGCGACAGGTGTATATGCCGGCATGGTATTATCTGGGGATAATTATTATAAAGCGGTCATAAATATTGGCACCAAACCAACTTTCCATGAAGAATTTCCCTTGACAGTTGAAGTACATATAATTGACTTCAATCAAAATATATACGGAAAGCGCCTGCAAATATCCTTTTTGCATAAACTACGTGACCAGAAGAAATTCAACAGCCTGGAAGAGTTACGCAACCAGATTGCTGCAGATCGTGATGAAGCAGCCCGGGTGACAAAGGGACCGTCCGAGACCACTGAAAAAGTCCGATAAAAACATAAAAAGCATACCCACCTATAGTATAATTAAGTCAGCACAACAAAATAAAACCAACAGGGGGAACACTTTTTATGTTAGTTAAAGCC
>Ga0123328_1000666_pt1 | contig 35767 bp, 28 predicted proteins | sample BioC12SIPDNA_2_FD_89702 | JGI IMG/M metagenome (GOLD analysis project Ga0123328, IMG submission 89702) | Anaerobic biogas reactor microbial communites from Washington, USA - Biogas_R1_A C12 SIP DNA | ecosystem: Engineered > Bioreactor > Anaerobic > Unclassified | place: Washington, USA...
CTACCAGGGCGAGACGCTGGACGTTTCGCTCAAGGAGAGCATCATCGGCCGGATCGCCCGCGACACCATCGTCAATCCGGTCACCGACGAGGTCATCGTGCGAGAGAACGAGATTATCAGCGGAACGATCGCGGACAAGCTCGAGAAGGAGCTGCGTCTGGAAAGCATCCGCGTTCGCAGCCCGCTGACCTGCGAGTCGCCCCTGGGCGTCTGCGCCAAATGCTACGGCGTGGACCTCTCGACGGGCCGCCTGATCGAAGAAGGCATGGCGGTCGGGATCATCGGGGCCCAGAGCATCGGCGAACCGGGCACGCAGCTGACGATGCGGACGTTCCACATCGGCGGCGTCGCGTCCCGTATGACGCTGGAAACCGGAGTCCGGGCACGCCAGGCGGGTATCGCCAAGTATCACGACCTGATGCCGGTCGAGGTCACCCAGGAAGACGGCACGAAGACGACGGTGGCCCTGAAGCGCAACGGCGAGATCATCCTGACCGACCAGAAGGGCCGCGAAATCGAGCGGTACAAGGTGCCCTACGGCGGAACGATCCGCGTCGAGGACGGCCAGGCGATCACGGCGCGAATGGTCCTCTGCGACTGGGACCCCCACTTGCTGCCGATCCTCGCCGAGGCCGATGGAACCGTTCGTTTCCAGGACATCGAGCAGGGCGAGACGGTCCGCGTCGAGGAAGGCGCGGGCGGCCAGCGGCGTCTGGTCGTCGTCCAGCACAAGGGTTCGCTGAACCCGCGGATCGTGATCGAGGACAAGGACGGCAAGATTCTGGACTTCCACTACCTGCCCGCCAAGGCGCGGATCGAGGTGGAGGAAGGCCAGCACGTCACGCCGGGACAGCTTCTGGCCCGCCAGCCGCGCGAAATGACCGGTACCCAGGACATCACCGGCGGTCTGCCGCGAGTCACCGAGCTCTTTGAGGCCCGCAAGCCGAAGGAGCCGGCCGCGATGGCTGAGATCTCCGGCACCGTCGAACTGCGGTCCGACCGCCGCCGCGGCAAAATGACCATCATCATTCGCAGCGAGTCCGGCATGGAGAAGGACCACCACGTTCCGCAGGACCGCCACCTGCTGGTGCACACCGGCGACTTCGTGGACGCGGGCGACCCGCTGATCGAAGGCCCGCTGGTGCCGCACGATATCCTGCGGATCAAGGGCGAAGAGGCCCTGCAGCAGTACCTGCTCAGCGAGATCCAGACGGTCTACCGGATGCAGAACGTGCCGATCAACGACAAGCACATCGAGATCATCCTCAGCCAGATGCTGCGGAAGGTCCGAATTGACACCGTCGGCGACAGCAAGTTCCTGCCCGGAGCCGTGGTCGATAAGTTCGCCTTCCGCCAGGAGAACCAGCGGCTCGCCCAGTCACTCAAGATCTCCGAACCGGGCGACACGGGTCTGGCCGAGGGCCAGGTGGTTACCAAGCAGGAGCTCGAAGAGATCAACGAGACCACCGAGACCACCGGCGGCCAGCCGGCCAAAGGCAAGCGCCCGCGTCCGGCGACGGCCAAGACGCTGCTCCTGGGTATCACCAAGGCCTCGCTCCAGAGCGAGTCGTGGATCGCCGCGGCCAGCTTCCAGGAGACCACCAAGGTCCTGACCGAAGCCTCGCTCTCGAGCAAGATCGACCACCTGGTGGGCCTCAAGGAGAACGTCATCCTCGGGCACCTGGTCCCGGCGGGAACAGGCTTCAAACCGTACCAGGAGATGAAGATCCGCCGCGTCCTGCCGACCCTGGCCGAGGAAGAAATGCCGCTGGAAGAGCGGGTCAAGGCGGAAATCGAGCAGGACCGCGAGCGTCTGCTGCGGATCTGACGCGCCGGCCGCCTCGAAAGATTATAAATTCTGGTAATTTAGGCTGGACAGGAATTCCGCCTGGCGGATATAATACTTGTTTCGCGCTGGTAAGGAGAACGAGGAAAAGCGATGCCGACGATAAACCAACTGGTCCGCAAACCGAGAAAGCCGATCACGAAGAAGTCGAAGAGCCCGGCACTGGCGGATTCGCCGCAGAAGCGCGGGGTCTGCCTGCAGGTCAAGACGATGACCCCGAAGAAGCCGAACTCGGCCCTTCGGAAGGTGGCCCGCGTGCGCCTGAGCAACGGCAAGGAAATCACCACGTACATTCCGGGCGTCGACCACAACCTGCAGGAGCACAGCATCGTGCTGGTTCGCGGCGGCCGCGTTCGGGACCTGCCGGGCGTTCGCTACCACATCGTTCGCGGCGTTCTGGACGCCGCCGGGGTGGACGGGCGCAAGCAGAGTCGTTCCAAGTACGGGGCCAAGAAGGGCAAGTAAGCTTTTGGAGAGGTAACCGATCATGGGTTTCAAGAAGTTCACGGCGTCCAGCAAGTCGCTCGCACCGGATGCCCGGTATAACTCGAAACTGGTCAACAAGTTCATCAACTCGTTGATGTACGACGGCAAGAAGAGCGTGGCCACGCGGGCGTTCTACGACGCGATGGACATCGTCGCTTCGAAGATCAAGGACGTTCCGCCGGTGGAAGTCTTCGAGACGGCGCTGAACAACGTCAAGCCGGAGCTCGAGGTGCGTTCCAAGCGGGTCGGCGGAGCCAACTACCAGGTGCCGATGCCGGTGAACAGCCGCCGGCGCCAGTCCCTGGCGATCCGCTGGCTGCTCCTGGCGGCGCGTCAGAAGTCGGGCCGACCGATTGCGGCGCGCCTGGCCGAGGAGTTCATGGCGGCGTACCGCCGCGAGGGTACGGCCATGACGACGCGAGACAACGTGCACCGGATGGCCGAAGCGAACAAAGCGTACGCCCACTTCGCGTGGTAGTACGCGTACGAAGGGTTTTGTCGGGCCGGTTGACGAGAAGTTGCCGGCCCGAAGTTTTTTAGCGGATTCTCAAGATTTTCAGACCATGAGCAACGACAACCGGATGGACAAGATACGTAACATCGGAATTGCCGCCCACATCGACGCCGGCAAAACGACGGTCAGCGAGCGGGTGCTTTACTACGCGGGCAAGACGTACAAGATGGGTGAGGTCCACAACGGCACCGCCGTGATGGACTATCTCGAAGAGGAGCAGCAGCGGGGTATCACGATCACCAGCGCGGCAACCACGTTCGAGTGGCTCGGATACCGGGTGAACCTGATCGACACGCCCGGCCACGTGGACTTTACCGCCGAAGTCGAGCGCTCCTTGCGGGTGCTGGACGGGGCGGTCATCGTCTTCGACGGCAAAGAGGGCGTGGAGGCCCAGTCGGAGACGGTCTGGCGGCAGGCGGACAAGTACCGGGTGCCGCGTATGTGCTTCATCAACAAGATGGACAAGTTGGGTGCGGATTTCCACGCGTCGTTCCATTCGATCAAAGAGCGTCTGTCGTCGAACCCCGTGGCGATTCAGATTCCGATCGGGGCCGAGAGCACCTTCAACGGCCTGATCGACCTGGTCGCCCTCAAGGCCGTCCGCTGGCGAAGCGAGACGCTCGGCAAAGAGGCCTACGAGGAAGAGATCCCCGATGACCTCAAGGACGAGGCCGAGATGTACCGGCACGAACTCCTGGAGAAGGTGGCCGATTTCGACGACGAGGTCATGGAATGCTACCTTCACGAGCAGCCGGTCTCGGTCGAGGCCTTGCGCCGGGCCATTCGCGCCGGCACCGTCCGCGGCGAGCTCCATCCGGTGCTGTGCGGTTCGGCCCTGAAATACCAGGGCATCCAGCGGCTCCTCGACGCCGCCTGCTATTACCTGCCTTCGCCGCTCGACATCCCGCCGGTCGAGGGGCACGATCCGAAGGATCTGGACAAGATCCTCACGCGCAAGCCGGACACGAACGAGCCGTTCGCGGCCCTGGTGTTCAAGATCATCAGCGACCAGCACGGCGACCTGAACTTCATCCGCATCTACTCCGGCACGCTCAAGACGTCGAGCCGCGTCTACAACGCCGAACGCAAGACCAAGGAGAACGTGGCGCGGATATGGCGGATGAACGCCAAGGAACGCATCCGCGAAGACGAGGTCTGCGCGGGCGATATCGTCGCTCTGGCGGGACTGCGCAGCTCGCTGACCGGCGATACGCTGTGCGATGCGAAGCACCCGGTCATCCTGGAACACATCGAGTTCCCTGAGACGGTGATCAACATGGCGATCGAGCCGATCACGTCGGCCGACAAGGATCGCCTCGCCATGGCCCTTCAGACCCTCACGCGAGAGGATCCGACGTTTACCCACCGGATGGACCAGGAGACGGGCCAGACCATCATCTCCGGCATGGGCGAGTTGCACCTGGAGATCATCCAGAACAAGATTCAGCGGGACATGAGGATCGGCGTGCGGGTCGGCAGACCGCGGGTCAGCTACCGCGAAGCGATCAGCGGAGTCGCCGAGGCTGAAGGACGGTTCATCCGTCAGACCGGCGGGCGCGGGCAGTTCGCCGTGGTCAAGCTCCGGGTCGAGCCGATGACGCCCGAGGCCGGGCAGCATGCCGTCGAAGTCGAAAGCGCCGTGCGGGAAGGGGCCATTTCCAAGTCGTGGTTCCCCGCGATCGAGGAAGGCATCCGGGAGGCCGCCACGTCGGGTCCGCAGATGGGCTATCCGGTCCTGAACGTCAAGGTAACGATTCTTGACGGCCAGGAGCACCCCGTCGACAGCTCCGACATCGCGTTTGAGGGCGCCGGTTCGATCGCCTTTCGCGAGGCCGTCGCCAAGGCTCAACCCATCCTGCTCGAGCCGATCATGAAGCTGCAGGTCTCGACGCCGGATGACTACTTCGGCAGCATCACCGGCGACCTGACCTCGCGCCGGGCGGTCATCACGGGCACCAGCCAACGCGGCAATCAGCGGATCATTGAGGCCCGCGTGCCGCTGGCCGAGATGTTCGGATACGCCACCATGCTGCGAAGCCTCAGCCAGGGCCGGGCCGGTCAGACCGACTTCGAACCCTGCGGCTATGAGCCGGTTCCCCAGGACATCGCCGCCAAAATCATGGAGATGGCTTACTAGCCGCCACACGATTAGGAACGGCGAATCCCCCGTTGGATGTTCCCCCCTTTTGGGCCGGATTCCGCTCCGCTGCGCGCCCGCCGGCCGGTATAATGGCGGTCAGGACGTTGTGGCGGATCGGCGCGGTCGCAGGTCAAACATGAAGGTACGGGACGAACACAAGCAGCGAACGAAAGCCCTCTTCGATCGCAGAGGGTTCGCCCGGATTCCCGCTGTACTGATTACGACTCAGCCGAACATCTTTTACTTCACCGGATTCACCGGTGAAGACAGTTGGGCTGTCCTTACGCCGCGACGATCGACCATCATCACCGACGGACGCTTTAATCTGCAGGCCAGAAGCGAATCGCCCCGCTCACGGCTGGTCATTCGCAAAGGGCCGATCGTGCACGCACTCGCCGAGACCGCCAGGAAGTTGCGGCTTGGACGTATTGCCTGCCTCGACGAGGAAGTGACGCTCGCCCTCCGTCAGAGGCTCTCTTCCGCCGTCAAGGGCGTTCGATGGCAGGGCCTGTCCGTCGCCCCCCTCCTGGAATTGCGCGAAGTCAAATCGCCTTCGGAGATTGCGCCCATTCGCCAGGCGCTGGCGATCGCCCAACGGAGTTTTCTGGACATCCTGAACGCGTTGAAGCCGGGACGCACCGAGCGAGACGTGGCCGCCGAACTGGAATACCGCATGAAGACGCTGGGCGCCGAAGCCATCGCCTTTCCCACCATCACAGCCTGCGGGCGAAACTCGGCGCTGCCCCACGCGCGGACAACGTTGACCCGGATTCGCCCGGGCCGGCCGATCACCTTCGACTTCGGAGCCCGGGTCGGCGGCTACTGCTGCGACTTGACCCGCACGGTGTGGATCGGTACAATGTCCGCTCGCTTCAGAGAGATATACGGCGTTTGTCTTGAGGCCCAGCTTGCGGCGATTGACGCCATCAAGGCCGGGGTCACCGCCGGCGAGGTCGACGCGGTCGCCCGAAACGTCATCAAGCGGGCCGGCTACGGCAGGTATTTCGTCCACAGCCTGGGCCACGGGCTGGGCTTGGAGGTCCACGAGCAGCCGGCCCTGCGGACCGCCTCCAAAACGGTCCTGACGCCGGGCATGGTGGTGACGGTCGAGCCCGGCATCTACATTCCGGAGCACGGCGGCGTGCGAATCGAGGACGACGTACTGGTCGAGCGGCGAGGGGCGAGGGTTCTGTCGGATCTGCCCAAGGCGCTCGACCAGGTGGTGCTTTAGACAGGAAAGGTTGACATGGACGTAGAGAAGATACGCGAATTGATCGAGTTGATGAAGGACAACGAGTTGACCGAGATTCGCATCGTCGACGGCGAGAGCCGCTTGCTCCTGAAACGGGGCGGCCAGCAACCGGTCTTCGCCCCCCTGCCGGCGGCGGTCGCACCAGCGGCCGCGGCTCCGGCGCCGACCGCAGCCGCACCGGCGGCGATGAGTCCGGAACCAGCCGAGGACGCCGGACTGGTCGCGATCACCTCGCCCATGGTCGGCACATTCTACGCCGCTCCGGCCCCGGACGCCGACCCGTACGTCTCGGTCGGCGATCGCATCAAGGTCGGCACCGTGGTGTGCATCATCGAGGCCATGAAGGTCATGAACGAGATCAAGTCCGAGGTCGCCGGCACCGTGGAGAAGATCCTCGTCGACAACACCAGTCCCGTCGAGTTCGGCCAGCCGGTGTTCATGGTCCGGCCCGGCTAGACCGCTCGCGGTGCCACGGTTTTTCCAGTGCAGTTCTGACAGGATACGAGCATGTTCTCACGCATACTGATAGCCAATCGCGGCGAGATCGCCCTGCGGATCATTCGCGCGTGCAAGGAACTCGGGGTCGAGACGGTGGTGGTCTACAGCGAGGCGGACCGCGACGCGGCCTACCTCCACCTGGCCGACCGGGCGATCTGCATCGGCAAGGCCTCGCCGAGCGACAGTTACCTGAACATTCCGCGGATCATCTCAGCCGCCGAGGTGGCCAACGTCGAGGCGATCCATCCCGGCTACGGTTTTCTGGCCGAGAACCCCCATTTCGCCGAGATCTGCCGTCAGTGCAAGATCGAGTTCATCGGCCCGACCGTCGAGGCGATGCAGCTTCTGGGCGACAAGGTGGCGGCCAGGAACGTCGCGAAGAAGGCGGGCGTGACCACGGTTCCCGGAAGCGCCGAACCGCTCTCGAACGAGGACGAGGCGATCCAGCTCGCCGCGAAAATCGGTTATCCGGTCATGATCAAGGCGGCCGCGGGCGGCGGCGGACGCGGCATGCGCGTCACCCATAACGAAGCCAATCTCCGCTCGAACTTCAAATCGGCCCAGGCCGAGGCCGAGGCCGCATTTAAGGATGGACGGCTCTATCTCGAGAAGTTCATCGAGCAGCCGCGCCACGTCGAGGTCCAGGTGCTCGCCGACCGCTTCGGCAACATCATCCACCTCTGGGAGCGCGACTGCACGCTCCAGCGCCGGCACCAGAAACTCGTCGAGGAAACCCCCTCACCCGCCATCGACGAAAAGACCCGCGATCCGATGTGCAAGGCGGCGGTGAAGCTGGCCAAGGCGGCCAGGTACACCAGCGCCGGCACGTTTGAATTCCTCGTCGACAAACGCAAGCACTTCTACTTCATCGAGGCCAACACGCGGATCCAGGTGGAACATCCGGTCACCGAGATGGTCACCGGAATCGACCTGATCAAGTGGCAGATCCGGATCGCCGCCGGCGAGGAGTTGAGCATCCGCCAGCGGGACGTCCGACAGAACGGGGCGGCCATGGAGTGCCGCATCAATGCGGAGAACGCGGCCAAGGGATTCGTTCCCTGTCCGGGCAAGATTGAGTTTTTCGTCACGCCCGGCGGGTTCGGCGTGCGGCTGGACACCCACGCGTACGCGGGCTACACCATTTCGCCGTACTACGACTCTCTGGTCGGAAAGCTGATCGTGCACGGCGAGAACCGCGAAGAGGTGATCAAGACGATGCGCCGGGCGCTGCAGGAGTTTCGCATCGGACCGATTCACACGACCATTCCATTTCACCTGGACATCCTCGAACACCGCGACTTTGTCCGGGGCAAGATCGACACCGGCTTTGTCGATCGTCTCTAGCCGGCAAAGTCAATGCGCGACCGGACCGATCGGACACTTCCACGATACGACTGCCACGTGCACACGCAATGCTCACCGTGCGGCCAGGAGCAGATGACCATCGAGAACATCCTGCGGCAAGCGCAGTGTCTGGGTCTCAGTGGGCTGTGCCTGACCGACCACCTGCACCCCAAGACTTCGCTCGAGCAGTTCAGCCGCCTTCGGGCCGAGCTCGATTGTAGCCCGATTCCGTCCGATTTGCGGGTGTGGGTCGGCTGCGAAGCCGAAGTGCTGGCGCCCGGTCGTTTCACGCTCGCCCCCTCTGCGGCCTCGCACTTTGATCTGGTCCTGGTGGCGCCGTACCACGGGCTTGACTGGGTCGATCGGCCTCGCGGCCATCGCGAATCGGAGATCGCTGAGTTTATCCTGTTGATGATGCACTCGGCTCTGGATTGTCCGGGTGTGCGGGTGGTGGCGCATCCGGTGTTGGTGTGGATGGAATGGGCGTTCGACCTCGAACGGGTGTACCGGATCATGCTCGAATCCCGCTCGATGTCCTTGCTGCTTAAGCGGGCCGCCAGAGGCGGGATCGCGATGGAGATCAACTCCAAGTTCACCTCCGGACCGCTGCGCGAAATGGTGCTGCCCTTCTACCGCCGCTGCCTGGAACAAGGGGTCAAGCTCAGCCTCGGTTCGGATGCCCACAGCCCGGAAGGGATGGACATCTGGGACGAGTTCCAGACCTTCGTGGACGATCTTGGCGCCGAGGTCCCCGGCTGCTTGTGGATACCATCCGAGCATCTTCCCGCGGCCCATCCGTAACCGGACGCCGTCCCGCTGCTTTCCAGCCCCCTGCCGAAGTTATCGGGTGTGCCTTCTTGACCCGGCGATCGGTTTTTCCGACAATGCCTATAGAGCACGATGTCCAACCGCCCTGGCGGCGGATTAGCGGAAGGAAGCAGACCGATGAGTCAGTTCGTATTCGACGGCGGCTGCGGGGAAGTGACCGGGTCCATGCACATCATCGAGCACCGCGGCCGGTACGTCGCGTTGGACTGCGGTCTGTTTCAGGGACGCCGCGCGGAGGCCAACGCCAAGAACCGCTCCTTCGCGGTCGCCCCCCGCAAGATCGACTGCGTGATCCTCTCGCACGGACACATCGACCACAGCGGGCGTCTGCCCCGGTTGGTCCGCGAGGGCTTTACCGGCACGATCTACGCCACGCCGGCCACACGCGACCTGACCGCAATTCTCCTGGCCGATTCGGCCCACATCCAGGAGGAAGACGCCGAATTCTACAACAAGAAACGCCTGAAGAACGGCGAGCCGCCCGTTGAACCGCTCTACAACATGGAAGACGCCGCCGAGACGATGAAGCAATTCCTGGCGGTTCCCTATAACATGCCGTTCAGCCCGGTCGAGGGCGTGCGGTTCACGTTCTTTGACGCCGGCCACATCCTCGGTTCGGCGATGGTGCTGCTGGAAATCCAGGACCAGCGGGGCGGCGTGCGGGTCGTCTTCAGCGGCGACCTCGGCCGGCCCGGCCTGCCGATCCTCAAGGATCCGACCCCACTTCCGCCGTGCGACCACCTGATCGTCGAGAGCACCTACGGCAACCGTACGCACGAAAACCCGCGGGACATGAAGGACAAGCTCCGCGAACAGATTCTTCTGACGGTGCAGCGTTCGGGCAAGGTCATCATTCCCTCGTTCAGCGTTGGCCGCACACAGAACCTGGTCTACTACCTGACCCAGCTCATGCACGAGGGGGCGCTGCCGAACATCCCGGTATTCATCGACTCGCCGCTGTCGGTCAACGCCACCGAGGTGTTCCGGCTTCACCCCGAATGCTTCGACACCGAGGCCCTCCGGTGGGTCAAGCAGTTGGGCGACGTGCTGGGCAACACGTGCTGCCGGTTCATCCGCTCCACGGCCGACTCCAAGGCCCTCAACGACCTCCACGATCCGTGCGTGATCATCTCGGCCAGCGGCATGTGCGAGGCCGGCCGCATCCTCCACCACCTGGCGAACAACATCGAGGACGAGCGGAGCACGATCCTGGTGGTCGGCTTCATGGCCGAACACACTCTCGGCCGCCGAATCGTGGAACGTCAGTCGGAGGTCAAAATCTTCGGCCGGATGTACCAGCTCAAGGCGCGGGTCAAGACCCTCAACGGCTTTTCCGCCCATGCGGACGCCGCTGAGTTGCTCGGCTGGGTCAGCCCTCTGGCCGGGCAGGTCCGGAATGTCTTCGTGGTCCACGGCGAGCATGAGCAGAGCAGCGTCTTCGCCGAAAAACTCCGTGAAATCGGCTGCCGCAGCGTCCACCAGCCGACGCCCGGCCAGGAATTTCCGATCGCCTGAGATGCCGGGACGTCCTTGCCTCTCACCTCTTCGCCGCCGCCTCTGGAATCGCGGCAGATGGCGCTCCGCCACGCGCCGCCTTTACACGCATATTGACCCTTGCGTTTATGCGTATTTCGTATATATTGCTGAACCTTTTAACGTATCTCGTAGCATAGGAGGCAGCTAATGAAGGTCGGAATTCCCAGGGAAATCAAGCGCCACGAGTACCGCGTCGCGGCGACGCCCGTGGACATCGCCGCCTATGTTAGGGCGGGGCATCAGGTCCTGATCGAGAAGTCAGCCGGCCAGAGCGCCGGCTTTCCGGATGACGGCTATCGCCGCGCCGGAGCGATCCTGGCCGAATCAGCCGAGGAGGTCTATGGCCAGGCTGAGATGATCGTCAAGGTTAAAGAGCCGCAGCCCCAGGAATTTGGTCTGCTGCGGGCCGGGCAGATTCTCTACGGATACCTCCACCTGGCCGCTGAGCCCGCGGTGGCCCACGCCCTGATCGAACGCGGCGTTTCAGCCGTTGCCTACGAAACAATCCAGCTCGACGACGGAACGCTGCCGTGCCTCGTGCCCATGAGCGAGATCGCCGGACGACTGGCAACGCAGGAAGGGGCGAAGCTCCTCGAAAAGCCTAGCGGCGGACGCGGCGTGCTTCTGGGCGGTGTCCCGGGAGTTTTGCCCGCGAACGTGGGAATTCTCGGAGGCGGCACGGTGGGAACCAACGCCGCCAGAATGGCGGTGGGGCTTGGGGCGAATGTGACAATCACCGACGTCTCACACAAACGGCTGATCTACCTCGACGACGTCTTCAATTCTACTGTCCATACCCTGTTCTCGACCAAAGAGAACGTTGAATATCTGCTCGAAACGTGCGACCTGATCATCGGTGCGGTGCTGATCCCCGGCGCGTCGGCTCCGAGACTCATTCGCCGCGAACACATCAAGCGAATGAAGCCCGGCTCGGTCATCGTCGACGTCGCGGTCGATCAGGGCGGATGTACCGAGATGACCCGCCCCACCACCCACGACGACCCCATCTTCACCGTCGACGGCGTGATCCTCTACTGCGTGGCCAACATGCCGGGAGCGGTGCCGGTGACGTCGACCAAAGCCCTGACCAATCAGACGCTGCGCTACGGGCTGGAGATAGCCAATAAGGGCTTGGCCAGAGCCGCCGGCGAAAACCCGGCGATCAAGCTGGGTGTCAACGTCCACGAAGGGCGGATCGGCCATCCGGCGGTCGCTGAATCCCTGAATCTGCCGTATAGGAATGACCTATGAGCGAACCAACTCCCATCATCGAACCGGATCGGCTTGACTGGCGGATCATCCGGCTACTCCAGGACAATGGTCGAACACCCAACGCCACCATCGCCGAGCAGCTCAAGGTGGCTGAAGGGACGGTCCGCGGGCGGATTCGCAAACTCCTCGAGGCGGGCATCCTGCGGATCGCGGGCATGGTGAACCCGGATGTGCTGACCGGGCACCAGCTCGTGGTGGTGGCCATGAACGTCAAAGAAAGCAAGCAGCTCGAAAAGACGGCCCGGGCCGTGGCGAAACTGCCCCAGGTCAAAGAGGTGGCCATTACCTCGGGACGCTACGACATCATGGCCAAGGTGCTCGTGGACTCCAACAAGGGAATCATCCACTTCCTGACCGATTCGCTGGCGAAAATCGAGGGCATTGCCGGCACCGAGACCTTTGTGATGCTCAAAACGTACAACGCGTGGATCTGATCCAGCGAAATCAGGTCTTGCGGCGTCGGCCTGACATGGCCGCACCGCTCCCGACCGCGAAGGCCGCCGGCCACATCCAGGCGTACGAGGCCAGCGAGATCACCGTGATCAGCCACTCCGAACGGGCAACGTCGCGGCGGGCTTGGCGATACCGCTCCCAAACCACCCGCGCAGCGTCCTGCCGGGTAGGCGGATCGACCCTTCGGCCGCCAAACTCGCCCGCCCGCTGGCGATACGCATTCTCCATCGCCTGATAGTAGGCATCCACCATCCGCGGCGAAAACGCGCCCGCCGACGTTCCAAGCCACAGCGGCCAAGTGTGGGCGGCGATGCCCACCACGATCAGGCCGACCAGGGCCGGCAGATATCGCCACGATCCAACCGCCAGAACGATCACCAGCGGCGTGCAGTAGATCAGAAACCGCTCATGCACTCGCGTCGGCCAGATATAGATGCTCCAGAGCCAGATCGCCGCGAAAACCACCACGCCCAACTCAACTCGACGGTAGCGCCACCCCGACAGGGCTGCGGCCGCCGCCAGCGATCCAAGCAGCGCCGTCCGCCCCCAGAGATCCTTCGAGATCCCCCACACCTCGACCTGCGAGTTCATCGGCTCGGCTGCTCCGCGGGCATCCAGCCGCAGCAGATCGACGTACCAGACGTTGAACCCTTTGAGCGTGGTGTAGGGAAACGCCTCGGTAAAACTCATCAGGTACGAGCGATCCAACCACGCCAGACCCTCAGCCGCCATCCACGCACCGGCGACGACCACGATCACCGCCAGCGCAGCCAGACCCACCTTCGCCAGCCGCACAATCACCTGTCGCCACGCCGGACCCGCTTCCTTCGCCAGGGCAAAGCCCGCGAACAGCACGACCGGCCCCAGCAGCACGCCCTGAGGCTTGAGCATCATGGCCAATCCCACGCATACTCCCGCCCAGACCCACTCCCTTCGCAGCATCAGCCACACCGCGAACACCGTCGGCGCCAGGATCAGGGCGTCCACCTGACCCCAAAACACACCATTGAGCATTATCGGCGGAAAAAGCCACGCGACCGCCCCCGCGATCAGCCCCACCCTCTGCCCAAACACACGCCAAGCCAACAGCATCACGCCGATCGCCGTCGCCAACTCTGCTACAAACGACAGTGTGGACATGATCAGCCGGGCGGCGACCGTATTGGCGAAGATATCCCCGCCCTGGACAACCCGCAGCACCTTGACCTGAACCCACCGGGCCAGCACGTACAGCGGAGGGTAGTTCGGCGGCGTCGCGGCTTTCCGATCCATCGGCACAAACTGCTCCGCCTGGACCCGCCAGACCCGCCCGTGCACCACCGCCAGATCGTCGCGATCCACCGAGTAGATTCTCAGCAGGCCGTTCTTCTCAGCCGTCAAACCGGTGCCGATGTTATCGAAGTGATCCCACGTATAGCCCCACTTCGGCGCCGCAACGCCAAGCGCGATCCGAATCCCCAATCCTGCCAGCAACACAACCCCAACCCACAGCACCGCCGGTCGCCGCCGCGATATTGGTGTCACCGATTCGCTCGTCCCGCTGCCATCCTTCTTCGTCACGGTATCTACCCTTTCCGCGTATTCCGTGTGCTCCGTGCCGGCTACTCCTTGTGAACACCAACGCCCTGCCGCTGCTCCAGAACACTGCAAAGCGTCTCAAAGACCTCGTCAACCCCGATCCGCTGAAGACAGATGTTGTTGCGGCACGGCGAGAGACGGTCGTTGTAGGCGCTGACACACGGGCTGCATGGGACGCCCGACCAGTGCACGTGGTTGCGCGGCGTTCGGGCGGCAAAGAGTTTCGGCGTCTCCGGGCCGAACAGGGTGATCACGTCGATCGGCGTGAGCGTGGCGAAGTGGGCCGGGCCGCTGTCGTTGGTCACCAGCACCTCGCTGAGGGTATACAGCACCAGCAGTTGCCGCAGCATCGTCCGCCCGGCCATACAGAGGCAGCGGTCGGAGCCGATCTCCCGCACCAGTCGCTCAGCCGGTATCTGCTCATCCGGCGCTCCGGTCAGGGCGACAAAGACGTCCGGATAGCGGTCCAACACCCGCCGGGCCAGCTCCAGGTAGCGATCCGTCGGCCAGCGCCGGATCGGCAGCATGTCGCTGCAGTTGGCGTTCAGCAGCACCAACCGTCCGATCGCTCGACCGCCCGCTTCCCGATGCAGGATCTCCCGAACCCCGCGCAGCTCATCCTCCGTCGGGCGAAACATCGCCGGCGGGTCCTCTGCCTTGGCCGCCTCTCGGTCATAGGCGGGCAGAACCGCCGGCTCCAGCGTCAGGGCCTCCACCATCGTCCAGAACGTCTCGGTGGTGTGCAGATGCGGGTTGTACGAGAGACGGTGGGTCATCAGGTCGCCCCGGTAGGAAGCCTCGCCCGCGAAGGCGTGAAAGCCGACCCGCCGCCGGGCTCCGCTCAGGTACGTCATTGCCGCGGAGGAGCGCGCAAAAAACTCCATGTCGATGGCGGCGTCGATCCCTTCGGCCCGCATACGCCGGACCGCCGCCAGCGCGCCGCGAACGATCTGCACCAATCCGCCGGTCCGGATCGCGATCACGTTCTCCTCTGGGAGCACCTCCAGGATATCCAGGATGAACCGGTTCTCCTGAAAGCAGACGAAGAATACGTTCTCCCGCCCCACCATCGCCGCCGCCCGCCGCAACGCGGCATACGCCAGCACCGTCGAGCCCTGCTCAGCCAGCTTGACAAACAAAATCCGCCGAACCGGCCCCGCCTCACCCGAGCCTCCCCCTATCAGATCCGCCACCCGCCGCCACACACTCAGCGCAGCACAGACCGGCACCCCCACCCACCGATCCACCAGACGCATGGTTGAGACTCTCACTCGGCCTGATCTCCGATCTTGGGTACTCTACCAAATCGCCATCCTCTCCGCCACCATACCGCTATCAGCCCCGCACAAAGCCCCACCGAAACTACCGACACCCACCAACCGGCATCATAGGCAAAAGGCCTGTACTCCAACCGCAAGCGGTGATGTCCTCTTGTCAATGGTACGGCCCGCAGCGCGTAGTTCGCCGGCACCACGTTGTACTCCTCACTGCCGCTCGATTCCAGGCTCCAGGCCCGCCAACCCTCGGCGTATGCGCCGGAGATCAGAAGTATCGCTCCCTCCATGGTCCGTATCTCAACCTCGAGAAAATCCGGACCCGACCGGAGCGCCTTCGCCCACCCCGGCGCGTCCGGCTGTCTGATCTCAGTCCCGGGCTCAGACTCCAATACCACCACTTTCGTCGGATCGAACGAAGGATCGCTCATGACAGCGAAGATGGCGTCACGGTCTTGCTCAATTCTGTAGTCGTGGACCAACGTAAGCGTTTCCATCGGGTCCGCGACCTCCGCCACCTGCAGCCGCCCCTTCTGGGGCGTTGCCACAACCTTCAGCCGAAGCATGCGGTAGAGCGGGTGCAGCTGTCTCAGTCGCACAAACCGGCTCGGATCCTTCCGCGTTGCCTCGTCCGGATTCTGCCCTTGGGTGAACGCCATAAACTCTACATACCGACGGAGAACGCAGGAATCATACCCCCATATATCATCCAGCCCGACTGACATACCGGCATTGTAGAACGGTATGTTCAGTATGCGGCCACCGCCCGCCTTCACGGCGACACCCCTGAGCTGATCCAATCCGAGTGCACGCTCATCGAAACTAGCTCGCGTCATCCGACTGAATGCGAACACCTCCGCAACCGCAAGTACTGCCAGCAGACAAGCCCACGCACGACGGCGATTGGACAACCGGAACGCGGCGGCAACAACCAGACTGATCGCGGCGGCGATCAGTGTCCCGATGGCCGCGAACCGAAGGGCCTCGCCTTCAAAACCCGTGTTCATCCCCACCCGGGCCTTCATGGCCCTTGCGATCCATGAAGAGTCTCGCAGCGTCTCCGCGGCAACCACCCAGAGAATCGCTCCGCCCAACGCAAGAACCACAGCCACGGTGACGATGCCGATCACAATGCGCCTGGCGGAATGCCTGGCCAGTGGCAGCGCATCCAGCCCCATGCCCGCCAGCATCGCCCAGAATGCTGATGCGAAAAACAGATACTTCGTGCTTCCGCGAAACGAATCGTATCCGGGGACCACATGGTAGAGTATCCAGAACAACGGCGTGTAGGCACCCAAAGCGAGAATAAGAATGATGACCACCATCGCGCCGCAATACCTGCGGGTCTTCCGATCGGTGCCCGCTATTCCCGCTGTCCCCAAAACCAGTGTCGTGATCCCCACGAATGGGGTCACCTCCCACAGATACTCCCTGGCCCAACATCGAACATGATCGATGTCCCCAAAGAAGAGAGGGACAATATATCCGATGAGATTCTCAGGCGGCAGAGAACACGATGAACTGAAGGCATAGTCCAAGCCGTGGCTGCGGGTAGTCTCTGGCGTGGCGCCCATCGCGGTCATCCATTGGATGGCCGATATCCCCGCCGCCATCGCCGCCATGCCCACCATGCTGACAACGATGGCCAAGCGGTTCTGTCGCCGGATGAGGTTGAGGCCGGCATAGATGGCGACGACGATACCTGTATAAAAAACGTATTGAGGAAACCCAGCCAGTACCTGCATCGCCAGAGCTCCTCCCCCAACCAGAATCCACTTGAGGTCGGGACGTTCGAGAAGCCCATCCACAGCCAGCAGAACCAGCGGGACCCAACACCCGGCACAGATCATCGTCAGATGTCCTGCACGGAGATGCATGAATGCATCGCCGCAGAACATGAACACTCCACCCGCCGTCAGCGATGCCCAGAACCCCAGCCCACGGCGCCGAGCCCACAGCAGCATGAACAACCCCGCCAGGTAGACGTGGACCGCAGCGCAGACATTCACGGCAATCCCGACCGGCAGAAGCAGGAACACAATGTTCGGCGGATAGAACAACGCTGACTGAAACCCAGCTACGAACGGCAATCCGCAGAAGACGTGCGGATTCCAGAGCGCGACATTCCCTTTCGCCAATTCTCCAAAGCCGAACGTCCGCCAATGAATGTACTGCTGAAAGAGGTCCGTGCCGTACTGCGATATGATGCGGTGTCCCCAGGGAAGGAGCAGATCGGCAAACATCAGCACATCCAGCCCAAGAAGGACCGTTGCCCCAAGAACCCAGGAAACACGCGGCGACTGCTCCGGTATCGCGGCATGCTTCCGCTTCACTGCCATCGATGTTCCCAGCCTATTACTTCTGGACTTTGACCACCTGTTCGGCAGTCGGCGGTCGACCGGTCTTCATCATTTCCGCGAACAGGTCGAACAGGTAGCTCGCGTCGTGCGGACCGGGCGAGGCCTCCGGATGGTACTGAACGGCCAGCACCGGCAGTTCCTTGTGCATGAAACCCTCAACGGTATCGTCGTTGAGGTTCACGTGCGTGACGGTGACGTTGAGTTTTTCGAGGTCCTCACCGCGGACCGCGAAACCGTGGTTCTGGCTGGTGATCTCAACCCGGCCGGTGTAGACGTTCCGGACCGGCTGATTGCCGCCGCGATGGCCGAACTTGAGCTTGTAGGTCTTGGCGCCAAGGGCCAAGCCCAGAAGCTGATGCCCCAGGCAGATGCCGAACATGGGCACCTTGCCCATCAGCTCGCGCAGCGTCCGGATGGTATAGGTCACCGGCTCCGGGTCGCCCGGACCGTTGGAAATGAAGACGCCGGTCGGATCGTGGCTCATGATCTGGTCGGCTGAGGCATCGGCCGGAACAACGGTCAGTTCACAGCCGCTGTCGACCAGATTCCGAAAGATGTTGTGCTTGGCCCCGCAGTCAATGGCCACCACCCGGCAATCCCGGGTCCGCGCGCGCGGCGCCTGGGCAAACTTCGATTCGAACGCCGCTGACCACGCATAGCTCCGATCCGGCTTGACCACCTGAACCAGGTCCTGGCCCTTCATCTGCGGCGAAGCCAGCACCCGCTCGACCAGTTCGGCGTTCGAGACGTCCTCGGTCGTCAGATAGCCACGCATGGCCCCCTGAATCCGCAGCTTGCGGGTAATGGCCCGCGTATCCACTCCCGAAAGTCCGATAATGTTGTGCTTCCGGAGGTACTGATCGACGTCGTCGCTCGCCCGGAAGTTGCTGACCACCGGCGAAAGCTCCTTGACCACGAAGCCCCGGACCCACGGCCGGGCCGACTCGACGTCTTCGAGATTCACCCCGTAGTTCCCGATCAGCGGGTACGTCATCACCACGATCTGTCCGGCGTACGACGGATCGGTCAGAATCTCCTGGTAGCCCGTCATCGAAGTGTTGAAAACCACCTCGCCCTCACCGGCCCCGACCGCTCCAAACGCCCAGCCGACGAAGATCGTCCCGTCCTCCAAGGCCAGCCGCCCGATTTTTCGCTCGTTTTTCGTGTTCATGTCGCTCATCAATTAAAGGCGCGCCCCGTTTTAGACGATATTACAACCAACGAGGCTGTGGGTCGCCGCCCGACGGTTCGGGCGGTTCAGCCTGGCTTGGAGGGTCCGAGTACCGGCGAACTCGGATCCTCTTTTTTTGTCTCGACGGACCCTCCACCACGCTGGCAGCCATCCGGATTTCACGTTCCTGGAAGAATAGCAGTCCCGCCCGCGGAAATCAACGGTCTGACCGGAAATCCCGGCATCTCAATGGGCAAACGCCGCCCCTATCCGGCGAACCACTCCTTGGGCAGATGCAGCCGGTGGGCGTCGAGCATTTCATCGATGAGCCGCCGTGCCTGGTAAACTGATTTGACCGACCCTTCCAGAACCAGGGCCTGGAGAAGCTTGGCCCGGCTTCGCTCCGTGGCGGCCTCAACGGCCAGTTCGACTAGATCGAAATGCCGTTGGAGAGCGGCTTTGATGCCGGTGGGAATGCGGCCCAGAGGCAGCGGTCGAACGCCCTCGCGGGAAATGCCGGCCACGCATTCGATCACTGCCTCCGGAGGCAGGTTCTCGACCGCATTGCCGTTGGGAACGTTGACGAAAAACTCCCCTGGTCGATCTGCCCGAACCGCCCGTACGATGCGGACCATCTGCTCCTTGTAGCGCAGGGGGCGGCTGAACACGCCGGTATCCAGCGGCTCTCGCCCCGCAGCCTGTTCGACCATATGGGCGTATTCCCGATCGCCCGGCTCGATGTACTGCTTCTCAAGACTGAAGCGGTCGACGCCGAGACGGGTAACGTAGGCCTCGCCGCCGTGCAGTTGAGGGAAGAACTCAGCCGTGTGGCGGTCGTGGACGGCGGGAAACGCCCCGAAGACGTTGAACAGGTCATTGACGAATGGATGCTCCCAGTTCCGTCCGTCGGCTTCGGCGGCGGCGCGGTCGCGGGCAAGGGCGTCGCGGATGGTCCGCCAGGCGTCGCGGCCGTCGATGGTGAAATCATAAAACCACGTCAGATGGTTAATGCCGATGGCCTTGTACGCGACGCGCGTCCAGTCCACCTCGGCACAACAGGCCGGCAGACCGGCGGGCGATTGGGGATCTTTCGCCCCAGCCCACAGGGCAAGTTCCCACGCCACGCCGGGCGCGCCGTGACACATCCCCAACGGCGTCAAACCCGTATCCCGGTAGATGGCGCGGGTGATCTTGGCAACGGGATTGGCGTAGTTGAAGAACAACGCCCGAGGACACAGCTCGGCGATGTCGCGGGCAATATCGAGCATGGCCGGCACCATCCGGAGCGTCCGGAATATCCCGCCCGGACCGTCCGTATCGCCGGCGGACTGGAAAATGCCGTACTTGCGGGGTATCGCAACATCATTGAGCCACGCCTGCCGGCCCCCGACCGCGATGGTAGTGACCACCACGTCCGCATCGGCCAGCAACTCGCGCCGATCGACCGAAACGCGGAGGCGAATCGGCGCTTTGGCATGATCGATCAAGCGCTGCAGCAGCTTGGCTGTGACATCCAGGGCGTCCGGATTGATATCCACCAAGCCAAGGTCCCACGGCTCGCCGCTCTCGATCAGGTCGGCCAGTAGCCCGCGAGTGAAAGACACGCTGCCGGCTCCGATGATAACAATCTTGGCCATTGGTCAACTCCTATATCCCTTACGATTGAACTGAGGCAGATACTGGGCATGAGCGGTCAGAAGGTCTCCGGCAAGCGATCGAGCGCTATCGACCGAAATGGCTGCTCCGTCCAGTAGAAGGGCTTGGGTGAAGAGCCCCGCGTCGCCGGTCAGGGCGGCGTCGACGATGGTTTCGATCACCTGGAACTTGGAGACAAGCGTCGCCGACACGCCCGCCGGAAGCGGAGCCAACGTCAGCGGCCGTAACCCCGCAGCGGTGGCGACGGCGGGCGATTCCACCACCGCCTCCTCCGGCAGGTTCGGCACCTGACCACGGTTCGGCAGGTTGGCCGAGAACACCCGCGGCGTATCCGACTCGATGGCCTCGATGATCTCGATGACCTGTTCGTGTTCGCCGGAACTCCGCCGGAAATACCACTCCGGCAGCGGGGCCTTGCCCTCAGCCTGTTCCTGCATCTCCGCATAGGCCTTGTCGCCGTGGGCGATGGTGCCTTCGAAGCTGAACGCGTCGACACCGAGGGTCTTGCCGAAGTACCGGCCGCCCGGAAACAGGTGCGGGAAGAACTCGGTGATATGGCGATCGAGCACAGCCGGAAAAGCCCCGAAGAGCTCAAAGAGCTGCCACGTAAACGGATGATCGACGGCCTCCGCAAGCTCCTTGCCGCCCGTCTTCTCAGCCAGCACGCGGTGGACAAGCGGCCACGCGTCGCGCCCGCGGTGGCGAAACTCGGTGAACCAGGTCAGATGGTTGATGCCGGCTGCGCAGCTCGTTACCTCGTCGCGAGGAATGCCGGCGAAGTCAGCCAGGTACTGCCCGACGTGAAGCACGCCGTGACACAGGCCGATAACTTCGGCACCCGTGGCCTTGCGAACGCCGCGACAAACCGCCGACATCGGATTGGAGTAGTTGGCGAAGACCGCATCGGGGCACAGATCGAGCACGTCGCGGGCGATCTCCACCATGGCCGGGATCATCCGCAAGGCCCGCGAAAGCCCGCCCGGCATGATCGTATCGCCCACCGGCTGATAGATGCCGTGTTGGCGTGGGATAAACACATCCTGCTCCCACGCCCGACGCCCGCCGACCGCAATGGTGCAGATCACCGCCGTCGCCCCGGAAAGCACCTGCCGACGGTCGGTCGAGGCAAGCAGCTTGATCGGGGCGTTCTTCGCCTCGATCATCCGGGCCGAAAGCCGCTCCACACAGCAGAGGGCGGCGGCGTCGATATCGACAAGAGCAAGAGTGGTCTCCCGACCGGACTGGATGACATCGGCCACGAGCCCGCGGGCAAATGATGCACTTCCGGCGCCGATCAGAACAACATGACGCATCATGGTTAGCTCCTACTTGAGCAGATGTTTCTGGGCAGATAGGACAATGCGATCCAACTCGGCTGCGGTCGCCGCATCAACCACCGGCTCACAAGGCCTGCGCAGCAGTTCCGTCTTCTCCTCCGCGATACGCTCGGCCATGCTCGATCCCCCCTGCCGCCGCCAGTTGTCGAAGAAATGGCGGTCGAGCAGCCGAGGAAAGTGCAGTTGCGTGCGAAAACGCTCCGCGGTGTGGTCCTCAGCCAGGAAACTGCCGCCGGGCCCCACACGCTCAATCAATTCCACGGCGAAGGCGTCCTCGGAAACCTCGATACCGCCAACCACATGCTCCAGATACCCGATGATCTCGTTCTGAAGGATCAGCATGTCGAGCGAAGAGGCCTGATCGACGCCGCAGATGCCCAGGTGGCCGAAGATGTCAGCCCCCGCGAGCATGCCCGCCATCAGCGTCGCGGCGATCTCCATGCCCGCCTGGGCGTCGGGAACCTTGCTGTCGGTCAGGCCCACGTTGACGTAGACGGGCAGGCCGTAGAACCGGGCGAGTTCCGTCATGGCAATCGCCATCAGGGCCTGCTCCGGTCCGGCGAAGATCATCTGCGTGGTGGCCATGTCGAACGCATGTGGAATGCCGCCGTAGCAGATGGCCGCGCCGGGTTGGATGGCCTGCACGGCGCAGATCGCAGCCAGTACCTCAGCGTTCTCTTGGACCACCGTGCCTGCAAGCGTCACCGGCGCGCTGACGCCGGCTTGGGCCATCGGGCCGATCGACACCGGCAGGTTCAACCGACGGGTCTGGTAGATCACGTCAAGCCCGTCGCGAGGGAACGACAACGGGCTGATCGGCTCAAGGAACGCATAGGTCCGGGGCTGGTTACGCGCGGCATCCTCACCCCCCGCCGCGGCGATCAGCAGTTCATTGACGTACCCGGCCGACGGGCCGTCGTAATACCAGAAGGTGATTGGCTTGCGCGAGTACTTCAGCATCGTCGCCGCGACGTGGACGCAGCGGACCTTGGCCGGAATATCCTGCGGGTCCGCCATCGATCCGGCGATGTTGATCCACTCCAGGCGATCCGCCATGTGTACGCCCGCAACCACATCGTCCAGCCGGGCCGGCCGTCGAATGCCGTTCTCCAGCCAGTGAGCCTCGCCGGCAATCGAATTGTAATTCCGGCTCCCAACGCCGAACCGAGCCGCCGGCTGCCCATCCTGCGAAAAGAGCTCATACGTCCGAGCGGTTCCAGCCAATGACTCGTCAACCAACCGTCGCGGCAGATGGACCCGCTGACCGTCCCGATCAACCTTCGCCCCGGCCTCGGCCAGCCGGTCCGCCACCTGCCCGTGCGGCATCCGCACCCCCGTCGTCTCCAGGATACGGCACGAACGGTCATGGATCTCTTCGAGCGTCCGCCGATCAAACATCGTCAGCCGCGGCGAAAACCGCACGTTCTTGGTTGTATTCTTGTCCATCATCTTGTCCTTCCGCTTTTCCTCACTTGTGGTTATTCTAGCTTAAAGCGATGCCACACCTTAGCATAACCAGCGGTAAAGGCGTCCACGAAACTTGTATATTTGGCCAGGCCATACACCATGAGCATATCTGCGGACATACGGACCATCGATACCGCGGTCGGACCAGGGCACTCGATCCGCTGCGCGTACTACGAGCATGAACGGCGGCCTGTGGAAACGTGGGATGTCCACGCCGGGCTGGAGATCGGCGTCGTGCTGGAGGGGCAGATGATCCGCCACTGGCCCGGACTGACGCGGCGGCTGGGAGCGGGCCAACTGTGGCTCTGCGACGCGATGGAGGCTCACGGTTTCTCGGTCCCGAGGGGCCAGGCCAAGGTGGTGGTGGCGGTGGTCTGGCCGGGCGCGGTGGCGATCTCCTCTCTGGCTGGCCCGTTCGATTTCCTCGGTCTGTTCAAGATTCCTCCCGATCGCCGGCCGCGGGTCGCGTCGCCATCCGCTCGTCACTTGGTTTTGTCCGCTGGAAGAGAGTTCGTCAAAACGCTCCGGCACGAGACGTTCCGTGAGCAGGAACTCCTGCTTCGTGTGCAGTTGCTGCTCCTGGAGGTCTCCCGGCACTCGGATCAACCGGCAACCGCGCACCGGGACAGACGGCCGGAAGGCCTGGAGCGAATCCTGCCCGCACTCAAGCTTCTGGAGGACGGACGCGAGAAACTGGTCACTGTCGATCACGCCGCCCAGGCGTGCCACGTCAGCCGCTCGCTGTTCACCCACCTGTTCCGCGCCGCCATGGGCACGGGCTTCGCCGACTACGCCCGGCGGCGACGACTCGCCCAGGTCGCGGTCGAGCTTCGTTCCGGACGCACGAAGCTCTCAGCCCTGGCGCCGCGCTACGGCTACGTGGACGCCGCCCACCTGAGTCGGACATTTCGACGCTACTTCCACATGACCCCGCGCGACTACCGCGACCGGGCAGGATCGGAAAACCGGGCCGCCGCGATTGACACCCATCGTCAACGTCGATAGACTGACCAGCGAACCGGCAGGAGCGCAGATGAAGCTTTCAGTGGTCATACCCGTATACAACGAGGCCGGCACGGTCGAGGAAATCGTGCGCCGCGTCGAAGCGGTGGACCTGGAAAAGGAGATCGTTCTCGTCGACGACTGCTCGACCGACGGCACCCGCGGGATCCTGAGCCGGCTGGCGACCAATGAGCATGTCCGAGCGTTGTATCACGAAAGGAACCAGGGCAAGGGCGCAGCGTTGCGGACGGGCTTTGCCGCGGTGACGGGCGACATCGTGGTGGTCCAGGACGCCGATCTCGAGTACGACCCGCAGGAGTATTCCCGCCTGATCAAGCCGATCGTCGACGGCAAAGCCGATGTGGTCTACGGCTCGCGGTTCGCCGGCGGCGAGTCCCACCGCGTCCTGTACTTCTGGCACTACGTGGGCAACCGCTTCCTGACCTTCGTCTCAAATTGCTTCACCAACCTGAACCTCTCCGACATGGAAACCTGCTACAAGGTGTTCCGGCGGGAGGTGATCCAGTCGATCCGCATCGAGGAGAACCGCTTCGGCTTTGAGCCGGAAATCACAGCCAAGGTCGCCGCCAAACGCTGCCGCGTCTACGAAGTCGGCATCTCCTACGCCGGCCGGACCTACGAAGAAGGCAAAAAAATCGGCTGGAAAGACGGCGTCCGCGCCATCTGGTGCATCGTCAAGTACAACCTCAAGGCCAGACGTACATGGTAGATCACCCGTCAGTCGGTGGGTGTAACCCCAACCGCTTTAAATACCTCCTGATCTCGACCATCCTTGGCCGGTTCATCTTGAGACGTGCAACCGTTGCCTGGCCGACGGCGCTGCGAGGCTCGATCGTCAGAGAGTCGAACGACCAGCGGAAATGATCGTCCTACCGATCCTGACGAGGGTTGAAAAACGGAACCTCCCGTCCGCTGGTTGGGTCCACCGCTGTGACGCTCGATCCCTTCGAGGCATTGCAGCGTGGACAGGCCCAGGCAAGGTTGCCCGCTTCGCTGCTTCCCCCTTTATTCACCGGGATCACGTGATCGCAAGCAAAGGAGGCAACCTGGGTCCGTTCGTCCGTCCGGCAGTATTCACACTTGCCGGACGCACGATGTCTCACCAGATCACGAAGATGGTCAGGTATGTGAGGAGAACTCAACCCGCATGCCCGCGGTCGCGTCAGTCCACGTGGCGTTGCAACACCACAAGGTTCAGATCGTCCAGGTAGTCCAGCATCTCGTCGAGGTCCGCCTGCTCCTGATCCGAGAGCAACCCGCTCTTGCTCTTGACAATCAGCTCATCCAGGTGTCTCTGAATCAGAGCGGGAACCTTCGGAACAGCCAACTGCTCCCCCCCCGGCGCCGCCAATTCACTTGCCGACGGACCTCGCGTATGTTTCCTCGACTTTCTCGACATCATCAAACTCCCGCCTCATCACCTTGCCCTACTCCAAATTGTAACCGACGTTCATTCGCCTGGCAATGCTGCCGACAGAACAGACAGCCCTTATTAATGTATTATAAATACAAAACGACATCTACCGCGAAACGCGGGCGGAGGCGCCTTTGGCGGCCTTCGCGGCTTCTTCGCGGGTGGCCCAATTCATATCGCCCGGGAACGTGTGGGCCAGGGCCGAATAGGCGCCCGCGAACTCCGCGATCTCCTGGCCGTCTTGTCTGCCCTCGAGGAACGAGGCGATGACCGCTGAGGCGAAGCTGTCGCCGCCGCCGAGACGGTCGACAATCTCCAGGTTCTCGTAAGCCTTCGAGGTGTACAGCCGCGTCCCGTCGTAGAGGATCACCCGCCAGTCGTTGAGCAGGCCGGTCTTGGCGTCGCGAAGGGTCGTGCCAATCCACTGGATATTCGGGAACTTCTTTTTGACTTCAACGGCGACCGGCTCGTAGCTGGCCGGGTCGAGCTTCGCGTAGTTCTGGTCAATTCCAGCGGCCTTGACACCAAGCGCCTTCTCGAAATCCTCCTCGTTGCCGATCATCACTGAGATGTACGGCGCGATCTGCGAATTGACTTCGATGGCCCGCTTCGACGGCCAGAGCTTGGAACGGAAGTTCAGGTCATAGCTGGTGGTCACGCCCATCTCAGCCGCCATGCGGAAGACCTTGACGGTGGTCTCGGCCACCGTCTCCGAGAGGGCCGGCGTGATCCCGGTCCCGTGCAGCCAGCGGGTCTGGGACAAAAGGCTCTTCCAGTCGACCATGTCGAAGCTCATGCCGCTGATCGCCGAATAGGCCCGATCGTAGACCACGTTGCTCGCCCGCGGCCCGGCCCCATGTTCCAGGAAATACAAGCCGTTGCGAACCTTGCCGATCCCGTCGAACTCGGTCCAGACCACCTGCGAGGTGTCCACGCCGTGGGTGCGGGCCTCGCCGGCGATGAACCGGCCGACCCAATTGTCGACCAGGCGCGAAGCCCACGCGGTCCTATGGCCCAGCCGGGCCACGTTGACCGCGACGTTCCACTCAGCCCCCGCCGCGGTAACCTCCAGATGCCTCGCCTGCTCGAGTCGCATCCGATCCGGAGCCGCCAACCGCACCATGCACTCGCCGAACGTCACCAGATCGAAACCCATCGCGACCTCCTTCGCTCCAATGGCAAAGCGGCACGGCCGGTGAGCCAGCCGTGCCGCCGTTCGTTACGGTCAGGAATATCCCGAGAGCGCCGGGACTAGACTTCCTTCGCCTTGATCCACTTCATCATGCGGCGAAGCTGCTTGCCCACCCGCTCGATCAGCGAATCGTAGTCCTTCTTGTAGAGGGCGTTGAACGTCGGACGGCCCGCCATGTTCTCCAGGATCCACTCCTTGGCGAACTCGCCGTTCTGGATCTCGCCGAGAATCTTCTTCATCTCCTGGCGGGTCTGCTCGTTGATGATCCGCGGCCCGCGGGTCAGGTCGCCGTACTCCGCGGTGTTCGAGACGCTGTACCGCATGTAGTTGACGCCGCCCTGATAGAACAGGTCAACGATGAGCTTCAGCTCGTGCATGCACTCGAAGTACGCGATCTCCGGCTGGTAACCCGCCTCGACCAGAGTGTCGAACCCGGCCTTGACCAGAGCGGTCACGCCGCCGCACAAGACCACCTGCTCGCCGAACAGGTCGGTCTCGGTCTCCTCGGCGAACGTCGTCTCCAGGACGCCCGCGCGGGCGCCGCCGATGCCGGCCGCCCAGGCCAGACCGATCTGCTTGGCCTTGCCCGAATGGTCCTGCTGGATCGCGATCAGGCACGGCACGCCGCCGCCCTTCTCGAACTCAGACCGGACCAGGTGGCCCGGACCCTTCGGAGCGATCATGATCACGTCGATGTTCTCCGGCGGAACGATCTGCCCGAAGTGGATGTTGAACCCGTGACAGAAGCCCAGCACCTGGTTCTCTCGCAGATTCGGCCGGATCTCGCTCTGGAAGACGCGGGCCTGGACCTCATCGGGCAGCGTGATGATGATCAGGTCGGCCTGCTTGGTCAGTTCGGCGGCCGAAACCGGCTTGAAGCCGTGCTCGACGGCCAGCTTGTGGTTCGGCGTTCCGGGCAGGTCCGAAACGATCACGTTGACCCCGCTGTCACGCAGATTTTGGCTGTGGGCATGGCCCTGCGAGCCGTATCCGACGACGCCGACCGTCTTACCCTTGAGGGTCCCCAGATTGGCGTCGTTTTCGTAGTAAATGGTAACGGCCATCAAATATCTCCTTTCACTGATCTCTGCCGGCGTCATACGGCCGCCGCAAAAAAACGCAAACATAGAATGTAGCGTCCGGGCGGGTCAAATGCAATTCAGAAATGGCGATGCGAAAACGCGAATTTCCTTGATTTGGGCCAGGGTCCGGTATTGAATAATCTCACGGTAAGTTCCCCAGGTGGAGGTTACGGCGATGAAGACTGGCAAGTGGCTCTTGCTCACGGCGGCGATTGCGTTTGTCACCGGGTGCGCCCAGCAACCCAAGGAATTCGAGCCGGTGCGTCTGGAGAAGGCGATCGACCTGTCCCAGACCCAGTACAAGCAGGTCGACCTGACCACGGCGACCGAAGTGGACCTGGTCGAGGAACTCCACAAGGTCCGGGCCGACTACCGCCGGCTGCTGGAGATCATGCTCCAGTGGTACATGGACCGGGGTTACTACCAGAAGGCCCAATGGGCCCAGCGTGAACTGGAAGACCTCAAGGACGTGCGGACCTACAACTACCTGACCCCCATCGACGTGGTCCAGATCCCGGAGCAGGGCGCGACCGTCGCGGTCGCCGAGGCCGAAACCCTCTTCGAGCAGGCCCAGAAACTCCGCAAGGAAGGCGAGATTCTCCCCCTGGTCACCAACAAGGATAAACTCCGCGACGCCCTGGACATCTACCGCCGGATCGTCAAGGATTACCCGCAGAGCACGGTGGCCCCGGATGCGGCCTACTACGCCGCAGAAATCCTCAAGGAGCACTTCCAGGAAGACCTCCAGGCCATCGAATACTATAAACTGGCCCTGAAGCTCAACCCCGACATCCGGCGCAAAGTCCGCTTCCAGATGGCGGTCATCCTCGACTTCCGCATGCACGACCGGTCGGAGGCCCTCAAGATGTACCGCCGGGTGCTCGAGGAGGAAGCCGACATCGACCAGACGAATACCGAGTTTGCCGCCCGCCGCATCAGCCAACTCCTGGAAGAGCAGAACGCGGAGAACGGAAGCGCCGCGGCTGAACCCCTTACGGAGTAGCCGTCCGCATCGGCCCGGTCGCAACGCTCATCGGCATCCGCACCCCGCCGGTTGCCCCTGTCGGCCTCTTGGCTTCATGCAGGGTCCGATATTATTCGGACGACGCGTAGCTGTATTCCTGGATCGCCGTCATCGGCTCGGGTGACGGAAACCGCTGTGAAACCTTGTTCGACACCCGTTCCGAAGGCTCGAACGTCAGGACGTACCTCGGCGGCAGGCGCAGCGGCTCGTTGGTCCGGGGGTTTCTGGCCACCCGTGAGGCCCGCCGGCAGACCTTGAAGGTCCCAAAACGCCGGATCTCGATCCGTCCGTGCTCCAGAGTCGCCTCCACAATGCCGTTGAGCACTTCGGTGACCACCCGCCTGGCCCGGGCGCTGTCCAAGTCGTGACGTTCCGTGAGCTGCTTGATAATATCGTTCTTCGTCCGAATCATTGTGACCCCCTCTATTTACAACAAACACCCCTGTGAGACAACCGTCCATTTTATCAAGACGAGGCTGTAAGTCAACGGGAAAAAAGAAGTTTCGGCAAACAGGGGGACATCGGGACAAACCGGTAACGAAATGCCTAGACACGCCCGCCCGGCCGCCGAAGCCGGGCTTTCCACCAGTTGTCCACACCGCGCCGCGATCATGGCCCTGAATTAAAGACGGCCCTCGCCTCAAGCCGATGTAGTGAGGGCACGACCAGAGAGGTCGTGGCGACCAGCGCGAGGCCGAACGAAAGGAAACATGATGACCAAGCAGGAATTGATCGGCAGGATCGCAACGATCAATCGTTCGGCCAGGGCGGAGTTCCTGGCAGAGTTCAGCGAAGCGGAGCTTCAGCAGTATTTGAACAATCTGGAGGCGGTCTGGGGCGATTTCAAGGCCCAATTCGTGACCAACGAAGCCGAACCGTCGGAGAGCGTCGAGCTTGAGGCAGCCCTCGTTGCCGGCTAGCTAAACGCCTGTCCCAAGGAGGATTGCGGGCAGATCGGCAACCACTGGAGAACCACGGACGGTTTTGCACAATTCATCAACGTCTTGGGCCGCATGCAGGATCAAGCCTGGTGACGGGAGAGAACCCGGGACGGTTGAACCAGAACCCCCTTCCGCTCCTCCAACCCCTTGCCATCCGCCGAGACTTCCATCGGAAAGACATTATCGGAACCGCAAATGACCCGTTAAGGGTCCAACCAAGACCGGAGCACGCGTGCGTCGGTCTCGGTTTTTATCGGAACCACCTTGCCGTACCACCCCTCAATGCTCAGCCAGCCACCAAACTCCTGGACCTACAGACCCAGTCGTTCCCCAAGGCGGGTTCTGCGCTTTTTGTACGTTTTGTGCGGTTGTCAAAGAGCATCCGGCCGCTGACCGTGCGGGCGTTGCGGCCTCGATAAAGATGTCCGGCGAATCACGAAAAGTCAAATCGGGATGCATTTCGGCCTGCGGTTTTTCCTAACCGATGAGGGCCGAAGAGATTGCGATGCCGGGAAAATCGGGGCAGGGCCCGGGGCGAACGGGAATACCCCAGAGACTTCCACAGGAACGCAGAGACTTCCGCGTGCCGCGGGGGGGCGGACGGCTTGTGCGACCGGTGCCATTCACCGTGTTCGAAAGCCAGCCCGCCAGGCGAGACTACTGCGATCCGGGTGTCATTGATCGCAGCAGCGCGACGGCACCGGGCGGCACGAGGTAGTCGGTGCCGTTTTCGGCGGGCTGAGGGTCTTGGAGAACAGCTTGCCCGACCGGCTTGCAGTCGCCTGGGAGGGTCAGTCGCGTCGGATGGTCAGGGTCGCCGCAGACGAGGACATAGCCCCTGGTGAACGGGAAGACGCGGGCCTTGGGAACTGCGGGATAGACCACGTCCAGACCGGCGTGCCGAAGGGCGGAAAGAAGCAGCCTCTCATCGTTTTCCGCGCGTCCGATGCGCGGAGCCAGGGCCAGCAGGCTCCACGGTCCGTCACTCACGATGGCGGCGCGGTCGTCGAGTTGGGCGAAAACGACGGCGGTTGGGGCGAGGTCCGGTTGGCTGGGCAGGAACTGGTCGGCGGTGACGACGGCGGCCAGCGCATCGCCACGCTTGAGGAAGCCGAAGTCGGCGAGGAATTGCACCGACGCGGTATCGCGGGTGCCCAGTTCGACGGGCCCGCGCGTGATGCCGGCGTCATCGAGGGTGTTGGTGACGCGAATCGCGATGACGTTGTCCTCGCCGAAACGGACCAAGCGCTCGGGCAGGACGTATCGCCGCGGCGCAATCCACCAGTTGGACGTGTCGGTGCCCGTGCGCCCGATCGGCTCGCCGTTCAGGAAGCACTCGTCCGTGTCGTCAATGGCGCCGATGCGGAGCGCGATCTCCTTGCTCCGCCAGGCCTCAGGGATCGTCACGTGGAAGCGATACCACCCGTCGCCCAGGAAGTACTTGCGCGAGCCCATGATCTCCAGTTCGCCCCAGGTGCCGGGAACGGGCTTGGTCGACCAGGCGGAGTCGTCGTAGTCGCCGCCGGACCACTTTTCGGTCCCGGCGAGGCCGGCATCGTCGTAATGGAACCTGGCGCTGCCTTCGAGGCTGATCACGCCGACGGCGTCACCGGCCTGCGCCGCCGAGGCCGGGGCCTGACCGAGGATAAACCGCCGGTGGTCGCGGAACCAGCCAACGAGGCCCTCCGGCCAGACCCGACCGTAGGCGTCGCGGACCGGCGACCCGAACAAAACGGCGGGGATCCCGGCAGCGTCAAGGGCGTCGAGCAGACCCGGGTGAGCGAAGGTGAGGTTGGCAACGGCCAGTTTGTAGCGACCCAGCACCTCGGCGTGTTCGATGACGTAGTGCTCTTCGAACACATGATACCTGACGCCGGCGCGGTCAATGATGGCGAGCACGTCGGAGATGCAGGTCTCCTGCATGGTGGCGCGGAGTCGCGTCGGCTCGATCACAACGACCTGTGGAACCGGCTCCGTGAACTGCGGTTCGGCAGTGGTGAAGAAATCGGCGATCATCGGCACGTAGCGGGTGGAGGGTTTGAAGTCGGCCGCGTCGTTCTCCCAGAGCATCCCGCCGCCCCACCGTCCGTAGTCGGCGAAGATGCACAGGCCGGAGTTGAGCAGCTTCTGGATGAGGAACGCCCCGTAGCGGTCCTCAGCGGGGTATTCGGAGTCGCTGGAAGGCGTGCCGAGGGCAACGGCCTTGAGAACCTGGTACCCAGCGGCGCCGTAGTGACTGCCGAGAAAGACGCTGGCGTCAGTGCGGGCCTGGATGATCGATTGGTAGCTCAGGGAAATGGGGTCGTGGTTGAACTCATCGCCGATGATATACTGCTGCATGAAGGTCGCGGCGGGAATCCTGTCCTGAACGGTCCCGGCAACGGCGGCGGAGGTCGCCGCCTGCAAATCGCGAGCGAAGATGATCCAATCCCACAGCCTCGCGGTCTGGTTCTTCGGGTCGGCAAGGCCGCTCTCAACGATGCCGGGCGGCTGGATCGTGTCGCCGTCCCAGTCCTCGTCGGCCCGCAAGGCGTTTTCGGTGGGAAACTCGACGCTGGCGGTCCAGGCTTCGGCGAGGGCGGCTCGGCTGGTGTACCTCGCTTTGAGGAACTGGTTCCACGCATGCATCATGGAGGGAATACGCAGGATGATCGAGCCGTCCATGTCGTAGAACATCGGTTCGTTGCCGGGAGTTTCAAAGAGGAGGATGTTCTTGCAGTCGGCCAGCGCGTCGGCCGTGGCGGACCAGAGGCGCAGCACGGCCTCGCGGTTCTGATAGAAGTTGCTTTGCCCGCTGGGTTGTGAGCCGGCAAACTCCTCGGGGCTTTGGCAGGCCCAGCCGGGCAGATAGAAATGGTTGTCGTAGTGGACCCACAGCCCGTACTTCCAGGCGGTGCGGATGGAACGGCGGTAGGACTCGGCGACGGCGGCGTCGGGACCGTCCGGCGTGGGCATGAACTGGTACGGCTGGGCTTCGAAGCGGATCCCATTGAAGCCCAATCCGGCGATGCGCCGGTACGCCAGGTCGAACCCGCCCTCGTACATGCCTTCGCGCGAGGCAAAGAACGAATGAACGGCGTAGAGATGGATCGGCTTGCCGGAAGGCGAATAGTAGCATCGTCCCTTGACGCTGGGGCGAAGGTCGGCGGCGGTGACGGCGGTCATCGTGCGCTCGGCCAGGGAGTCTTCATCTTCGTAGGCGGCGGCTGGATCGGGCAGATCGGCAACGGCCTTGGCCGCCTCGGCGCGGCGGAACAGATCGGCGATCGCCCCGGCATGCGTGCGGGCCTCAGCGAGGAGGGTCTCGTCGTGCAGGGCCGTCGCGCGGTCGAGGTTGGCGTCGTTCATGGCGCGCAAGGCTGAGAGCTCAATCCCGAACCACCATGCAGTGTCGATGCGGGTGCGGATTTCATCCACGGCGTCGAATCGCCCAGCCTCCAGTGCCTGACGGAGGTCGCTGAGGGCGTCGGCCATGACCGGGAGCGTCAGACCTCGCGATTGGAGCACAGCGTCCCGCCAGATGAAATGATCGAGCATACGACGGGTCCGGGCGGTCATCTCGGTTCGGTACGCCTCGTTGCCGACGGTCACGCCGGCGCGGCGAATGCACAAATCCACGCCGGCGGGCAGATTGATCCTCGCGATGTCGATGTCGGCGGTGAACGGCGCGTCGAATCGCTGGCGCGGAATGCGCACGGTCGCCCACTCGGCGGACGCATCGAACGACGCTCCGCAGACGTGCTCAGCGCCGCCCTTACGCAGGAACTCGATGGTGCAGGCGCCCGCCTGGCTGCCTTTCAGCTCCAGCCAGACGCCGCCGACACCGGGCCAATCGGGGCAGCCGCCCTCGTCGAACCGCCCGCTGACTTCGAACCCGACCGCTCCGGCCCTCGCCGGAGCAGGATCGAACGCCTCGATGCACCCAGCGTCACGCACAATGCGCAGTTGCCGGTTATCGCCGCCGGCCTTGAGCCGCGGTTCGTAGGCGAGATTGGGCCGCGGCTGGAAGTCCGCAATAACCAGATCGCCACCCGCCGCCGGCGCAGAGGCAACCTGCGCGGCGTGCGCTACGGCGAGAATGACGATCGAGAGCACAAAAGACAGATGCATGTTGAGGTTCACTTCCGTTTCTCCAATATGTCCCCTTCCGCCGGCACCTCTACCGCAAAGATGTTGTCGGAACCTTCGATAGTTCGCTGAGGGCCGAGCAGAGACCGAAGCCTCGGTGCGTCGGTCGCGATATCAACCGGAATGGGCCCGCCCGACGCGTTCTCGATGCTCAGCCAGCCATCGAACTCGTGAACCCAGAGACTGCCGTTTCGCAGCGGGCTTTCGGCTGGGGGTACGCCGGCGGCCTCCAGGAACGAGCATACCAGCGCCCGGTCGAAATCATCGGCTGGATCGATTTCGGGTGAGGCCAGGTACAGCAGCGTCCGTCCGGCCAGCAGGATGGCGGACGTGCCGTCGTCGAACCGCGCCAGCGTCCGCCCCCCTTCCAGTGATGCCCGACGAGTCCGCGGAGTCACCAGTTTCCGACGGCCCGCGGTCAGGCGGCCCCAGTCTTCCGATATCGTCACTGTCTGCCGGTCGGTGCATATCAGCCGCACCGGGCCCAGCACGATGCCTCCGGCGTTCATGATGTCAATCACCCGCACGGCGATCACGTTGGGAGCATCGGTCCGGATCAACTCCGGCCGGATCGGGTAGCTCCGCCGGGCCGTCCACCAGTTCGGGGTCTCGCGATCAGTCCGGCCGATCGGCTGGCCGTTGAAGTAGGTCTCATCGAAATCATCGATCGCCCCGATCTCGAGCGAGACGTTCTTGCCGGCCCATTCCTTGGGGACTTCGACGGTCCGGCGATACCATGCCACACCGTCGTAGGCCCTCGCCGCCTCCCACTGGCCGATGTTTTCCCACGCGCCGGGCACGGTCTGGACCTGCCACTGCGAGTCGTCGTAGTCGGGAAGATGACGGCCTTCATTCAAACCGACCTCGTTCGGATCGAGTGAGAGCCGCCAGTCGCCCTGGAGATCGAGCGAACCCTGGATTCCTCCGCCAAGAACGTCCACCGGCTTGACCGACAGCGCCAGCTTCTCCGCCGCCGGTCCCAGATCATCGACCACCGATCTGGCGTTCAGATCGCGATCCAGACAGCCGTAGAGGAACGCCGGCTTGCCCGAATTCAGGATGATCTCGAGGGCCTTGGGGGCCAGGTAGTCGAGCGTGAAGAATACCGCTTGGTAGTCCGCCAGCACGTCCGGCTTGGCGTCGAGGTACATCGAGCCGATCAGATCGAACCGCAGGCCCAGGTTCGTCAGCATGCGGCCGAGGCCGCCGAACCGCTGGCCGTTGGTCGCGCTCAGTCGCGAATTGCAGACGATGGCGATCGACCGTTCCCGCGGTTCACTAGAGAAGCAGGTCTTGTAGAAATCCGCCATCAGGGGAACGAAACGCCGATCACGTTTCAACCGGCCGTCCGGCTGAAGGCACCGCAGGTTCTACCGCGGATCGGGACTGCTCGAGTAGGCCCAGTAGAGGATGCCTCCGGCTCGGGCGTGGGCTTCGAGCCACGAACTGAGCCAGTGGGCCTGCGGCAGTTCGCCGTTGTACCAGTAGAGCTTGGTGGCCGGCAGCATCAGCGGGGCCCAGGCCCGGTTGTAATGCGCAGCGAGCCCGTCGATGTCCGGCCCCGCGATCTGCTGGAGGGTGTCGAACTCCAGCGGGATTGGATCGCCGCTCCAGTCGCTTCCGCCGAGGCACTGCTGCTGAAAGACGAGGATACCCGGCCGGATCGCCTTGATCGCCTCGGCCAGCTTCTGACAAGTACCCGTATGCAGATCGACCGCCCAAAGTAGATAGTCGTAGATCCGCGTGCAGACCTGCTTGTCCTCCTCGCGGCCGCCCGGCGGCAGGATCGAGTTGGTGTCCCAGTGCTCATCCGGCCCGAGGCCCTTTTCGATCGGATCGTCGAAATCCGGCCGCCAGGCCTCACGCAGGGCCTCGATCGAGCCGTAACGGCGCTTCAGGAACTGGTTCCAGTTCTCCATCTGCCAGGGCAGCGTGACGATGGTCCGGTCAA
>Ga0123328_1000671_pt1 | contig 35661 bp, 24 predicted proteins | sample BioC12SIPDNA_2_FD_89702 | JGI IMG/M metagenome (GOLD analysis project Ga0123328, IMG submission 89702) | Anaerobic biogas reactor microbial communites from Washington, USA - Biogas_R1_A C12 SIP DNA | ecosystem: Engineered > Bioreactor > Anaerobic > Unclassified | place: Washington, USA...
GACGGATGTCTGTGTGAGGCTCGCAGACGATCCCACAGACTACCTTTCGACCCACCACGTGTCACGCGGTAGACGTCGTCAGCAATTGTCTCACTCCATTCCCACACATTGCCATTCTGGTCGAAGGTTCCGTAGGCACTCGCCGATGTGAGATAAGCTCCTACTTCGGTAGTGTAATAGGGGGGGCCCACAACGTACCCACCCACCCAATAATTGGCAGAACCGTTCGTGGAGGTTGTCCCACGGGGAGGTTCACCAGTCGGTGGGGAATCGCTCTGCGTGGCATACTCCCAGTATCCCGAATTGCTTCCTTCACCCTTGTAGTAAGCCGCTTTGTACCACTCGTTCTCGTTAGGGATAACTACGGTTGCTCCAGGGTTTCGGATGATTTCCGCATTGACCGGATTGGTCACATTGTTCAAGCTGTATGAGCCGTCTTCGGTCGTACTGGCGTTTTGGGAACCTGACGGTTGGCCGTTGTGCAGCCAATTGGCGAAGCGGCAGGCGTCCCAAAAAGAAACGAAGTTGATCGGCCTGTTTCCTCGGTCTTGTCGCACGGCATATATCCACGGATCGGCGACCGTTCCGGTTCCGGTACGAGCAATGCCGCCAATGTCATTCCAGCCCCCTCCCATCCGAGTGTCGTACAGCCCGTGCGGGTCTCCTATTGCAGCGACGGAGTTGAGGAATTCGCAGTACTGACCATTGGTCACTTCATACTTGCCGATCCGGTAATCGTATTCTACGGATCCGTATCCGGTATCGTCGGCTGCGTTGCCGGCATCACATACCGGAACAAATTCCAGACTCGTGAGTCCGGAGTTCATGTGATATACATTGGCCTCGACCGCTGTGGCCAAATATGCTATTCCCATGACGGTGCCCATCACGAACCTCATTCGCCGCCAAAACAAGACCACAGCTCCAAAAAAGAGAATGCTGAAAGTAGCTGGCTCAGGAACGATCACAAGATCCACGGTCATCATGTCCTGATTGACTCCATCGCCCGTATTGCTGACGCTCACAGTCAAGGGTAGAGTCGAGCCTATGTCGTCTGAGGTCAGAGGAAAGCCGACATACGTCAAGTCTGTCCCTGACACGTCCAGCTTGTCTGGGATGAAGAAGCTGGTGTTCTCGATGAACCCGACAGAATCTGTCAACGACATGTCTAGAAAGGGATTTTCGGAGATATCTACCACGACTTTTTGGCCGGTGACAACCGAGACACCGTTGACAGAAAGGGCAACACCTGGCCGTCGCAGCACCTCCACCGCCGCAGTTGCCGAGCTGCTTCCGCCTTCGTTACTGCCCTGAAGGCACGCCATCCAAACCTGGGAACTTCCGGCGGAAATGCTGTACTGGTGAACGTGTGATGCATTCAGAGTTGGGTCTGCCACTGAGGTGCCATCACCCCAGTCGAGTGTGCAGAGATTTGGGCGGTCCAACCAGTTGTTCGTATTCTCTGCCGTCAAACTCACCGTTGCCGTATTGCCGCCAGGCTCATCGCTGTTCACTCGAATGTTGGTCTCTCCAATTGCCAACTGTGGAGCGTAGATGATCTTGTAGAGTTTTGCGTCCCTCATCTCATGCCATCGCGAGACCGTTCCATCGTAGAAATTGAGATAGCTGTTAAACCGAAACTGCACCTGCGTGGTAGATGCACTCGTAGAAAAGTCGTCGCTGCGAGTATTCCAGTCCTTGGCGTTGCGTGTTTCCGTTTGGGCGACCTTTGATCCTCCCGCATACGCTGTGGCGTACCAGTAGCCCGCACTCACGCCACCCCACTCGTTGCGTCGTCCTGTCAACTCGATTCGGTACCGCCGTTGAGGCTCCACGGCAATGTTCTTGTACCCGTAGCTGGTCCCAGCGTACGATGCACTGCCGCTGCCTTCCCTTCCCAACCTAAGATAGGTACTGCTCAACTTCCGGTTGTTCACGGAATTATGAATATAATGCCCGTCAAGACCACTTCCCAGAGCCGAACGCTGCCACGTAGTGACAAGCACTGCGTTGCTAACTGCCGGAACAAAGGCCACGACCATCAGAATCAGACGTACACTCATGACAAACCCTCATCTCTAATTGCCCATTGACCCACTTCACCCCGACCATTCTGTCGATCGGTTGCCGCCAACGTCCTGCAGGACCACCCTGTCAATAGCGGCAAAATCCTCATTTTCCATCACTGCATCGTTCACCTCCTGGAGCGGGGGCTTTGCCCCGACCGCACAAACAAAAACAGCTGGCAGAAGGCGAGCATTCCTCACGCTCTCTCCGGGTGCAAATCCCTATGGCCCGAAGGGCCGACTGCCTGTAAAAACGAAAACGCACCTGGAGCAGACCGCAGCAGCCTCTCTCCCAGGTGCTCAATCATCAATAATGATAAATTCCCCCGGAAATGTCAAGACCCTTGCCGCGATTCTTGCACCCGCCGGGCGCGAATGCTTCGTCGGGGCGGCGGGAATCCAGGTTTTTGGCCGTCGGCAAGCCCTCGAAAGTCTGGATTCCCGTTGTCGCGGTCTCGCCTGATTCCCCGGCCCTGTTCCCGACGCCCTGCTCTCATCCCGCCGTGACGATCAGGTTGTTGCGGTGGATGACTTCGTCGGCGGGTTTTTCGCCCAGGATCGCGGCGATCTCGTTGCTCTTGCGGCCTTTGATTCTGGCGATTTCTTGCGAGCTGTAGTTGACCTGTCCGCGGGCCAGTTCCCGGCCGTCGGCGTCGGCCACCGCGACGACCGCGTCCCGCTCGAAGTGGCCGATCACGTCGGTCAACCCGCTGGGCAGAAGGCTCTTGCCGCCGCTGACCAGCGCGCGGGCGGCGCCGGCGTCGACGACGAGTTGGCCCGCCGGTCGCACGGCCATGGCGATCCAGCCGCGCCGCGCAGCCATGCGGTTTCGGCTGCCCGCGAACACCGTGCCCATCCGCTCGCCGGCGAGGATCACGCGATCGAGCACGCTGCGCTTGCGGCCGTTGGCCAGCACCGCGTCGACGCCCGCCTGCGTGGCTAGGTAAATCGCCTGGAGTTTGGCCTGCATGCCGCCGACGCCCAGCGCGCTGCGGCTCTTTTGCACCAGGCCGAACGCCTCCTCGCCCACCGCCTGCACGAAATCCACCACCTGCCCCTCGCGGATCAAGCCGTCGACGCTGCTGAGGAGCGCCAGCAGGTCCGCCTGCACCAGGTTCGCGGTCAGCGCCGCGATCAGGTCGTTGTCGCCGAACCGCAGCTCATCCACCGCGACGGTGTCGTTCTCGTTGATGATCGGCACCGCGCCCACCCGGTGCAGCGCATCGAGCGTCCGCCGGATGTTCACGTAACGCCGACGGTCCTCGAAGTCCGATCGCGTCACCAGGATCTGCGCGGCGTGACGGCCGTGGCGGGCGAAGTTGCGCTCGAAGATCTTCATCAACATGCCCTGGCCGACCGCGGCGGACGCCTGGAGCATCGCCAGGTCCTTGGGCCGGCCGGGCAGCCTCAACAGTCCGACGCCCGCGCCCACCGCGCCGCTCGAGACCACCACCATCTGCCGGCCGGACTCGATCAGCCGCGACACCTGCCGGCACAACGAGGCGATTACCCGCGGGTCAAGCCGCCCGGATGAATCGGTCAGCACGTTGGTGCCCACCTTGACCACCACCCGCCGGGCCGACCGCACGATCTTCTGGCGAACCTGTGTGCTTGGCATGGCTGCTTACGCTCCCGCTGCGCCCGGCCGCGGCGTCGCCACCGCCCGACCCGTCGCGTCGAACTCGTAGCCGAGCAGCTCGCACACGTGCCGCGCCGTCCGGTCCGTCGCCCCCTGCTGCGAGACCACCACCTGCCGCGCCCGCTCGCCGATCTCCTCCAGCAGCGAAGAATCGCCCAGCAGCCGCTCGATCTGGCCCGCCAGTTTCTCCGCGCTGTCGACCTGCACCGCCGCTTCGCTCTCGAGCAGCTTGCCCACCGCGTCGGCGAAGTTCTCGGTGTGCGGGCCCAAAACCATCGCCTTGCCCAACGCTGCGATCTCCATCACGTCCGATCCGCCCAGCGGCACGAACGTCCGGCCCACCACCACCACGCTCGCCATCGCGTAAAGCCGACGCAGCTCGCCGATCGTGTCCAGCAGCACCACCGCGCTGGCGACCAGCGAACCGGGCCGCTCCAGCCGCGTGCCGTCCGGATGCTCCGACCGACGCACCACCTTGAACCCTCGCGACCGGATCAGCCGGGCCACCTGGTCGAACCGCTCCGGTTTGCGCGGGGCGATCACCAACTGCAGATCGGCGTGGCGCACCCGCGCCTGCTGATAGGCCCGCACGATCGCCTCCTCCTCGACGGTCTCAGCCGTCGAGCCGGCGACCATGATCGGCTTGCCCCGTTCGAGTCCCAGCGCCTCGGCGATCGCCGACAGCGCCTCATCGCCGCCCGCCCCTTGCTCCGGCTTGGCCGTGTCCCACTTCAGCGAGCCGGTCTCGACGATCCGATCGGCCGGCGCGCCAATCTCCAGGAACCGCCGCCGGTAAATCTCATCCTGCACCATCACCAGGTCGATCCGCTGAAACAGCCGCCGCACCAGCGGTCCGGCCAACCGATAGCGCCGCAGCGAGCGCTCGGTGATCCGGCCGTTGACCACCGCCACCGGCACCGACCGCCGCGTGGCCTCAGCCACCAGGTTCGGCCAGACCTCCAACTCCACCAGCAGAACCGCGCTCGGCCGCAGCCGGTCGAAGGCCCGACGCATCACCCACGAGAAATCGAACGGAAAGAAGAACACCCGGTCACGCCCGAACACCGCCGCCGCCCGGTCGAAACCCGTGTCGGTGGTGGTCGAAATCAGAATCTCATGGCCCGGAAACTGCTGCCGAAGCCGTTCCACCAGCGTCCGGATCGCGTTGACCTCGCCCACGCTCACCGCGTGGATCCAGATGCACGGCCGATCCGTGTGGCGCCGCGGCGCCGCCCCGAACCGGCTGCCCCAGCCGTGACGGTACCGACCGGCGAAGATCGCCCGGTAGATCACCACCGGCAGGAACGCCAGTCCCGCCAACGCGTACCCGATATCAAGAAGAACCGACTGCGCTGCGCCCATCACACTCAAACCCAATCCTCAATCGCCCAAAACGAGCAACACATCATGCTACTGCCGCCTCCAACCAATAGCAAGCCTCCCGCCATCCGCCGTCACGCTTCCCGTTTTCCCTTGTGCTTCACGTCGTCCCCTGGCCGCCCGCCGCCCCTTTTTGGTGGACCCTCGGAACCCAACCCGTTACAATGACTTGCGAACAGCGAGGACACCCATGCATCGGACCGACCAGACGACAACTCCTTCTCCCGCCCTGGGCGATCTGGCCCGCGCCGTCGCCGGTCCGCTCGAACAGGTGCGCTGCCTGCTTGACCGGCACACCCGGGACGACGATCCCCAGTTTCAGCAGCTCGCCGATCATCTGGCCGCCTACCGCGGCAAGATGCTGCGGCCGGTGATGCTCCTGCTGGCCGCCCGGGTCTTCGGCGAGCCCAACGCCAGACACGTCAACTACGCCGCCGCCATCGAGCTGCTCCACATGGCCACCCTCATCCATGACGACGTGCTCGACGAGGCCGCCGTGCGGCGCGGCCGGCCCGCCGTCTCGCGGCTCTGGGGCAACGAGGCCAGCGTCCTGCTGGGCGACTACCTGCTCAGCCAGGCCTTCGAGCTCTGCGGACGCGGCGAAGACCTCGACGCGATCCGCGCCACCGCCCGCGCCTCAGCCCAGATGTGCCGCGGCGAACTGGCCCAGTGCCTCCGCCGCAGCCGATGGGACATGACCGAGCCCGAGTACTTCCAGATCATCGAGCTCAAAACGGCCAGCCTCTATCGCCTTTGCGGATACCTGGGCGGACGGCTGGCCGGGGCCGGCGAAGCCGATACCGCCGCCCTGGCCGACTTCGGCTGGACTATCGGTGTCGCCTTTCAGATCGCCGACGACCTGCTGGACCTGGTCGGCAGCGAACAACAGACCGGAAAAACTCTTGGCAGGGACCTGGCCCAGGGCAAACCGACCCTCCCGATCATCCACGCCCTGGCCGTCGCCGGCCCTGCCGATCAGGCCCGCCTCCAGGAGCTTCTGGGCGCCTCAGCGGGCGACAACGGGTCCGGTAACACGTTGTCCGCCAAAGGGATTCTTGCTTTGCTGGAGCGGACCGGCAGCATACAATATGCGCAGGACAGGGCACGCCGCCTCGGCGCCGAGGCCAGGGGCCGCCTGGACCGGTTGGACCAGGGTCCCGCCAGAGAAGCCCTGGAACGATTGGCTGACTTTGTGGTGGAGCGGTCATGGTAGAGCCGGCGTCCTCAGCCCGCGATCCCGACGGCGTCCTGGAACGCCTCTTTGGCTCCCGTCTCTTCGGCTCTCTCTTCCTGATCCTGGCGATGGTCCTGGCGGTGGTGGCCGTGGCGGGCCTGGTCTTCGCCTTTCTGGCCGTCCTGCCCGCCGTTCCCGAGGACTATCACTTCCTGGCGGTTCTGGGGGGGGTTTTTCTGACGGTGATCAGCGTGGGTCTGGCCGCGTTGGTGTTCCTGGCGGCTGTGCTCGTGCGACTCCGCCGCGAGTCGATGCGGCATTTGGGACGCTTCGTCCCTCCGGTCCAGGTCTCCGGGAGCAGCGGTTCGCTGGACGGCCGCGTCGTGGCTGAGCACCTGGCCCAGCTCAATGAGGCGATGGTTCGCACCGCCGACCTGCTCCACGAGATCAACGAGAACACCCTCCTGGACCAGGAGGGCCGGGCCCGGAAATACGAGCTTCTGGCCCGCACTCAGCGGGAGGAGGCGTTCCGCCAGGTCGAACGCCACGTCCGCGACCGGAACTGGGCCCAGGCCCGGGCCGTGCTGGAGGGCCTGGAGCACAAGTATCCCGGCAACCACGACGTCCGCCAGCACCTGACCCGGCTGGACGGGCTTCGCAAGGCGGCCTTCGATGAGGACTACGCCCGCGTCAAAAAGCGCATCGACGACCTGATCGCCATCAGCGCGTGGGACAAGGCCGCGATCCAGGCCGAAGCCCTCCTCGAGCAGCATCCGGACTCGGAGCGGGCCAAGGAACTGGTCATCCACGTCTCGCAGCAGCGCCAGAAGTTCCGCGACGAGCAGCTCAAGCGCATTTCGGCCGACATCCAGAAGAACGTTACCCGCAAGCACTGGAACGAAGCCCTCCAGGCCGCCCGGCAGCTCCTGGAGCGCTACCCCGACAGCGTCGAGGCCGAGGCCGTCGAAAACCAGATCCCCACCCTCGAGAAGAACGCCGAAATCGAACGCCGCCAACAACTTGAAGAGCAGATCCGGGATCTCGTCCAGCGCCGCAACTTCATCCAGGCGGTGGAACTGGCCCGCCACGTCATCGAAACCTACCCCGACAGCCCCCAAGCCAGCGCCCTGGCCCAGCAGATGGCCCGCTTCGAAGACCTCGCCCGCCAGCAGGAAAAAGAGCTCCAGCTCTAGTTTTCCTTTCTAACCTCCGATCTGTCAGTCATTTATGCTAACCACGGTTCCGCGTCCGTTTTCGCGAAAAATTTATCGAGAAATTCTTCTCTGTTCCCATTGACTTAACACCGATAAGGACGCTATCTTTATTGGAGAATGATTTCTCGATAATGTTTTCTCGATAGGCACTCGGCGAACGCGGCACAAGACAAGGGGCTGACCATGGAAGATGAACTGCGGGTCATTTCCGAGGCAAGCCTTCGGCGGCTGCCCCGGTATCTGCATTTCCTCAAGCAGCTTGCCGGCCAGGGCCAGACGGCCGTCTCGTGTCCGCAGATCGCCCGCGAGTTCAAGCTGGACCCGACGCAGATTCGAAAGGACCTGGCCGCCACGGGCATCGCCGGGCGGGCCAAGGTCGGTTACGACACCGCCGAACTGATCGACGCGGTGGAGGAGTTTCTCGGTTGGAAGAACGTCAACGACGCATTCCTGGCCGGGGCGGGCAGCCTCGGTTCGGCCCTTCTGGGCTATGCCCACTTTCAGGACCAGGGCCTGAACATCGTGGCCGTCTTCGACAACGATCCGGACAAGATCGGCCGGGAGATCCACGGCCGCGAGATCCTGCCCCTCGAGAAGCTGCCCGAACTGGCCCAGCGGATGAACGTGCACATCGGGGTGATCGCCGTGCCCGCCTCCGCCGCCCAGGACGTGGCCACGCTCATGGTGCTCGGCGGGGTCGTGGCGGTCTGGAACTTCGCGCCGGCCCCCCTCGACGTGCCCGAAAACGTCATCGTCGAGAACGCCCAGCTCTCGACCAGCCTCGGCGTCCTGACCAGCAAACTCAAACGTGCTTTTCAATGGTCCCGTAGATTAGGAACCTCAAGCCATGCACACTCGGATGGTCCGCAAATTTGAAAAAGTCTGTGAGATTCTCGACCGGCACCACCGTAACCCGTCGAAGCTCATCCCGATCCTCCAGGAGGTCCAGGAGGAGTACCGGTACCTGCCGGAAGAGGTCATGACCTTCGTCGCGACCTCGCTGAACCTGCCGCCGGCCCGGGTCTTCGGCGTGGCCACGTTCTACGCCCACTTCGCCCTGGCGCCCAAGGGCAAGTACGTGGTCCGCCTCTGCGACGGCACCGCGTGCCACGTCAAGGGTTCGATCCCGATCCTCGAAGCCCTGCGGGCCAAACTCAACGTCACCGAGGAAGACAAGACCACGCCGGACATGCTCTTTACCCTCGAAACGGTTGCCTGCCTGGGCGCCTGCGGGCTGGCCCCGGTGGTGATGATCAACGACCAGGTTCACAGCCGCATGACCCCGGAGACGGCGGTGCGGCTGATCGATGACATTCTCGAGCGCGAGCAGAGCCCCGCGTCCACCAAGGAGTCCGTACAATGATGCGCAGTCAAGATGCTTCCCTTCCCAACGCGGCCGGTCGTCTTCCCCATGTGGACGGACGGCGCGTGATCGTCTGTTCCGGCACCGGATGCCGGGCCAACGGCTCCGAGGCCGTCTACGAGGCCTTCTGCCGCGAGGTCGAGGCGACCGGGCTGCCGGTCGTCATGGAGTTCTCAGCCGAGAAGACGCACGACGGGTCGGTCCCGGTGACCCGCAGCGGATGCCAGGGCATCTGCTCGCAGGCCCCGCTGGTCACCATTCTGCCCGACAACATCCTCTACATGCGGGTCAAGCCCGAGGACGTGGCCGAGATCGTTGGCGCCACCCTCGGCGAGGGCAAGCTGGTCGAACGGCTGCTGTACCGCCGGCCCGACACCGACGAGCTGTGCCGCGGGGCCAAGGACATCCCGTTCCTCAACCGCCAGACCCACGTCGTGCTCCGCGAGGTCGGCACGCTCAACCCCGAAAGCCTCGACGAGTACATCCGCCACGGCGGCTACGCGGCGGCCCGAAAGGCCTACACGCAGATGTCGCCCGAGGAGATCTGCGCCGAGATCAGCCGCTCGGGCCTGCGCGGCCGGGGCGGCGGCGGATTTCCCACCGGCCGAAAGTGGGAGGCCGCCCGGCAGCAGCCCGGTCCCAAAAAGTACGTCATCTGCAACGCCGACGAGGGCGACCCCGGGGCGTTCATGAACTGCTCGGTGATGGAGGGCAATCCTCACAGCGTCATCGAGGGCCTGATGATCGCCGCCCGGGCCATCGGGGCCGACGAGGCCTACGTCTACATCCGGGCTGAGTACCCCCTGGCCGTCCGGCGGATGAAGCGGGCGGTGGCCGAGGCCCGCGAAGCCGGCTTCCTCGGCAACAAGGTTTTCGACACCGAATTCAACCTGCATTGCGAGTTGAAGGAAGGCGCCGGCGCCTTCGTCTGCGGCGAGGAGACCGCGATGATCGCCTCCATCGAGGGCGAGCGCGGCATGCCGCGGCCCAAGCCGCCGTTCCCCGCCCAGAGCGGGCTCTGGGGCAAACCCACCATCATCAACAACGTCGAAACCCTCGCCCAGGTCGTCCGAATCATCAACGACGGCGCGGACGTGTTCCGCAAGGTCGGCACCCAGGCCGCTCCCGGCACCAAGACCTTCGCCCTCACCGGCCACGTCGCCAACACCGGTCTGATCGAGGTCCCCTTCGGCACCACGCTTCGCGAGGTGGTCTTCGGCATCGGCGGCGGCGTCACCGACGACGCGGGCAACATCGATCCGGACGGTTTCAAGGCCGTCCAGATCGGCGGACCCTCCGGCGGCTGTCTGACCAGAGAGCATCTGGACCTGCCGCTGGACTACGACGCCCTCCGTTCGGTCGGGGCCATGGTCGGCTCCGGCGGCCTGGTCGTGATGAACCGCCACACCTGCATGGTCAGCGTGGCCCGGTTCTTCATGGACTTCACGCAGCGGGAATCGTGCGGCAAGTGCGTCCTGTGCCGCGAGGGCACCAAGCAGATGCTCTCGCTGCTGGACGACATCCTCGAAGGGCGGGCTGACGAGACCACGCTGCCCCTGCTCCAAAAGCTCGGCGCGGCGGTGGCCAAGGGCTCGCTGTGCGGCCTGGGCAAGACGGCGCCGAACCCGGTGCTCTCGACCCTCCGGTACTTCCGGGACGAGTACGAGGCCCACGTCTTCGACAAGACTTGTCCGGCCGGCCGGTGTCCCAAGCTCCGCAAGCTCCGGATCAGCGCGGAAAAGTGCAAGGGCTGTGGGGCCTGCATCCGCGTCTGCTCCGTCCACGCGATCCGCGGGGAAAAGAAAAAACCCCACCAGATCGACGAAACGCTCTGCATCAAGTGCGGCGCCTGCCAGGCCGCCTGCAAGTTTGACGCCGTGGAGGTGTACTAGCCATGACCAAATCCGCCACCGTAACCATTGACGGCCGCGAATTCCCGATCAACGGCGAGCGCAACCTGCTCGAGGTGATCCGCAAGGCCGGCATCGAGATTCCCACGTTCTGTTACCATTCGGACCTGAGCGTCTACGGGGCCTGCCGGCTCTGCCTGGTCGAGGTCGAGGGCCGGGGCCTGGTGGCCTCGTGCTCGACGCCCGCCGAACCGGGCTTGCGCGTCCGGACCAACACGCCGGAGATCCGCGAGATTCGCACCATTGCCGTCGAGCTGCTCCTGGCCAACCACGATTCGAGCTGCCCGACCTGCGCCAAGAGCAACTCGTGCCAGCTCCAGGCCCTCGCCCGGCGGCTGGGCATCGAGAAGGTGCGGTTCAAACCCGCGCGGCGTCCGGCGCCGGTCGACCGCTCGTCGCCGTCGCTGGTCCGCGACCCGAACAAGTGCGTCCTGTGCGGCGACTGCGTGCGGGTCTGCAGCGAAATTCAGGGCATCGGGGCGATCGACTTCGCCTTCCGCGGCCACTCGGTGTCCGTGCTGCCCGCCTTCGGCAAGAACCTCGACAAGGTCGAGTGCGTCTACTGCGGCCAGTGCGCCGCGGTCTGCCCGACCGGGGCCATCACGCCGCGGTCCGAAGTTGAGGACGTTTGGAGGGCCATCGACAACCCGGCCAAGAAGGTGGTCGCCCAGATCGCCCCGGCCGTGCGGGTCGCCCTCGGCGAGGCCTTCGGCCTGGCCGCCGGTTCGGTGACCACCGGCCTGCTGACCGCGGCCCTCAAGGCGATGGGCTTCGACCGCGTCTACGATACGTGCTTTACCGCCGACCTGACGGTCATCGAGGAAGGCAGCGAGTTCATCCGCCGCGCCACCACCGGCGGGGCGATGCCGCAGTTCACCTCGTGCTGCCCCGGATGGGTCAAGTTCGCCGAACAGTACTACCCCGACCTGCTCGAGAACCTCTCCTCCTGCCGGTCGCCGCAGCAGATGTTCGGCGCGCTGGCCAAGGACATGCTGCCCAAGGACCTCGGCGTCGAGCCCAAGGACCTGATCATCGTCTCGATCATGCCGTGCACGGCCAAGAAGTTCGAGGCCAAGCGGCCCGAATTCACCGTCGCCGGCGTGCCGCAGGTCGATCACGTCCTGACCACGCAGGAGGTCGCCCGCATGATCCAGCAGTACGGCGTGCGGTTCAACGAGCTCAAGCCCGAGTCGCTCGACCTGCCGCTGGGCTTCAAGACCGGGGCCGGCGTGATCTTCGGCGCCTCCGGCGGCGTGACCGAAGCCGTCCTGCGGTTCGCCGCGGAGCAGCTCGGCGAAACCCAGCCCGACGCGGTCGAATTCCTCGAAGTCCGCGGCGAGAAGGGCCTTCGCGAAGCCGAATACACCCTCGGCGGCAAGACCATCCGCCTGGCCGTCGTCCACGGCCTGGCCAACGCCCGCAAGGTCGCCGAGGAAATCCGTGCCGGCAACTGCCAGTACGACCTGATCGAGGTCATGGCCTGTCCCGGCGGGTGCATCGGCGGGGCCGGTCAACCCGTCGCACTCGATTCGCAGACAAGGCGTAAACGGACCGAAGGTCTTTACGAGACCGACAAGATGCTCCAGCTCCATAAGTCCCAGGACAACCCGTACGTCAAGAAGTGCTACGAACAGCACCTCGGGCAGGTCGGCGGCGAGAAGGCCCACCACCTGCTCCATACCCACTACCAGAACCGCCGGCGCATCAGCGGCGAGGACCTGGCCCTGCTCAACGGCGGCCGCGAAAAGAAACTCCAGGTCAGCGTCTGCGTCGGCACCAGTTGCTACCTCCGCGGCTCGCAGGACCTGCTGCACGCCCTGATCCGCCACATCGAGGAACGCGGCCTCCACGACCGCGTGGACGTCCAGGCCACCTTCTGCTTCGAGCGCTGCGGGCGCGGGCCCACCGTCCGGATCGGCGAGCAGATCATCGAGAAGTGCCGGTTCGATCACGCCTGTCAGGCCCTCGATGCGGAATTGGCCGCCGCCGGCGGCGGAGGATCGTAACCCCGCGGGAGCCCTCTATGGAACCACGCCAGAAGGTCGGCCAGATCGTCTTTACCAACAAGGCCCGCTGCCGGGACTGTTACCGATGCGTTCGCGTCTGCCCGGTCAAGGCCATTCGCATGAGCGGCGGCCAGGCCTTCGTCGACGCCGACCGCTGCATCGCCTGCGGCACCTGCATCCGCGAGTGCCCGCAAGGCGCCAAGAGTTTTCGACGCGACCTCGACCGGGTCGTGCGGCTTCTGGAATCCGGGGCCAAGGTGGCCGCCAGCGTCGCCCCGTCATTCGCCGGCGTGCTGCCGCCGTGGCAGGCGTCGCGGCTGCCCTCGATCCTGCGGCGGCTGGGCTTCTGCCACGTGGCCGAGACGGCCATCGGGGCCTATCACGTGGCCTGCAAGACCGCCGAGGCCGCGGCCCAGCGGCCGGGCGCGCCGTGCGTCTGCACCGCCTGCCCCGCCGTGGTCAATTTCGTCGAACGCTACCATCCCGAGTGGGTCCGCATGCTCGCCCCCGTCGTCTCGCCCATGATCGCCCACGCCCGGCGGATCAAGGCGAAGCTCGGGTCCGACGTCAAGGTCGTCTTCATCGGGCCGTGCGTGGCCAAGAAGGCCGAGGCCGAACGCCCGGAACTCGCCGGCGACGTCGATGCCGTCATCACCTTCGAGGAACTCGCCGAGTGGCTTGAAGGCCAGGGCCTGTCGCTGGCCGCCTGCGAGGAGAGCCGGTTCGACGAGGAGGCCGCCGGCCTGGCCCGGCTCTTCCCGCTCGAAGGCGGACTGATCCGGACCGCCGAGATGCCCTCGCAACTGCTGGCCCCGCGCGTGGTCTGCGTCAGCGGCTTCGACGAGGTCGTTGATGCCCTCGCCTTCGCCCACCAGGACCGCCAGGCCGTCGTGATCGAACCGCTGATGTGCCCGCAGGGCTGCATCAACGGCCCGGCCGTCGCCTCGGAGCAGCGGCTCTACCATCGGCGAGAGGATCTGATCGATTACGCCGCCGCCAATCCCGGACCGCCCGACCAGCCCCGGACCGAGGGCCTCGACACCGCGTTCGCCGGCCGGCCCGTGGATGAGCACGAGCCCATCGACGAGGACCAGATCCGCGCCGTGATGGAAAAGACCGGCAAGGCCCACGAGGAGGATCAGCTCAACTGCGGGGCGTGCGGCTACGCCTCGTGCCGCGAAAAGGCCATCGCGGTCATCCGCGGACTGGCCGAGCCCGAAATGTGCATCCCGTACATGAAGCGGCTCGCCGAGCAGCGGACCGACCGGATCATCGAAACCACGCCCAACGGCATCGTCATCCTCGACGAACGGCTTAACATCGTGTCGATGAATCCCGCCTTCCGCAAGTTCTTCCTCTGCAGCGCGTCCTTCTGCGGCAAGAACATTTCGTACCTGATGGATCCCGAACTCTTCGAGAAGCTCGTCTCCGGTCAGGAAGAGCGGGTCGAAATGGTGGTCCGCCACGAGAAGTACAAACTCATCTGCCACCAGATCCTCTACGCCCTCCGCGAGGAAAAGAAGTTCATCGGCATCTTCGTCAACATCACCAACAGCCGCCTCAGCCAGGACCGGCTCGAACAGTTCCAGGCCGACACCGTCAGCCAGGCCCGCGAGCTCCTCGAACACCAGATTGGCATGGCCCAGAGGATTGCCGCCTTCCTCGGCGAGAGCACCGCCCGCGGACAGCAACTCGTCGATAACCTCATGCGGCTCGGCGGGCAACCGCCCGAAACCACCACGGAGAAATCCGGCCGATGGCCCTGGGATATACACACGTCGAAATAGCCGTCGTCCAGACCCCCAAGCGGACGGGCGAGCCCTGCGGCGATCTGGTCCTCCAGGAGCGGACCGCCCAGTCCACCACCATCGTCTGCTGCGACGGCATCGGCTCGGGCCTCAAGGCCAATATCGCCGCCACCATGTGCGCGACCCGGATCATGGAACTGCTCCGCTGCGGATTCTCGCTGCGGCGGGCCTTCGCCGCCGCCGCTGAGACCATGAACCGCTCGCGCGATCCGGAGCTCTCATACGCCGCGTTCGCCCTCGCCCGCATCCTCAACAACGGCCAGGCCACCGTGTTGACCTACGACATGCCGCCGCCGGTCTTCGTCGGCAAGATCCAGACGATCGTCCTGCCCCAGCGGACCACCACCATCGAGACCGCCCTGGTCGGTGAATGCCACGCCCACGTCGAACCGGGCGAGGGACTCCTGCTGGTCAGCGACGGAATCACGCAGGCCGGACTCGGTGCGGGACTGGCCGAGGGATGGACCATCGACGGCGTGCGGCACTATGTCGACCGCTGCATCGCCGACCGCATGCCGCTTCACGAGATCCCCCGCGCCGTCCACCGCCAGGCCCTCGATCACTGGAAGAAGCCCGGCGACGACTGCACCGCCGTGCTCGCCTCGTGCCGCCAAGGCAACGTGCTCAACATCCTTACCGGTCCGCCCGCCGACCCCAACAAGGACCTCCAGGTCGTCAAGCGGTTCTGGCGCAGCGAGGGACGCAAGGTCATCTGCGGCGCGACCACCACGCTCGTCGTCGGACGCTGCATGAACCTCAAGCCGCGGGTCGAGCAGAACGCCACCAGCGTGCTCGCCCCGCCCCGCTACGAACTGCCCGGCGTCGATCTGGTCACCGAGGGCGCGGTCACCCTCAACCAGGTTTTCAACGTCCTCGACGAGGACCCCGGCAACTTCGAGGAGGAAAGCGGCGTGACCGAACTGCACGGCCTGCTCCGCGCCGCCGACCGCGTCAATATCATGGTCGGCCGCGCCTCGAACCCCGCCAACCAGGACATCGGCTTCCGCCAGCGCGGCATCCTCTCCCGCACCACCATCGTCCCGCTGATCGCCGCCAAGCTCCGCCACGACGGCAAACTCGTCGTGATCGACTACGTCTGACTCCCGGTCAGCTCCGCGATCGGCGTCGCCCGTCCCGCCGTCAGCGCCGCCGACCGGACGCCCATCGCCAGGCACCCGCGCACGAACGGCTTGGGATCGGCGGTGTTCTCAGCGAACAGGCCGTAGTGCATCGGCGAAGCCGCGACGGGCTTGAGCTGGCCGACCACCTTCAGCGCCTCATCGCCGCTCATGTTGCCCCACCGGCCGTTGATGCAGATCAGCACCAGGTCAATCCGCCGGTCCGCCTCGACCGACACGTCCTCAGCCAGTTCCTCGTGATACTCGCTGTCGCCGCTGACGTAGACCAGCCCGCCCTCCGCCTCGACCAGCAACCCGACCGCCTCGGTCTGCCCGTGATGCGCTATTACCGCCTTGAGCGCGAACGGCCCGACGGTCAGTGACTCGCCGCATCCGACCGTGCGAAGCCGCTGCGGATCGACGCCAAGCTGCCGGCAGCGCTGCATCGCCGCGAACGGCCCGGCGAACAGACACGCCGGCCACCGCTGGGCGATCTGCGGGATTGCCACCGGGTCCAGATGGTCCGGATGGTGGTGCGTGCAGAACACCGCCGCCGGCGAGAGCTTGTTGACCGGCACCGGCGCGGGACACAGGCGCTTCAGCCCGTCCGTCTGTTCCACGAAATCGCTGAGGTACGGATCGACGGCCAGACGCTCGCCGTCCTGCTCGAACACGAACCCGCCCTGGGTCAGCCACGTGATCTCCATCCGGTCCTCCTGTCGCCTCAGCTTCGCAGGAACCGCTCGGTCAACCGCCGATGCCACCGCACGTCCTTCCAGTTCTCGAACTGCGGCTGGCAGTAATTGTGCGGCGTCCAGCCCCACATCCCGTACTCGATCGCGTCGTCCACCGACCACTCAGCCCACTCCAGCAGCCAGCCCCAGTCGATGCCCGGCCGGTCGATCATGTACCACGACGCCCACGACTCGCTGGTGGTCAGCGGCATGCCGCGCTGCTGCGCCCACGCCGCGAACTGCCCCAGCTTGCCCCGCTGACGTGCCCGGAACATCGGCGCCGCCGCCGCGCGCGCCTTGTTGCACCGATCCGAATAGTCCTCGTGCCACGAGTCGTCGGTGAACAGCACCGGCATCCGCTCGTGGAACCGCGTCCGGTGCGTCCATCGCGGGTCGGCGTCGGCGTAAAAATGCACGTCCAGACAGTCGAACTCCACCGGCACGTCAAGCCACCGCACGTCGCCGTGGATCGACGCCGTGAACCGCAGCTCGGGAAACTCCCGCCGCAGCAGGTCCAACGCCTCGTTGAGCTCCCTGGCGATGAACGCCGATTGCGCCCCGCCGAACGCCGGTACGCCCCAGTCGCACCCGGTCGCCTCCTTCATCCGCTCCAGAAACCCCGGGAAAAAGTACGGCACCTCGTTGGCCAGGTCCACGTACACCAGCCCCTCGAAACCGAACCGCCGCTTCCACTCCGTCAGCATCGTCACCCACATCTCCGCCCCTTCGCGGTGATCCTTGGGCCGGCGCAGCGGCTTGGGGCCTCTGGCTTCGTCCATGGGCCACCACGCGCTGACGGTGTAGTGCAGCTTTCGCGAGAGCATCTTCTCGACGAACTCGATGATCCACGCCCCAACCGGCCCTTTCACCGCCGTGTTCCAGTTCCATGGCATCAACGGCTGCTTCGGGTCGGGCCACGAAAGCTCCCGCTCCGGCCGCAACAGGTCGATCCACTGCGGCATCGGATCGAGCCGCAGCGTGTTGTAGCCGCGCTCGATCGCCTCATCCAACACCCTGTCGAAATCCTCGAACGACCCGCCCGGCCCGTGTCGCAGCACGAACGCGTTGTCCCACATCACCAGGGTCAGCCGCCGCGGGTCCAGATGCTCGCGCATGTCGAACGAACCCGCTGTGCCCATCGAACCATCCACTTTCCGAACGCTCGCCTGCTGCTGCGGAAAATCCACGACCAACTCCTTTCAAAATTCCCGAGAACCAATCCGGTTGATCGGTCCTCATGTTGCGATTCGCATTTTCAAACCGTCCGAAATCCGTACAAATCCGCATCCACCATCTCGAACAGCAGATACACCGGCCTGCCCCGCAGCTCCGCGATCCGCCGGCCGCCCTTGAACGCCACCTTCTGTTCGATCCCGTCCGCCTCGATCGGTACGCAATCGTCGAATCCGAATCCCTCGATCAGCCCGCGCGAACTCAGCAGATGCGGCGCCGCACCGGCCGCCCGGCCGTCGAACAGGCTCATCGGTTCGGCCGAACCGATCCCCACCCGTATCCGCCCGCGCGACGCATCGGCGTTGACCTCCAGCGTCTCGCCCTCCAACGTCACCGGCTTGGAGATCAGCACCTCGACAAAGTTGCGCGCCGTCAGGCTCACGTAGCGGTTGCGCTTCTGCACGTACAAGCCGACCTGCTGAGTCTGCAGCCGGTGGCGATAGTAGCTGCTCTGCTCGCGATTGGCCCGAATGCCCAGGTGGTCGCCGCTGATGCACGTGGCGTAGAACCAGTCCTCATCGCCCACCCGCACCGGCGTCGGCCCGCACCAGGCGATCCGGTCGTAGCTGTCCTGCTCCGTGCCGTGCGGAATCCAGTCCTCGCGGCTGGACGTGCGGTCCCACGTCTTGCCGCCGTCGCGGCTGATCGTGATCCGCGTCCCGCCGAACCCCTTGCGGCAGAACGGCCAGTGGTCCGGATGGCCGCCCGGCTGAGCTGGATCGCGCAGAATCGGCCCGCCCTCCGGATGCGTCCGGTCCGAATGGAACCACGCCAGCAACCCAAGCACGACCCCTTCGGTGTGCAGCGGCGTCATGTGCATCGGCTCGTCGTAGCGGTCCTGCCGATGCGGATCCGCGGCGTCCGGATACAGACACGCCTCCGCCGTCCAGCTTTGCAGGTCCTTCGAGCCGAACCGCGCGATCTCCCGCGTCGGCAGCCAGTGCCCGACCACGCCCTGCTCGATCGTCACCCACTCACGGTGAACGTCGTCCCAGAAGTGCAGCATCTTCCGCCGCGGATTAAACTGGCTGCCCGAATCGACCAGCTTGTCCATCCACCGCGGGTCATTGCGAAAGTCCGGGATCGCCGCCGCAAAATACCCCTTCGGCGCCAGATCCCAGTTCGACCCGATCCGAAAGCCCGCATCCGCCTTCGGCGCCAGCCGCAGGGCGTAGCGCCTGGCCGGGTCCGCGACATTGCCCCACTGGCCCAGGTCGGCCACGAAATTAAACGGCACACCCAGGTTGTTCTCCCGCGTGCTCCCCTTCGGCTGAGGAAACGGCGCCGCTGAACGATCCACCTCCGCTGGCCCTTCCACCAGCCGCAGCGAGGGCTTTTCCCACCTCACCCCGTCCGCGCTGGTCGCCAGCGCCACCGCCGCGCTGATATGGTGCGCCCGGTCCACCTTGAACGCCGCGTGGTCCGACCCCTCCGACGGGTTCCACCACATCGCGTTATAGAACGCCTGAAACGTCCCGTCCTTGTCCCGGTGGATGTGGACCGGCGCCGCCCCAGCCGTCTCCCACGGCCGGTCCGCCGCGATCACCACCCCCTTCGCCTTCGGATGGTGCACCACCCGGTCCAACCCGGTCGAGCGGCCCACGACGTAATCGTCAACGAACAGTTGCCAGTGCGACGTGACGGGAACCGGTTCGCCTGTGAACATGATCTGGTCCTTTCACCGTTTCGGCAGAGTATACCGCCGCGGCTCCAGGATTCAACCCGCCATCGGCATCGCGGGAATCAGGCTGAATGGGCGCCGCGAAATCGGCGCTGCCGTCCAGCGGAGAATTCCCCGTCTGCCAGCATGTGTTTCCCTCCCGTGTTGCGGCTGTGCAATGCCCGGATTTCTCTGTCGAAGCGGTGACAATCGGCTTGTTGATGCGCGGACTCGTGATAGAATCCCTCCACAAGCCCGGAGCCGCCCGGTTGCGGATCATCCGGGAAATCCCGGCTGTCTGGAGTGCGTCATGTCCAAGCAGGTGTTGAACGGTGGTTGGGCCATCGTAAGGGATAGAGCCAACGTCGGTCGGCGCGACAGGTGGTTCGACGCGATCCATGAAGGATGCGTCGACGCGGTCGTCCCCGGGATCATCCAGCAGACATTCCCGGACTACCAGGGAGTCGTCTGGTACTACAGGCGGTTCACCGTCCAGAACTCGCCTGAGCCCGATCAGCGGACCATGCTTGCCTTCCGCGCGGTGGACTATCTTGCCGATGTCTGGGTCAACGGCAAGCACGCCGGTCGGCACGAGGGGGGCGAAACCCCGTTTCGTTTCGATATTACGGACCTCGTCGGTCCGCAGCGGGAAAACCTCATCGCGGTGAGAGTCCTCTGTCCCGACGACGAGCCGATCGACGGTATGACGATCGCCAATACCCCCTGCCGAAACTGCCGGAGCTTCAAGGACTTCGCGCCGGGCAGTTCGTTGCGGATCGGCGGGATCCTGCAGGAGGTCAGCCTGCTGGGCGTTCGCGACAAGCGCATCGAGGATTTCTACGTCCGAAGCGACTGCCGTTCCGGCCAAACTCGCGTCGAACTCACCTGCCGCAATGACACGCGGCAAGCGGTCTCCGCGAGAATCACCTCGACGATCTCCGACAAACTCGGCGACGTTCATGACCGCGTCGATCTGGAAGTCGAACTGCCACCCGGCGAATCGGTGCATGCGTTCCACCTTACCGTCGACTCGCCGCGCCGGTGGGACCTGGACGATCCGTTCCTCTACGACGTCACCGCAACCCTGATCGCCGACGGCGGCGAGGACACCAAGACCAAGCGCACGGGCTATCGCGAGTTCTGCGTCAAGAATGGGTACTTCCACCTCAACGGCCGAAGACGGTTCCTCAAGAGCTCTCACACGGGAAACCACTTTCCGATCGGTCAGGTTGTTCCCACGAACATCGAGTTCCTGCGCCGTGATCTGTACTACGCCAAGGCGGCTGGGTTCAACATGATCCGGTTCATCGCCGGCATGCCGCTGGAAGAACAACTGGATTTCTGCGACGAACTGGGCCTGATGGTCTACGAGGAAAACTACGCCGCGTGGCTCCTGGAGGATTCGCCCCAGATGCCGCAGCGCTTCGACTCGGCCCTGCGGGAAATGGTCCTTCGCGACCGCAGCCATCCGAGTGTGACCATCTGGGGAATGCTCAACGAGACGGGAGGGGGCTCCGTATTCGACAGGGCCTACGAGGGGCTCAAGCTCTTGCGCAGCCTGGATCAGGACCGCCTGGTGCTGCTCAGCAGCAGTCGCGGCGAGTGCAACCCCCGAATCGGTTCGATCAGCAATCCCGGCAGCGACCTCTGGCAGTACGAGTGGGGAATGGAAGCTCCGGACGCTGATTTTTCGCGCTCCGCTCCCGAGTCTCCCGCCGCATGGGGCGCGCCCTACTTCCTGGGATACTCGCCCGGCATGGGTGATGTCCACATCTATCCCAGGCTTCCGCTCTCTCCCCGGACTCGCGAATTCCTCAGAACCCTCGGCCACGACAGCAAGCCCATCCTCCTTTCGGAATTCGGCGCCGGCAGCATGATGAACGTCATCGGCGAGTACCATCGCTTCCAGCAGAACGGCGCAAGCGACAAACTGGTGGACATGGGCTGCATACGGGGACTCTGCGAAAAACTCGAGGCGGACTGGCGGCGATTCGGCATGGAGAAGGTCTATCCGGTGCTCGAGGATATGCTCATCGCCAGCCAGGAACTCCAGGTACGCCAGCGGGAAATCGGATTCGATCTGATCCGCGCCAACCCGAAATTCTGCGGCTACAACATGACCGGTCTGCTCGACCACGGCATCACCGGCGAGGGGGCGTGGGACTTCTGGCGAGAGTTCAAACCCGGCATTTTCGACATGCTGCACAAGTGCCACAGCCCCCTGCAGTGGTGCCTGTTCGTTCCCGAAGAACACGTCTACTCCGGCAGGCAGTTCACCGTCGAAGCCGTCCTGGCCAACGAAGACGTCCTGCGCCCGGGAAACTACCCGGTGGTCCTGCAGATCGTAAGCCCCCACGGCGACGTTCTGTGGGAAAAGCGCGCCCGCGCGGTGGTCGATGCGTCCGCGAGCCCGGACTCGTCGCTGGCGATTCCCGTCGCCAAGGAGACCGTCCGCATCTCGGGCGGATCGGGCGAGTACACCTTCCGCGCGTACATGGAAAACGGCGCCAGGCCCGCCGGAGGAAAGGTCAAATTCCATCTCACCAACCCCGAGACGTTCCCGCGAGTCGAGAGCAGCGTCGCCCTCATGGGCATTCCGCGGGAGGTCGAGGAATTCCTCAGCGCGCATGGCGCAGCGTGCAGGCCGCTCGACGCCGAGACGATCGCCGCCAATGACGTCATCCTCATCGGCGATGTCTCAAACATGCAGATCGATCGGAGCGTGTGGGAAAAACTCTTCGACGGCGTCGCCCGTGGGGCCAGAGCGGCGTTCCTCTGCGCCGCGTCGCTGGGGCGGCTGGAGACTCCCGAGGTGCCGAATCACCGGGAGCACGCGTACCAACTCGATCATATCCTGCCGATAGGGGAAGGTCGGTGCTTCTCTTCGTTCGACTGGCTGTATCACAAGGAGTGCATCAACAAACCGCACCCGATCTTCGAAGGTCTCACCCGAGGCATGATGGATTTCGTCTACTATGGCCCGGTCGTGCCGACCTATGTCCTCGACACGCCGCGGGTGCCGGACCAGGTCGTCGCCGCGGCTTTCGCCGTCGCGTACTGCCCGGATCCGGATGGGTATTTCTCCGGCGTGCTGGTCGGTTCATACCGTCACGGCAAAGGCGGCTACACGATATCGACGATGGACATACTCGATAACGTCAATGCGCACCCAGCGGCGGACAGGCTGCTGCTGAACATTGTGAAGTTCCTTGCCGCGGATCGGGGACGGGACTGATCCTGCCTCACGCAGGCTGCCAGGCGTCCGGCGAGAACCCGCGCACTATCGGTCGCCTCCAAACCGGTCCAACTCCTCCCGCCACGACTCGTCCCGCTGCGCGCCCCAGATGTCCGTCTGCGGCAGCAGCAGTTCCGCCAGGTTGCCGCCCGCCAGTTCCTCCGGCAGCGGATAGTGCCGCGCCGGCACCCCGTACGCCAGCGTCCGCTCCGGTACGTCCTTGTTGACCACCGCCCCCGCCCCGATAAACGAATACGCCCCGATCCGCACGCCCGGACAAATCGTGCAGCCGCCGCCGATCGTCACGTGCTCCTCGATCACCGCGCCCGCCACCGGCGCCCGCCGGCGCATCGGAAACTTGTCGTTCAAAAACGTCGTGCCCGGCCCGATGAACACCATCTCGCCGATTCGCGTCGTGCTCGGAATGTACACGTGCGCCATGATCTTGACGCCCGACCCGATCGTGATCCGTCCCTCCAGCGTGCACTTGTGGTACACCACCACGCGGTCGCCGATCGTCGTCTCCGGCCGAATCAGCGCGTGATGCCCGCACGTGAACCGCCGCCCGATCGTCACGTCCGCGTAGATGATCGTGCCCGACTTGACGATCGCCCGCTCCCCGATCCGCGTCTTCTCCCGACAGCCCGGATACTTATAGCCCAGGATCACGTCCGGATCGATCTCGCTGTGCGGGCCCACTTCGTAGAATTGCTCTTCGCCCATGACCTAACCTTTCGAAAGCTGCTTCAATGTCCTGACCGCCTCCTTCGCCAGCGCGTCGCCGGCGGGCTTGCGATACGGCGGCAGAAAACGCGTGTACCGGTAAAACGACGACATGTACTCCCGGTCGCCGGTGTTCGGCCCGTCCGTGATGTAGCCGAACGACCGGTTCATGTACCCGCACGGAATGGTCAGCGCCGTCGGCGAGCCGCGCTTGATCTGACGGCCGATCCCCTGAAACGGCTCCCCGGGAATCCCCACCACCCCCACGTCGCCCAGCCGCAGCACCGCCATCTCCATCGCCAGCGACCGTGCCGCCTTCTCCGCCTTCCCCGTCCGCCGCTGACGCAGCGCCCATCGATACCACGGCGAGATCATTTCCACCAGCGCCGCCCGGTACCGCGGCGAAAGGGCCCGCGGAAAGTTCAACCCCACGCACGTCAGCGTGTGCGGGTCGCCCGCGCTGGCCCGACGAACGAAATCCCGTATCTCCTCCAGGTCCCGCTCCAGCGCCCGCTGAGACGCCAATTGGCCCAGCGGCACCTGGACCGTTCGCATCGCAAAACCCATGTCATGCCGCTGTGACCGGACCAGCCGCTTGGCCGCCTGCACGTAGCTTCGCCCCAGATACCGCCCGAACTGCATCGACCGCGCCACCCCGCCGCAAAACATCTCCTTGGAGTTCACGTCGCCGCAACACCCCTGCAAAAACGCCACCGGCGGCTCGCCGACCGATCCGCAAAAACGCTGGGCCAGCACCTCAGCCGCCACCTGCGGCCACTCGCCGAACGCCACGCTCTGCTCCGGATGATACGCCGTCACCGGATGACCCGTAAACTGCACCAACAGCAGCACAATCCCGCCGCCCGAGTCCTTGAGGCACACCACCGGCGCGTCCGTGTCGATATCCCCGCGAAAGTCCTTGCCCACCAGCCGGCGGTCCTCCTCGCGCATGAAATACGTCGAACCATCCGCCCGGCGGCCCTTGCGGTTGTACGTGATCCGGTCCTCCCGACCCAGACCGTAATGCACCGTCACCTCGCGCAGCTCCGACGCCAGCCGTCCCGCCGTCCTGACCGCGTCGTCCAAGAACCGACGGCCCAACGGCAGCAAGTCGCCCTGGTCGCGCTTTTCCGTGATCTGCGACCACGTCGAATGCGCCGAACGAACCAGCAGCGGAACGCAGTGGTCGTGCGACGAGAACACCAGCACATTCTCCGCCGCCATGCCCGCCCGCTCGGCGATCCGCTCGCGAATCCGCTCCGAGATCGTCTCCTCATCCGTCGAAAACGGCGAGGCCACCAGGCACACCCGAACGCTCCCCTCCTCCAGCAAAACCACCGTCGTCCGCAACGGTCCGACCACCCGCTCGATCACCGCGCCCGTCCGACCGGCCGTCGGATCGCCCACCTTCGAGACCGTCTCAAACGCTCCAGCCGCTGCCCGCACCGATCAACCCTCCGTAAACGTACACGCGTAAACCGCTGCGTTCGACAAATGCAGCCTCAGCCGGATCGACTGACCCACCAGCGACTCCGGCAACTGCTCAGCGTCCCACACCACCGGCATCGCCACGCCGTCGCCGCCGATCGGCCGGCAGCGCTCTTGCTCAAACCCTTCCACCGGTCCGCCGTCCGCCCGCAGCACCTCGACTCGCACCGCCCCCTTCGACGCCTCCGCGTTCAGCGTCAACCGCCGTCCCGGACACCTCAGCACGCTCGTTGTCAGCCGACCTTCGTCCTCGCCCGCCGACCATGCGGCAAAACCGTCGATCCTCAGCCGCGCCAGGCCCAGCCCGGTCTCGCGAATCCCGCCGTGCGGCCCGTTGCATCCGGCATAGAACAGCCACATCTCCTGCCCTCGAATGATCGGCTGCGTCGGGCCGAAAATCACGTGGCTGTCGAACTCGCCCCGCTCGCCGCGCGGGATCAGCGGCTGATGCGCCAGCGGCCGCGTCCAACTCCGCGTATCCGTGCTGATCGCCAACTCCAGATCGCACGTGTCCGGACCCGGATGCTCCGAGAACATCACCGCCATGCCCAGATACAGGTCCTCATACCGAAACACCGGCATCGCGTACGGCTGATACGTCCGCAGTTCCGAGGGCGCCGGCCGAAGCACTACCTCCGCCTCGCTCCAGTGCAAAAAGTCCTCGCTCTCCATTCGCGCGACCACCCGCGTCGGGTCCCACATCCGCGTGAAGCACACGTACCGCCCGCTCCGCTCGTCCCAGAACGCGTTGTTGTGCGTATCGCCCACCATCCCTGTAAGGGCCGAGACGTCCGCCGGCCAACTCCATCGCAGCCCGTCCGCCGAGAACCCGACCCCCAGGCCCCGCTGCTGCGGCGCCGTCCGGCCCGCCTCCACCTCCGAAAACGTCTCCGGCTCGTTCAGATGCACCAGCTTGTACCGCCGCGAAGCGTCCGGATCGTGATCGTCCCGAAACACCCCCGCTCCGTGCACCGACCGGGCCAGCAGGTTGTTCGCCGTCGTCCCGTTGTACGGACACAGTCCCAGCGACGGCTTCTCCCACACCAGGCCGTCCCGCGACTCCGCGTACGCCAGCGCCGTCTCCCTGCCCCACGGCGGCCGCTGAAACCGCACGAATGGGTTGTACCACAGCTTGAACCGTCCCTCCTCGTGCAGCACGTTGAGGTACATGTTGTCCGTCCGCACCTCCCATAGCCGGTCCTGCTCCATCAGGATCCGACCCTCCTTGACCACCCGGCCCGGACCCAGCACCGCCCCTTCCGACCGCTCGACCACCCGCCCGTCCCACAACAGCAGCTTCTTGGCCTGACCCATCGCAGCGTCCTTCCTGCCCTTGATCTTCCAACCTGTCTGAACCAATCGCCCCGATCATACCGGCCCAGCCGGTCCGCAGGCAACGAACACCCGCTTTTTTGCCGACCCTCCCGCATCGTCTCGACTGTGGCCTCAATACCGCCGCCCACGACATTCTGCATTCTGATATCTGCATTCCGCAGTTTCCATTCCATCTTCCAGACCTTCTGACTTCTGGCTTCTGACCCCAGAATTCCCTATAATCCCATCGTCCGGTCCGCCCGGGGGACGGATCTCCCGCCGGCCGATCCGACACAACACGCATAAGGAAGCTCGATGAAGCTCAAACGCGAACTCAACCTCCTGCACGTCTTTTCCATCGCCTCCGGCGGCATGCTCAGCGCCGGCTTCTTCATCCTGCCCGGCATCGCCCACGCCATGACCGGACCCGCCGTCATCGTCTCCTACGTCCTGGCCGGACTCCTCGCCATGACCGGAATGCTCAGCCAGGCCGAACTCGCCTCCGCCATGCCCAAGGCCGGCGGAAGCTACTTCTACGTCACCCGAAGCATGGGTCCGGCCGTCGGAACCATCTACGGCCTGATCACCTGGTTCGCCCTTTGCCTCAAAAGCGCCTTCGCCCTCGTCGGCATCGGGGTCTTCAGCGTCCTGATCCTTCCCGTGCCCCCGCTCCTGATCCTGATCCCCTTGACCGTCCTGTTCGTCGCCGTCAACCTCGTCGGCGTCGAACTCGCCGGACGCATCCAGGTGCTCCTGGTCCTCGGAATCCTCGCCACCCTCCTCGTCTTCTCCGGCCTCGGACTGACCGACATCGACGTCAACTCCTTCACCCCCTTCGCCCCCGGCGGACTGCCCATGGTCCTGGCCACCGCCGGCTTCATCTTCGTCTCCTACGGCGGACTGCTCAAGGTCGCCAGCATCGCCGAAGAGGTCAAAGACCCCGGCCGCGACATCCCCCTCGGCTCGATCTTCGCCCTGCTGACCATCGTCCTGCTCTACACCCTCGTGATCTTCGTCACCGTCGGCGTCCTGAGCCCCCAAGCCCTCAACACCGGCGGACCCGACGGAACCCCCACCCTCACCCCCATCTCCGACGCCGCCGGCGAACTGCTCGGCGAGACCGGACGCATCGTCCTGAGCGTCGCCGCCATCCTCGCCTTCCTCACCGCCTCCAATGCCGGCATTATGGCCGCCTCGCGATTCCCCTTGGCCCTCGCCCGTGACGAGATGCTCCCCGAAGCCTTCGGCCGCATCAGCGACCGCTTCAAAACCCCCATGCTCTCCACCCTCGTCACCGGCGTGATGATCCTCGTGGCCCTCTTCCTCGAGATCAACCTGCTCGTCAAGGCCGCCTCCACCGTGCTGATCCTCTCCTTCGCCTTCACCTGCCTGTCCGTCATCATCCTCCGCGAGAGCCGCCTCCAGAACTACCAGCCGCAGTTCAAGGCCCCGCTCTACCCGTGGATGCAGATCGCCGGCGCCATCGGCTTCGTCCTTCTGCTCCTGGGAATCGGACAGGAGGCCCTCCTGACCAGCATCCTGCTGATGGCCGCCGGCCTCTTCGTCTACTGGTTCTACGGCCGCATCCGCGCCACTCGCGAATTCGCCCTCCTCCACCTGATCGAACGGATCACCGCCAAGGAGCTCACCAGCCACCTGCTCGAAACCGAGCTCAAGGAAATCGTCCGCGAACGCGACGTGATCGTCAAAGACCGATTCGACCACATCATCGAGGAGGACCCCGTCCTCGACGTCGACGAACCGGTCACCGCCGACCAGTTCTTCCGTTTGGCCGCCGACGCCCTCGCCCCGAAGCTCGAAGTTCCGCCCGAAGAGTTCTACCGCCTCCTGATCGCCCGCGAACGCGAAAGCTCCACCGTGCTCAGCCCTTTCCTGGCCATCCCGCACATCGTCATCCCCGGCGAGCACAAGTTCGACATTCTCCTGGCCCGCTGCAAACCCGGCATCGCCTTCTCGGATGACGCCTCCCGCGTCCACACCGTCTTCTGCCTCGTCGGCACCCGCGACGAGCGCCCCTTCCACCTCCGCGCCCTGGCCGCCATCGCCGCCATCGTCCAGGACCCCGACTTCGACCGCCGATGGATGGCCGCCAAGACCAAAGAGTCCCTGCGAGACCTCGTCCTTCTGGGCAAACGCAAACGTCAGGAGTGACCCGACGTGCTGGATCGCCTCAAGTCCATCGGCGGCGGCTTCAAAAGGCAACTGGCCTTCTACCGCCGCGTCATCGCCCATCCTCGCACGCCGCGATTCTCCAGATTCCTTCTCGCCGCTGCCGTGGCCTATGCCCTCCTGCCCTTCGACCTGATCCCGGATTTCATTCCCGTCCTGGGCCACCTCGACGACCTGGTGATCATCCCGCTCCTGGTCATCGCCGCCATGCGGCTGGTTCCCGCCGACGTGCTCGAAGAGTGCCGCAATCCGAAGGATTCCTCCTGAGACCGCCATGATCGACCGCGAAGCCCGCAACATCGCCGCCTACCTGATGACCCGCTACCAGGACGGCCGGATCCCCTTCGATCGCCTCAAAAACGACTGGCCCGACCGGATCGACGACCCGGCCCTCCGTGAGATTCCGCTGCTGCTGCGGCCCGACCTGGCCGTCCGCGAAGCCGACCTGGGTCCGGCACGCAAACCCGCCGAAAAAGGGCCCGCCGCCTGGGAAAAGTGCATCCTCTTCCTCCGCAGCGACCGTGAGTATCGTTGGCCGCCCATCCGCCGATTCGCCCCCGGTGGCCCCCTCTGGTTCATCGCCCTGATCCTCGCCGCCTGGCTGCTGCTGCGATTCCTCGGCTACCGGATCATCCCAGCCGAACTGCTGATCGCCGTCCTGATCCTCGCCTGGCTGATCCCCTGGCTCATCCGACGCTCCGCCGAACCCCAAACCGAACCCGACGGAGACCCCGAAGCCTGGCCCTTCCTCACCCTCGACCACTACCGCCAAACCCGCGATTTATCATGAAACAAAACCCAACGGCCCGTATAAGATTAGAGAAAGCAGTGCCCGCCCCCGCCCCTGGAGGCGAATATCTGCTGTAAACCCCGAAATTAGCGGCAGTTGGAGATGACCATGCAGTTTCGCTCACGCAGAACGTTTGGCGCCGTATCCGTCGTCGTCGGCCTGATCTTCCTCCTGCTGGTCGGCGTTGCCGTCGCCCAGTACGCCCAGACCACCCAGCCCGTCACCCACGTGGCCGCCGACTTCGACTTCTACCGCCCGCCCGCCGACCAGACCCCGCTGCCGATGATCGAACAAATCGACGTCAAAAACATCATCCTCATGATCGGCGACGGCATGGGCCCCGCCCAGGTCACCGCCGCCCGCATCCTCGGTGCCGGGCCCGACGGCCGGCTCCACATGGACCGCCTGCCCGTCACCGGCGCCATGACCACCCATTCCGCCAACGCCCTGGTCACCTGCTCCGCCGCCGCCGCCACCGCCCTGGCCACCGGCCAAAAAACCAACAACGGCATGCTCTCGCTCCTGCCCGACGGCACCCCCCTGCGAACCATCCTCGAAGCCGCCCGCGACGAAAAGAACATGGCCACCGGCCTGGTCACCGTCTGCACCCCCGCCCACGCCACGCCCGCCGCCTTCGCCGCACACGTCAGCTCCCGCGGTCACCACGCGGAGATCGCCAAACAGATCCTCGATGCCCGGCTCAACGTCCTCTTCGCCAGCATCGGCCTCGCCGAACCTCCCACCGAAGGCGAAGTCAGCGAACGCCGGGCCGCCCTCTGGCTGGCCGAAAACGCCCCTTCCGACGGCTGCCAACTCGCCACCCGCCGCCAGCAACTGGCCGCGCTGAACGCCGACCGCGTCGTCGGCCTCTTCCGCCTCGAAGAACCCCAATTCCGTGACGTCGAACCCACCCTCGCCGAAATGACCCAAAAAGCCATCCAACTCCTCGCCCGCGACCCCGACGGCTTCTTCCTCATGGTCGAAGGCAGCCAGATCGACTGGGCCTGCCACGCCGGCGACGGCCCCGACGCCGTCCGACAAACCCTCCTGTTCGACCAGGCCGTCCAGGTCGCCGCCGACTTCGCCCTCACACACCAGGATACCCTCGTCGTCGTCACCGCCGACCACGAAACCGGCGGCATGGTCATCGCCGGCGGAGACCGCAGCGGCCAGAGCCTCACCCTCAAATGGCCCGACAAACCCGCCGTCGGCTCGCTGTCCCACTCCGGCGTCACCGTCCCGATCTACGCCTTCGGACCCGAAGCCATCCGATTCACCGGACTCCACGACAACGCCGATCTGCCCCGCCTCTTCGCTTCACTGCTCGACATCGACCAGCTCCAACGCGCCCCCGTCGCCCAGCCGGCAACGCCCTGACCACCGAGCCCTCTTGCCGGTCAAACTTGAAGCACCAATTGATGCTGTCCAGTTTTGTGCACGCCCCGCGCAACACCGGTTGACGCTGTACGCCACACATTAAACTCTTGGCCGCCACCCTCTTCCTTGTGAAGTTTTTCCCAATTCCCTGTTTGCATCCCTCTTAACTTCGGGTATAAGAAGTCCGATTTACACGTTCTGAACCCGGCGGCGCGGTTGGGTCAACGGCAGTGGACGCTGACGCCGCCAAAAGGATCAACTCCATGCTGGGTATCGATGACACATTCGTTTGGTTGGCCTACGTCCTGTGTATCCTGAGCGCCTTGCTGTGCGTCGTGTACGGCTTGGTCAACTGGAACCGCGGCGAAGAGCCGATCGAAAGAGAAGACGTCGACTGGGCCGCCCGGGAAAAACGCATCGAAGAAGAACTCTAGCCTGACCTTCCCGAGCGTCCGACGCTGACTCTTCCCGCATCTTTTCCTGGAGGCATGCCATGACTCTCTTGGCGCAAACTGTCGGACTGCCCGAAGTGATCGTCGTCATTCTCTACCTCGTGATGGTGGGATACCTCGGCTGGCTGGGCTTCCGCCGCACCAGAACCACCGCCGACTACATGATCGCCGGCCGCCAGGTCCACCCCTTCGTCATGGCCATGAGCTACGGCGCTACCTTCATCTCCACCAGCGCCATCGTCGGCTTCGGCGGCGTCGCCGGCCTCTTCGGCATGAGCCTCCTGTGGCTGACCTTCCTGAACATCTTCGTCGGAATCTTTATCGCCTTCGTCGTCCTCGGCGGACCCACCCGCCGGCTGGGACACCGCCTCGACGCCCACACCTTCCCCGAACTCCTCGGCCGCCGATTCCAGAGCAAGTTCATCCAGGTCTTCGGCGGCCTGATCATCTTCTTCTTCATCCCCCTCTACGCCGCCGCCGTCCTCATCGGCGGATGCGTCTTCATCGCCACCCAGTTCAACATCGACTACAACGTCGCCCTCCTCGTTTTCAGTGTCATCATCGCCGCCTACGTCGTGGTCGGAGGCCTCAAGGGCGTCATGTACACCGACGCCCTCCAGGGCTCCATCATGTTCGTGGGCATGTTCATCCTTCTGATCGGTACCTACTGGATGGTCGGAGGCGTCGTCGAAGGCCATCAAACCCTCACCAGCCTCGCCGACCTGGTCCCGGGACCGCTCAAAAACATCGGCCACCAGGGCTGGACTGCCACCCCCGACTTCGGCTTCGGAGACATCAAATACAACCTCTGGTGGATCGTCATCAGCACCATCACCCTCGGCGTCGGCGTCGGCGTCCTCGCCCAGCCCCAGCTCGTCGTCCGATTCATGACCGTCAAAAGCCGAAAAGAACTCAACCGCGCCGTCCTGATCGGCGGAATCTTCATCATCGTCATGACCGGAGTCGCCTTCACCGTCGGAAGCCTCTCCAACGCCTGGTTCGCCACCCACGGCCAGCCGCTGACCGGCCGAGTCGTCAAAATAATCAGTGAAGAAAAGAATCATGCTGTAATTCAACTCATGTCGAAAAACGAAAAAGGTGACTGGGTTGATATCGAGGGCAAGATGGCGCCGGTAGTCCTTGCTGAAGCCGATCCGACCTTGGGCAACGCCACCGTCAGCGGTGAGCAGGTGCCCGTCGTCAACGGCCGAAGCATCTCTATCGTCTACGCCGGTAAGGCTGACGACATCATTCCTGCTTATATCAATAAAGCCATGCCCAAGTACTTCGGCTTGCTCTTTCTCCTGACCCTCCTGGCCGCCGCCATGAGCACCCTGTCCAGCCAGTTCCATGCCCTCGGAACCGCCCTCGGACGCGACGTCGTTGAACAAATCTGGCCGTCCAAAGCCGAAAGCGGGATCAACCGCAGTATGCACATCACGCGAATCGGCATCATCATCGGGATCATCATCGCCGTCGTGATCAGCCATGACCCGGACGAAACCTACATCATCGCCCGCGCCACCGCCATCTTCATGGGCCTCTGCGCCTCAGCCTTCCTGCCCACCTTCGTCGGCGGCCTGTTCTTCCGGCGAATGACCCGCCCCGCGGCCATCGCCTCCATGATCACCGGATTCGTCGTCACCGCCTTCTGGCTCCTGCTCATCAAAGCCCAGGAGGCCGGCGACATCGGACTCGTCCAGATCGTCACCAAGGCCCTCACCGGCGAAGCCAAGACCAGCATCCTCGCCAACTCACCCAACTGGCCGGTCGTCGACCCGATCCTCGTCGCCCTCCCTATCTCGGCCATCGTGGCCGTCGTGGTCAGCCTCTTCACCCAGCCGCCGGACCAAAGCCACTTGGCCCGATGCTTCCACGGTCCGGCTGCCGCAAACAAGGAATCCCGAGCCAAAGCGTTGAGCGCAACGGGAGTGGAATAGTCAGCACAGGAAAGGATTGCAGTATGAGCAAAATCGTGCGAGCGTACCTGTGGACGATGATCGGTGTGGCCGTCCTCCTGGCGTGGACCGGGTCGGCCCTGGCTCAGGAAACCGCCCCGGCGGCCGAACCCGCCGCACCCGCGGTGACCGAACAAGAGGTCATCGAAGTCGAAGTCGTCGAAGAACAAACGCCTCCCCCCCCTCCGCCCAGCGGACTGGAGTTCTCACCCGAAGTCGAGAGCTTCATCGCGCAGCTCAAGCAGCCGGTCCCGTGGTTCAAGTGGGGCGTCGATCAGCGACTCCGCGACGAATACCTCCACAACGTCGTCTTCCTCAACACGCACGACAACCGCGCCCCCGCCGATGAAAACTATGGCCGCTGGCGGACCCGCCTCTGGGGCACCCTCAGCCCGGTCGAGGATATCGACATCAACGCCCGCCTCACCTGGGAGTGGCGAAACTACTGCACGCCGCCCGGCAAGCTCAGCATCAACGCCGAAGAGTCCGAGGTCCTCCTCGACACCGCCAACGTCGTCTGGCACAACATGTTCGGCCAGCCGGTCGACATGGTCGTCGGACGCCAGGATATCGTCCTGGGCAACGGATGGCTCGTCCTCGACGGCACCCCACTCGACGGCTCGCGCACTATCTACTTCGACGCCGTCCGCTTCACCGCCAAACTCGAGGAAAGCAAGACCAACATCGACCTGATCTACATCGACCAGGCCGCCGATCCCAGCGACCGCGTCAAACCCTTCAACGATCAGGACGCCCTCGTCACCGAACAGGACGAACGCGGCGCCATCCTCTGGGTCACCAACAAGTCCCTCGTGCCCAACGCCGAAGTCGGCGGATACTTCATCTACAAGCACATGAACGCCGAAGCCGCCAACGGCGACACCGGCAATATCTACACCTACGGCGGCCGCATCACCGGCGATCTCGACGAACACTGGAACTACTACGCCGAACTCGCCCAGCAGCTCGGACACAAAAACCGCCAGGACGTCTGCGCCCTCGGCTTCAACAGCAAACTGACCTACAAGTTCAACGACAAGTACAACAACCAGCTTCGCGTCGGCTACGAATTCCTCTCCGGCGACGAGCCCGGCACCGACAGCACCAACGAGGCCTGGGACAACCTCTGGGGCCGATGGCCGCAGTTCACCGAAATCCTCATCCGAACCTACACCCGCGAAACCCGCATCGCCCAGGTCACCAACATGCACCGACTCGGCTTCGGCTGGACCGTCTACCCCCATGAAAAAATCGAAATGTGCACCGACTACAACCTCCTCTTCGCCGATGAAAACTCCTACCGCGACCGCTGGGGATTCTCCGACAGCGGATGCTTCCGCGGACAACTCCTGAGCTGGCTCCTCCGCTACAAAATCAACAAGCACGTCAGCGGACACCTCGTCAGCGAGTTCTTCTTCCCCGGCGACTACTACACCGATGAGTCCAACGACCCCGCCGTCTTCCTCCGCGCCGAGGTCGTCCTGAGCCTCTAGTCGCCCAAACAACGCAGCCCGATAAAGCGCCCGGCCAAAACCGGGCGCTTCTTTTTATCCCCCTCCCCTCACGCTCTCAAAAAACTGGATTCCCCTCTCGTTCCCGATACACTCGGTCCACAACCGTCTTGTTTCGGAGACCTCGCGATGTTTCGAACCGCGACCGCCGCCGACACCGACGCCGTCTTAGGGGTCCTGATGGGCGCCTTCGGCTTCCAGGCCGATACCCCAAAGTACCGCCACCTTCGACGCATGCTCCAAAACGCCCCGGACCAGTGGCGGGTCATGCACCACGACGACCGAATCGTCGGAACCGTCCACATCGGCGACAAGCGCCTCCAGATCGGCTGCGCCGCCATCCTCCAGGGCGACGTCGGCGAGGTCGCCGTCCTGCCTTCCGCCCACGGCCAGGGACTCGGCTCCCAACTCATGGCCGACACCGTCGCCTGGATGAAGGCGAACCGTTACGACCTCTCCCGCCTCGGCGGCCTCGTCAAGTTCTACGCCCGCTTCGGCTATCTGCGATTCCCCCGCCGATACATCGAGTTCCTCGTCGGCCGAGAGGTCGGAGCCGGAGCCTCGCGCATCCAACTCGGCCAGATCCCGATCGACGCCGGCTTGGCCGCCAAGCTCAAGCCCTTCGATCCCAACGTGCACGCCGAAGACTACGCCCGTCTCGCCGACGAATTCCGCCAACGCTATCAGGGCCGCCTCGTCTCCGACCGCGCCGCCCAGCCGCCCGGCCCAAACGACGTCTTCTTCGTCTTCGAGGACGACGGCCGCGTCCTCGGTTATGCCTTCGCCTATGAGCTCGACCGCGAATACACCGAATTCGAGGCCCGTCTCGTCATCGCCGACCTCGCCTACCCGCGCGACAAACCGCACGTCCTGGCGACCCTCGTTGCCAACCTCAATAACATCGCCTTCCGCAAGGGCTATCCGCGAATCACCGCCCGATTTCCCTTCGACCCACAAATCCTCCGCGCCCTCGCCGACATCCCGATCCACTTCCAGGTCAACGAAACCTACGGCAGCGTCGCCGCCAACATGCTCCAGATCGTCAACCTCGGTTCGCTCCTGGAAAAACTCACGCCCGAACTCGAATCGCGCCTCGCCGACTCCGCCGCCCCCGACTTCCGCGGACGAATCGAAATCGACATCGAAAAAGACTCCGCCGCCCTCGAGATCGCCGACGGCAGAATCAAACCCGCCAAAACCGCCAACGCCGACCTGCGCCTCGCCATCCCCGAGTTCGAAATGATGCAGATGGTCCTCGGCATGCTCTCGTTCGCCGAACTCCGGGAACTCCTGGATCCCAAGCCCGCCCTCACGCCCC